>JACLAD010006346.1_pt1 | contig 24476 bp, 11 predicted proteins | sample 8027901 | NCBI WGS metagenome assembly JACLAD01 (sample SAMN15725071, study PRJNA655200) | protist metagenome | isolation source: fluorescence activated cell sorting (FACS) single amplified genomes of... | place: Spain: Blaines Bay Microbial Observatory, Mediterranean Sea | collected 2016-07-05 | reverse complement strand
TACAAAATCGATATCAAGTGTTTCGCGTCTAGCATTTCTACGCCAGGGATCAAAGCGTTTGCTCTTTTTGGAGACATGTGTGGGCCAGACGTCCCCACGGAAAGAATTCACTCAGGCGCATTGTACAGCGTTGTGGACCAGCTGTGTGGAAGAATTAGTTCACTCACAACAAAGCGACGTGTAGTGACTGTTTCTTTAAAGTTAGGTTTAACCCCGAACTCGCATCCAGCGTGGGTTTCTGGAGATTTCCCAAAGCTAGTTGCTTTTAAGTTGACAGCTCGTGTTCATAAACGCTCTGACGGAAAAGAATCAGTATATTCAGACTGCGATGCATACATTGTGCCTGTAAACAGTGTCAAAGGTCATAATTTCAATGATCCACAATACCACGTAGCAAAATCGACTGCAACCTTTGCTGTAGTTGCGAACGATTATACTCCATCACGAATTTAGGTCCGTAATCCCACCCATAGTTGCGCCTGGTGCACTCACCGATGCGAAGGTTTGTTTGATGAAGGCCTGTTGAAGGTCAATTCCAACCTCGACTGGCCAATTCCGACGTACACTGAACTCTTCCGCACTGAACACTTCTGTCCCAGGGGCATGCACGGAACCGAGCACTCCTTCCCCGAATCCTCTGCTCTCTTCTTCCGACCTGTACTGAACACAGTCGTTGATTGATTAAAAAAAATGCGACGGGCGCTATCGTGACCTCTTGAAAAACAATTTTTTTAATCTTCACTCATAATTCTTATTCTTCGTAGCTTTTCTGTCAACTTTCGTGTTCGTTCTTTTTCTTCCTTCAGTTGTTCTTCTAACGCATCAATCTTCTCCACCAATGAGGGGTTTTTCAGTGTCCATGGATGCTTTGAGTTCTAGGTTCTCTTCGCGAAGTTTGTATAAATCTTTGTTCATATTTGACACCTGTTTGGTGCATTTTCTCAGGTATTCATGTGGTTCTCTTCTAAATTGGCGCATTACTGTACACTCGAAAGAGTTTTTTTTCGCTGTAGAGCCGACAATTCGAAAAAAAGTTTGGCTGGTCAGCAAGCAAAAATAGCTTCCTTTCTTTCCGCCAAACCAATAAAAAAAACAAAAACACAAGATGGCCAAGAGAGCCAAAGACAAAGATGTGGAAATGCATATTGACCAAAATGAAGATGAAAGTAATAGTAGTAACAGTGAATCTGAAGGAGAAGAGGATCACCAAGAGGATCAAGTTCGAGTCAAGTTTATTACGAAATTGGACGAATTTCGTGTTTCCGATACCAGTATTGCCGTTCCTGCGAGCCTTGGGAGGGGCGGGTTGTCTAAAATAATCAATCATTTACTTGGTAAAGACTCGAATGAACAAGTGCCATTTGACTTTTTAGAAACCGAGACAGATGTTCTTGTTCGAGGGTCGCTGAACCAAGTCATAACAAGCAAGGAACTTTCCAAGGAGAATGTGATTACGTTAGAATATAGCCCAGCGCTAAAAGAACCCGAATTAACCGCTGAAAGCGAATGGCCAGATTGGATTGCCTGTGTCAAGGCAAAATTTGACCCGCGGCTCGGCTGTGATACGGTTGTTTCTGGGACCTTTGATGGCGGCGTCCAGTTTTCTCGTTTGCAAGGTGATGGTGCAGTTAGCTTGGTAGGTTCGACTTCACGAGCACATCGTCTTGCTGTCAAGTCTTTGGACTACTTTGGGGATGATTTTCTTGTCACAGGGTCCAAGGATGGCTTGGTAAAGTTGTGGCAAGCAAACCTTGTTGGTGAGCAAACCATTCAAACTACCCAGTTTGCTGTACTTGAAGGTTGTTCTAACAGTGTAGAGGCAGTCGTGGGTTCTCGGATCGGATCTCACGCTGTGGTCGTTGCGGGAGGATGGAATCATGCTTTATGCTTGTTCAAGGTAAATGTGCAAGACGGTGCTTCAAGTGATGACGAGAATCAGCAACAAGACCCTGCACAAGATTCGCGGCCTGTGAAAAAATCTAGGGCAGACTCAACCTCAGGATCGAGAGCTTCTCAAAAATTACAGCATGTAAGCACGTCTTCTGTATTTCGACAACATTCTGATCAGGTTAGTAGCTTGTGCTGGGAGGACGAGTCCAATCCTGTAGTAGTGTACAGTGGGTCTTGGGATTGTTCTCTGCGCGGTTGGGACCTTTCGCGCGAAAGTTGCATCCTCGAGCTGAATTGCCCGAAACCTGTCACTAGTATTGCATACAATCCAACAATGCAGCTTCTTGCCAGTGCCCACCCTGATAATGCTGTGCGGGTCTGGGATGCGCGCACTGTAGGGGATGCAGTGGTCAAATTTTCGTTCGGTTCGCACAAGGGCTGGGTTTCTAGTTTAGCATGGTCTCCTCAACAGGAAAATTTGTTTGCCTCTGCGTCACACGATCATACAGTAAAAGTTTGGGACATTCGTTCATCAGTTCCTTTGTACACCTTGAACAGTCATTCAGCAAAACTATATGCTGTTGAATGGGCTGCACAAGAGCGGGCCATTATCTCCGGTGGAGCAGATTCTGTACTTCGTGTGCATCATATCAATTAAATCGCTTTAAAAAGTAGACGTGACTTTCTTTGTATAAACAAACTTTTTTTTATCCTGGCAAGGGGGCAAAACTGTCGAGTTTTTTTCCAGTTTTTTCTCACAAAATTCACTGTCAAAAAAAATCAAAGAGGAAGTTTTGTTTATGTTTGTTATCATATTAGATAAATGAGGCCTTATTGAGAGGCCTGGAAGCGTATTGATTCTTCTTCTCTTTCAGGAGCAACCCAAATAAATGTATACATGCGCCCTGGTAGAATTTATATAAGTAAATAAACAAATCACAAAACAATTCCCATTTGAAATAACCCAAAAAATTTGAAAAAACTTTTGTGAAAAAATATTTTATAAACATAAAGGGGTAGGGTTTATAATTTTCATTTTTAGTAGAAAAACATATCCCTACCCCGTAAGAAAAAAGATAAATTTTAGAACAAAATAAAAAAAGTAGAATGAGCAAACGGAATCGGAAATAAATCGGAATTTGAAAGAAAAAGTGTGTAAGAACGAACGCGTTCTTGAGCGGGAATGTCACGGCGAAAAGATGCGCTTTTACGGCAATTTTGGGGTAGATACACATGGTGTGTATTGTTCTTGTTGTTTTCACCAATTTTTAGCAGGCAGGTACCAACAGCAGTGCTTTCAAGGACAGAAAATGAAAAAGTTAGTATTGATTGGTCAAGAGCTTTTGATTCGCTGTCGAATGGGTGTTTAATTTCGTTGGCGCATTGTCGAAATTCAAGTGACGGGTCAGTAGTTGGTGGTTTACTCGATCGTAACTCGTGTGAGCGTGAGAATTTGACGTGGTGGCAAGCTTACGAGTCTAGTTTGGAATTGCGTCGTGCGAGTGATTTAGTTTTCTCTAGGTTTGAACGGGAGGGTGTGAAATATAGAGTGCACCTTGTTGGTGGGAGCACAAGGGCACCGTTGTCGGGCGATTCGAAAACTTTTGCAATGGGAGATACTTTGAAATGCATGGATGGTTCTATTTGGACCTTTGTTGACGCGCCTTCAGGTGAAATACACAAGCTGGGAGGTTTTGGGTTCGTTTTGCCCGATGCGTTAAAAGTGTCCCCGTATCTGAAGTCTTATGAAAAGCGGCATCGTGTGGATAAAGGTATGATACTGCGTAGAATCCAGCTGTCCCCAGGAAGTGCAGGACGAGCGAGGAAGGTAATGAAAAAGTGGATGAGAAAGCATGCCGCGAGGCGGCGTCTTCTTGTGGATAAAGTTGATACGAGGTGGACGCTATATATTGGTACTACTGTACACGAGGGGCGTATGCTAAGTTCGCTGGATAGTGATTTCGATGATGACGCGGATGAGTTGATAGTTGCGACCCCAAAAGAGAGCATCTCGTTAGACTGGCTTAGTGCGGAATCGGAGGCGTCGTGGGTGGAGCCGGTAATTGATTTCCATCTTTTCAACATGGATGCGGCTTTAATGGTGCAGGATGGTACCATATTGGACAAGTCTGATTTCTCATTTAAAGACTCGAATGCGCGTTTTTGGTCCAACGGGGTAGCAGGACGTGGGGAAATCGTTGGTGTCGCGGATTCGGGTCTCGACACGGATCATTGTTTTTTCAAGGATGAAAATGTAGCTGTAAGGAATCTGACGGTAAACGAAACATATATGTTTCCGTATCATCGTAAGGTGCTGCAATATGTTACCCATGTGGATGGTACGGAAGGCGGCGGTACAGGTGGGCATGGCACGCATGTCGCGGGTACAGTTGCAGGGTTCACAACGCAGGCCCCGGGATCGTACGTGAGCAACATTGGAGACAATGCAAACGCGATGAAGGGTGTTGCGTATGATTCTCGAATCGCGTTTTTTGATATCGGTGAACCAGGATCGACCAAAGTGTTTCCTCCGCGGAATCTGGCCAAGACAATGTTTCCCCCGGCATACAACGCTGGCGCAAGGATTCACACCAACTCTTGGGGTAGTGACCTGAATTCATACACCACGGATGCGCGAAACATAGATCGATATACATGGGAGCATCAAGACTTTGTGGTAATTGTTGCGGCAGGCAACGCCGGGCCTCTCCCCGGCGGGTCGATTGGAACCCCTGCTACGTCGAAAAATGCCATTGCGGTTGGTGCAAACATGAATTCCAAGCGGTCATTTTCTTTCCTGGGCCTGGCTTGTACCGCAGTCCCATATGACTGGGACTGTTCCAACAACCTGGCTAGCTTTAGTGCGAATGGGCCGACGTCAGATTCCCGATTGAAGCCAGACGTCGTTGCCCCGGGGTTCTACGTCGGGAGCGCGGATAGTGGCACGGAATGCGATATTTCGTGGCAAGCAGGGACATCCATGGCGGCGCCTGTTGTAGCTGGGGCAGCGGCCCTTGTGCGCCAATTCCTCAAGGAAGGCTTTTACCCGCTTGGAGTAGTAAAAAGCCAAGGTTTTGAGCCAATGGGTGCACTGGTGAAAGCGATATTGATCAACGGTGCAGAATACCTTACCGGGGTGTACGTGAACGGTATGGCTTTGGCTGGAGATAGGCCGGACAATAACCAGGGGTTTGGACTTATCAATCTCGCAAACGTTCTTTTGTTTAGCGGCAATAAGGCGACCAGGTCTACCTTTCTGGACGGGGACATGGCATCCATGCCGTTGATATCAAAACTGGGAAATAATGTCACGTATCACGTATTCGTCGTGCACACCAAGGAGGATCCAACAACATCCCTCAAAGTCACATTAGCTTGGTACGATCCCGGTGCGTCATTGGCATCATCGAAAACGCTCATGAATGATCTCGACCTGGTTGTTGTTTCTCCCAAAGGGAGAGAGTTTCTTGGCAACGAAAAGGTTTTTCCCAGCGGAGATCACACCAACAACGTAGAGCAAGTAGACATTCCGGGGACTGTAGTGGGCCAGGAAGGAGATGGTATGTGGACCATTCGCGTCCAAGGTTTCGATGTTCTCCCAGACTCGCCTCAGCCATTTGCACTGGTAGCAACGGGCCCGATGAAAGTCGAGGACCAACGCAACATTAGGTTGGACGAAAACAGTGTGTCGTCGCCAATGTGGAAGTCCGTCGACAACACGCAAAGCTCAGGAGGCAGCGTCGCTGGGGCTGTTATCGGCTCGATTTGTGCGGTTGCCGTATTATCGGTGGGGGCAATCAAGGTTGCGAAGAATCGCCGCGAAAAAAAAGGGGCGTTTCCCACCAACGCATCATCACCCCATTCACAAATGGTCGCATCCGTTCCCAAAGAAACGAAAGACGTAGTGAGTACGGGAGGAAAGTTCTCATCGACCCCGACGCAACGGGCACCAGACGTCTCAAAAGATGCGTTACCTCGTGGCTGGCAACGAGCATTTGACGAAAATACGAAAACGTTTTATTATTACAACCGGGAGAAAAACATATCTCAATGGGATCGCCCTGGTCACGGTCTGTTTTAAGATAATTATTATTGTACATATTGTTTTTTAGAAAGCGGCACAGGTACAGCAGTTAGCATATGCCGAGCCCAGACGGAGCGAGAGCACAAAAGTTGACGGGCACCCATGCCTTTTCGATGCTTGAGTATGGGTATTGGACGTAGTACTCAACCAACCACATTGCCAGACTCAAACGACTTTGTGGATCGTTTGCCAAGGAAGGCGGCGACGCCCCACGGGATTTAGCCTCTTGGACGAGCCGGGAAAGGATATCTTCGAGTTGTAATTTTGGTGCCTTGCCCTGTCGAAAATCTTGGGCCGCCTGAGCATCTCGAAAGCATCGGGCCCTGTACACGATGGAAATACGAAGATCACTTTCTTGATACTTCTTTAGTACGAGTCCGTCCGATTGAAGTGCCCAGTGAGGAGAGGGCTTTGACTCGAAAACGAGTTGATTGTTTTTGTCCTTGTTCAAAAACGGTGGAGATTGGTCTGGTCTATAGATAGAAGTGGTGTGTACGACCTTGGATCCATCCACAGCGTTGGCACTTCTGGGCTTGGCAGGCATCGTTTCACCAGTCAAATCTCCCCGCTGCCTGTAATACACAAATTCGCCATATTTGTGAGGGTTATGGTCCAAGTCTGCCTCTTGTGCACTCGTGTAGTTTGAAACATACCCTACAACTTGTACTTGCTGGACAAGATTGTCTTGAAAAATACCGGAAAACTGCATCGCTGCTAACAGCCATTGGGGAAATTCCATGCGCGTTGCGCCGTCAAAATAGACACCATCAACATGTGTCGCAACGGCTTGGCCAGGGATTTGAACAATGTAATTAAATTGAAAAGGATCCAAATACTGGGCGTCTTGCGGACATACCTTGGAAGCCGCACTAAGAAACTCGCTTGATTGGAACAACTTTTTTAATACTTGGTGCTCTTTGGCTTTCAGGTCAAAGAGGTAGAGCCCAAAGCTCTGCAACCTAGAAAATATTGAACCGAGCGTTTCCTTCAATCCATTCACTCCGCCACTTACTGCAAAATTCTTAGCAATATCGATGCGCCCTGGCAAAATGCACAAGGTCCTGTTTTTGTTGGGTATTAGATATTTGTGTGCGCAACTCCCATCCTCATTTGTCGGAACCGCTTCCCCGATATGTTCGTGAACAACTTCATAAAACGAAGTGTCTCGAGCGTTCGAAGGTATTGAACGTTTTTCTTTCAAAAGCTGCAACAGGTCGTTTTGCACATCGCGCCCGAATAGTTTAGGAACAAAGACAACTTGATGGTTCAGTAGGTGTTCCGGGATCACAATGGATTTCCGTACCCATTCGGAGATAATCAATACCGTGGCAGCTATCACAGCAACAATTAGACTGAATTTCATCATTCTTTTTGATTAGATCTCTATTTCGAGTATGTTTAACAAAGCGATCTTCAAATCTCGTTCTCGCCGGGATTGGGAAAAAAAAAAAAAAAAAAGCCAAGCTTGCCGCACCTTTTCGCGTTCTGATCAACGGGAGGAATCTCTTCCAGTGAAGTGCACAATAATTAAAGATGTTTTGTTTATGATGAACGAGTGTCTCCAAGACCCTCATGAGTACTGGAGATACAAACTTTACGGCTCGAAAAGAAAAGAAGAGCTAGCTGCCAACCCGCTCAGTAACTCTCTACTAGTAGAGCCAGAGCTAGGCCTAGTTATCCTCCTGGTTGCTTGCTATTGTTGGCGCAGGCACAGTTTCGTGAGCTGGTTCCGAAGTATGATTTGTTTCAGGCGTAGCAGGCGGTTGAGTCGTAATAGTATGCATATTGGAGCCACGATTCGGTACCCTGGAAATTACCGTGGGGACGACGACGGGCTCGTTGGGCACTTTCGGCAGCTGTTCGAGGACCTTGGTATTGTAAGATGAACAGTCAGCACACTTGTGGTATACAAAATGATAAGGTACAATGGAACGCGACTCACAGTCAGCACAAAAAATCTTGGATCGCATTCCCAAATACTCGTCAGGCATGCTTTCGTTCTCGAGCATTTCGTCGATTCTACGAAAATATGCACCCATATCTCCCAAAGACTTGCTGCATATCGGACATGTGTAATTATAATTGGTAGTGGTGTATGACTCGTAGCACTTGACGTGCATACAATGTCCGCAACCCAGGAACATGACAGGCGTTGTTGAAGTAAACATAAACTCGTGGCAAACGGGGCAGTCCGATTCAAGTGAACGTTCAACACACTTGTGATCGCGTAGCGTGATACTCATGCACGCATTACATTTGTGACAATGAAAATAATCTATACCTAGGCCTTGTCCAATCCTGCAAATATTGCAGTGCGGGCAGTGGTAAATTTGCTTGTCTTCCTTGTCGTCGTAAAATTTGCAAGGTCCACAAAAGTATCGCGCAAAGTCGATGCCGCACTGGACACAAGAATTGGAAACTCCTTGCTCTATCCCACACTCCATGCAGCGTACACGATTCACCGAGTACCTGTCAATTTCGTGGTCCATTTCTTCATTATGACAAAAGCGGCATGGGAAAAATTCGTCGCAGCACGGGGCGCTTATCATGCACTTGCGGGAGTAGTGTTCGCAACCGTAAATGTTTTTAGCCTCGTCATGAAAACATTTGATGATTTCCTCTTCTTCTGCCACATGCTCGGCGTCGATTTCGTCCAGGTCGTCCGTGTCAGACATATCTGCAGACCCATTCGAGCGGTGGTCGTGAAACATATTTTGTGTTGAGTTGATTCGATCAGCGCTCCCAGCACGTCGAGCCTGGTCCATGGAGCCGACGCGGCGAACATTACGGGCGCTCGACGTACGTGTGCGGGCGGGCACCTCGATTGATTCTTGGCTTTTACGCCACGAAAAAGTCATTAGTTCGTGTACACGCTTGGCTTTTTCAGCCTGGGAGAGGCTTTGGTCAAGTTGAACCTCACGAATGGTTTTCCGCAAATCATCTTGAGTCATCCCAGACGCAGAGTTAACCTTATTGAGGCGCCGTTTCTCGATTAACTCATCAAGAGATGCGCTTGACCCCTGTCTCCCTGTTGCTTCTACGCGGGACGCCGTGGACCCTTCACTGCTCCCATTCATTCTCGTATCCCCTTCGTCTTCTTCCGCTCCACGGCTGCTTCTTCTACGCAGTCGCGAGAACGAGCCACCAAGAGCAGCGAGACGACTTCCTGATATGAGGGTGACCATCCTTTTTCTTAACTATTTGTTGCTCTTTGTTTTCTTGCAACTTGCAAGAAAGCTTCGTATCGCAGACTACCAATTACTACAATGATTTTCTTCCGTATAGGATCGCGTGTCCGGCCAACGTTCTCTTCCTTGTATCGATTTGTGATTAAGCCCCAGTCCAATTCAAGGGTGGTGGGGAATGTTAAGAAATAAAGCAAGCTGTTGTGGACAATCGATATCTCGCTGGATCTTTTACTTTGTTAATGGAAAAGAATTAAATTGACCCACCTCCTTACTCAAAAAAAAATGCCGTTGTTATTTTTTTTTTGCCACTTTTTTTGACCGCCTCTAAAAATTCTTGTTTCTCAAATAGTACTGTGTGTTGATATTAAAAAAAACAAGGACCAATTGTGTCCGACCAAAGATATTTGCCAAAAAACGAAAAGAGAAGAGAAGAAGAGAGGAAGAGCAAACAACGATCTGTATTTATTAAACGAAATAAAGAACGAGGCACTTGTGGAAGCCTCGTCACTGCAAACCGGTAGATAAAATACAAAATGCTGACAAAGTTTGAAAGCAAAAGTAATCGTGTCAAAGGCCTCGCATTTCATAGTTCGAGACCATGGATTCTTAGTTCCCTTCATAACGGGGTTATCCAGCTCTGGGATTATCGCATGGGGTGCTTGCTTGACTCGTTTGAGGAGCATGATGGACCTGTTCGAGGTGTTGACTTTCATAAATCGCAACCTCTGTTTGTTTCCGGAGGAGACGACTATAAAATCAAGGTTTGGAATTTCAAGCTACGAAGGTGTTTGTTTACGTTGCTGGGTCACCTTGATTACATTCGCACAGTGCAGTTCCATCACGAGTATCCTTGGATTGTTTCTGCTTCTGACGATCAAACTATCCGCATCTGGAATTGGCAGTCGCGTAATTCCATTTCGGTATTAACGGGTCACAATCACTATGTAATGTGTGCGGAGTTTCACCCATGTGATGATCTCGTTGTAAGTGCGTCACTGGATAACACGGTTCGTGTGTGGGATACATCTGGATTGCGGAAGAAGAACGTGCGCGGCGCACCGCAAGACGTAGACATGAACGGTAACAATAACGCAATGATTACGCGCGTGAATGCAGACTTGTTTGGAGGCACGGACGCGATCGTAAAGTACGTTTTAGAGGGTCACGATCGTGGTGTGAACTGGGTGTGCTTCCACGACAATTTACCCTTGATTGTGAGTGGTGCTGACGATAGATTGATCAAATTGTGGCGTATGAGTGAGACCAAGGCGTGGGAAGTAGACACGATGCGGGGACACACAAACAACGTTTCCTGCGTGATGTTTGTCCCGAAGAGCAACTACATGGTGTCCAACTCTGAGGATCGCTCTATCCGGGTATGGGACATTTCTCGCCGGACTGCGGTGCAATCGTTTCGGCGCGAAAACGACCGTTTCTGGATTTTGACGGCACACCCGTACCAGAATTTATTGGCCGCAGGCCATGACAGTGGCATGACGGTCTTCAAGCTTGAGCGCGAGCGCCCGGCGTATGACATGCTGTACAATAATACCGAGCTTTACTACATGAAGGACAGGTTCCTGCGACAGTACACGTATGGCACATCAGAGCACAAGGTAAAAGTTTCTCCCCGCGGCACGGGTCCGTCGTCCTTGGGTAGTGGTCCGCGCGCCCTGATTTACAATCCGCACAATCCCGCTGAAGTGAATATTCTCGTCACGTCGGGCGCCGAGGGGGGCTCATACGAGCTCCTGACGCTGGACAAGAACCAAAGTTCGAGCACGGAAGTTCCAGACTCTCGGCGCGGGTCCGCCACCGGCGTGGCATTTATCTCACGAAGCAAGTTTGTGGCTCTTGACCGCAGCCGACAGCTTGTGGTGTACAATATGAACAACGAGCCTGGGAAGCGTATCCCGGCACCATACCCAACCACGGATGCCATCTTTCAAGCGCACACAGTAGACCGCGTCTTGTTACGTTCTGGGGACCACATCTCGTTGTACGATATCGCCGCCCGACGGATCGTGGCGGAGGCGATCGTGCCAAACGCGCGCTACATCAGTTGGAACGCGGACGGCTCGTTATTGGCGATCATGTGCAAGCACGCAGTGGTGGTTTGTAACAAGAACTTGGAGCAGCAGTGCACGGTCGCGGAGACGGTCCGCGTCAAGTCTGGGGCTTGGGCCCCGCAAAACGTGTTTGTGTACGCGACGCTCAACCACATCAAGTTTTGCATTCCGAATGGCGACACTGGCGTGATCCGTACGCTGGATTTGCCCGTGTACATAACCCGTGTTACAAAGAACGCTCTGTATTGCTTAAACAGGGAATGCGAAATGCTCACTCTTAGTATCGACACCACGGAGTGCTTTTTCAAAGTTGCCTTGATGAAAAAGCAGTATGGCGAGGTGATCCGGATGATCCGCAACTCGAGACTCTGCGGACAGGCCATCATTGCTTACTTACAAGCCAAGGGCTTCCCCGAAGTGGCGCTCCATTTTGTCGAAGACAAGAAGACGCGATTCAATCTTGCGATAGAGTGCGGCAACCTTGAAGTAGCCATGCAGTCCGCTGAAGAGGTGGACGACACGGAGTGCTGGAATCGCCTCGCTGTCGAAGCGCTACGCCAAGGCAATCAAAGCGTTGTTGAAAAGGCATACCAGCGTACCAAGGACTTTGAGCGCTTGTCGTTTTTGTATTTGATCACGGGCAACACGGACAAGTTGCGCAAGATGCTGCTGATTGCTGAAATGCGCGGGGACGTGATGAGCCGATTCCATAATGCACTGTACTTGGGCGATGCTCAAGCACGGGTCGCGATACTCGAATCTGTAGGGCAATTGCCCCTGGCTTACGTGACGGCAGCGTCGCATGGCCTCGAGGAGGACACTGAAAGGCTCAAGCAGGCCTTGGAAGAAGCGGAAGTACCTGTCCCTGACGTAGATGTTGACTCTGCGACGCTTCTCATGCCCCCCAATCCCATAACGCGCGACACGGAAGAGAACTGGCCGCTTCTTGAAGTGTCCAAGTCGATCATCAACCAGGCACTACTAGGCGAAGGTATTCCAAATGACGTCGATCTCTCTCAGTACGACGCCGAACCGGTGAACGTGGACGAGAAAGAGAGCTCCAATGGATTTGGCGACGGCGACGACATGGACGGCGGCGACAATTTTGGCATGTCCGAGGACGACATGGGAATGGGAGACTGGGGAGACGACGATGAAGACGATTTGTTTGACGATCTCGGCGACGGCGATGACGACGGCTTGACAAATGACGGCCTAGGCGGCGGCGAGGGCGGCGAAGACGACCTTGATGGCGGTGTCTTTGTGGCTCCCGCAGAAGGACCCTCCAAGCCTATGTCGTGGATTCGAAACTCTTCACTGGCCGCAGATCACGTTGCCGCGGGTTCATTCAATACTGCGATGGAGCTTCTCAATCGTCAGATTGGCGTCGTGAACTTTCGCCCGCTTAAAGATTCCATGATGGAGGTGTACATCGGCGCGCGTGCCGTCATTCCAGGACTGCCTGGTACCCCAAGTCCAGTGTATTACTTGGAGCGAACAGATGGAGGCTCGGATGGCACTCCAGCAGACACGGGTAACTCCTTCCCAACGAGTTGTATGCAGCTGAGTACGCTCATAGAGCGCCTCCGATACGCGTACAAGTTGTTCCAGGCAGGCAAATTTAAAGACTCTCGCGATGCGTTCCGGGGCATCCTGTTCTGTGTACCGTTTGTGGTAGCCACCCGTAGCGAAGTGAGCGAGCTCAAGGATATCATGCGCATTTGCAGGGAATATGTTACGGGATGCCTCCTCGAGTTGAAGCGCAAAGAGACCAAAGACGAGGTCAGGCAGGCCGAGCTTGCCGCATACTTTACAAGGTGTGATCTGCAACCTGCACACCTTGTGCTAGTACTCAATTTGGCCATGACGAGAGCGTTTAAGCTCAAAGCTTTTATTGCCGCCGCTTCGTTTGCGCAAAAGCTGTTGGGTATGAAGGAGATAGAACATCATAGTCAAGAAAAGATCAAGGTGAAAGCAACCAAGATTCTGCGAGCTAGTGAAAAGCAAGGCAAAAACGAAGTCGACATCGATTACGATACCAGCGAATTTAGCATTTGTGTCATCAGCCAGAAACCAATCCGTGCTAGTGCCCAGTTTGTCAAATGTCCATGCTGCTCTGCCTTGGCAGCCTCGGAGTTCACGGGCAAGCTTTGCCCCGTTTGTACTTTGTCACCAATGGGTGTTGAAACAGTTGGCATGATATCATCCATGGATCGTTAAAGGTTAGATAGTAGCGCATTATTTTAATAAAAACCTTTGAATTCATCGCGTAGTATTCTCACTAACAGGGCAGTGATTCAAGTTCGTGCTTTTGATTTGTGCTCCGTTTTACGTTCAATGTACATGGTAATTAGCTTTTGCTTCGCAGGGGGTAACATTTGAAAAAATGGCAAAAATGCATCACCGAGTACCTCATCAAGCGCAACAAAGCACTGCATCGATGATCGGCGAACAATGGCTTCTGCGTGCTCGATATGGTTGGTTAATATTGGCACGAGCTGCGGCAATGAGTTGAATAGCTCGCTTGATTTGACGTTTGCAAAGGTGATACGAAGCGCAGTCAACGCCGCATGAAGGATGCCTACTTCTTTTCGTGTGCATATAATTTCAAACAAACTTTTATAGCATCTGTCAGGATTCAATAGACTCGCAGCGGTATTTAAAACTTGGGATGCGTAGGAGGAAAGGGTGCCATGGAGCCTGGCTTGGTAATCAACCAACCTGCGGAGTATCATTTCGAGCGAATCGTCAACAATACGTGGGTGGATTTTTATCATGGCGTCAATGGTTGTAATGCCAATTTTCCGGATGGATTCGTTTTCGCTAGCGTTGATGCACTCAAACGTTGCTGTCAGTAGCTGTGTGAGCCATTTTTTCCAATCTATTCTGTTGCTTTTCAAAATGTACAGCAAGTGCTCTAGAGCTGCACTTTGCTCCATTCCTCCTGAAGCTACAATGGTAAGCGTACTCAGCAAGTTCCCAGCCAATGCATCTCCGCTAATCTGCTCTCGATTCGGCAGGGCGAGGATCGGTGCGGATTCATTCTCGACGGGTTCTTCTTTGCAAGGCTCTTGAGGAGGCGGAACGGGGAGCTGCGCATCAGTATCGGTGGCATCATCCGGGCACAAAGGCGCCGAAGGAACAGGATCATTGGAGGAAAAAGTCGTGCTCGCGCTCGTGCTCGAGTTAGTAGTCATAGCAGTGGTACTATCCGTCGTCGATGTAGGGGAAATAACAGCAACATTAGCATCAGGTACAGTAGGAGGCACAGCAGGGGTGGAACTGTTGCGTATGCGGTTTCGACGCATAATGTCGCTTGTAGGTTCAATCAGGAGCTTTTCAATTCCTGAAATTTTGCTGGCCAACGCGCGGCGGACGGCGTCGCGGACAGCCGTATTGAGCTCCGGGGACTGTGTTATCTGAATGAATGCTTGCTGGTCGAATCGATACAACGCCAACAAGACGCTCGTCCCCGCATTACGCAATTCCACTTTTCGAGACCCAAGCACGGGAACTAGTCGGTTAAGGAGCTGCGAAATATGTAACTGGACTCCGAAATAACCCTGTGCAGATGGAACGAGCTGTGCAACTTTTTCGCAACAATGAAAGCGCAGCTGCTCGCTACGAATACGTAAAACCACACTACATAGTACATTGGCGAGGGAATCGTGCGAGAAATACTCCAAACACAAGGCAAAGTTTTCATTACACGCACGCTTGATTGAAGCCTTGGAATTGCCGAGCCCCCCCAGCAAACCAGGCATTAGTGTCTTGAGGTTTTCGTTAAACTCTTTTTGGTAGTGCTTGAATAAAATCGACACGCACCGCAATACTGCCTCAGCGACTTTATGATGCGGATCAGAAATTCGCTCGCACAGAATAGGAACAGCCTTTTCCACAAATGGCTGGGGCAATGTATCTCCACACTGGCGGAAATTCCGAATTATCACATCGACGGCCTCAACTCTTGTCGACCAGTGATGACTACCCTGGAGATCTTTCAAGTGGCGCTCAAGTTTGGCCATGGACGAAGCGCTAGAAACAACAATACCAGGATCAACCATCTCCCCAATTGCGTCGTCCTTTAGCGGCACCGGGGCTTGCGGTTGTTCAACTCGGATTGCACCCCCAAGATGGTGCGGTGCTTTACTTTCTACACCTGGTTGGCCTAGGGCCTTGGATCGAGGCGCCTTTGTCACATGGGCAACGCGCTGAGGCGCAGCCATACGTCGTTGTTGCTGCTGCTGCAGCGACCCGCTCGCGTACTCTGATGCTTGGTACTCCTCCTGTGTCGGCCGTTGATGAACACGTACGGCACGACTCTTGAAGGATGGGCCTTTAGTAGCCTTGTGCTGCTGCTCAACAGCGACATCAGCTGCGGACGACTTTTGCTGTTTGTCGATGGCGGCGCCTTGCCGTTTCTCAAAAGGCACAGGCCCAGAGGCGACCACAGTTGCACTTTCGCGCGCATCATTCAAGCGCCGCTGCGTCGAAGAATCAAGCGTGTGGTACAGCTGCATGGCAGTGTTTTCGGAACTCTTATGCAATGCCCAAAAACAAGACCGCGCGGCAACGCGGACCTGGTTATCAGAGTCTTGAAGAGCCGATTTGACACCATCACGAACCTCTTGGATCCGTTTAGGTCCACTATTGGTTCGAAGCATTGACGGCCACGACAACAGTGCAAGCTCAATATAACTGATACAGCCCAAACGTACAACTGCGGCTTTTTCCTGAAGACCCGCACAAAAGCGCATGAGAATCTTTTGCACTCCTTGAGGACCACAGCACGACACAAGTTTGCGAATACACTTGTCAGCACTCTCAGAAATGACCTTGATGGTTACTGGCGTTTGTTTAATGCAGGCGTCAACTAGTTGGATGGCAACACCTGCCCACGCAGACGGAAGCCTTGAACCAGTACGTAAAGCTTGTGCCTGTATGGTTTCTGCAATAGCACCCACAGTCAAACATGCCTCCTTTACGATAGCAGAGCGCAGATCCTTTACCTGAACCACGAGTGGGTCTCGAAGCCTCACAACGTAATCTAGAAACTCATCATGCAATGCTGCCCCTTCTTTTGTGACCTTGGACAGCTTTTCAAGGGCATCAATGCGATCAGTCCAGTCCACATCTTTCTTTTCGAGTACAGCAATTACTCGCTCACAAACATTAGCGAGATCACGCCGGTCGATAGAAGGAACACTAATAGGTATTTTCAGCTCAGTTGTGTCTTTCGAGTCAGAAGGGGAAATCGTTGCGCCCTTTTCATTTTTAACCATAACGTATCCAGGGCTATTTACTGGGATCGATTTATGAAACGCTACATTTTCTTTGTTGTCCATTTTCCTTCTTGATTTCTTTCCTTTCTTCCTTTTCCTTATTTGGTGGACAACGAAAAAAAATAAAATAAAAAGCCCTTCCCTTTTTGAAACGAAACGTTTTTTTTTTTGAATTTTTTTTTTTCCCATCATGTCGACTCCTCATAGCTTTGTAGAGCCGACAATAATTAAATTATCCGTTTTCCTTTTTTTTTTCAAGTTCAAAAGTTTTAAAAAAGCCCTGCACTTTACTCGAGATCTCTTTCCTTTGTTTCTCAAAGGTGATTTCGAATTATAATTATAAACTAAATAGCAAGTGGTCAAGCAACGACATAGGTATATTATAGGACAAAGGTTTCGTGTTGTTGTATGCATTTCCAGGACATGGGCTCTATATGTTGTGCAATAGTTTAATTTCTGTTGAATAAATAAAAGATTGGATAAAGGATAGGCCTTTTTGTTTTCGAGGTTAAATTCAAGTAGACGGCCGTTGAGGCCAGTCACCCGAAACAACAATATTATTAAATTAGGATGGGTGCTGGTAGCAGTTTAGGTAAGGTTTCACCTCAGCCTTCTGCAGTAACTGTCGCTTCTCCGAATAGGTCCAGTGGATTGAATAGGAATACTAGAGCGAAAGGTAGTCATGGTAACCAACCCACGGCAGCCGAAAAGGCGCAACAGAATTGCAAAACTGATCAAAGTGGTAAAGAAACCTATAGTGATGTACTGACAGATTCCTCTCAAATATATGAGCAACGGGGTAGCAGCAAACAAAGGTCAACCAAGTTTTCCAAAAAAGAAAAGGATCTGGAGGCTCAATTTAATCTTGGTAGACGAAGTTCGCTATCAAAAACGATAACATCATCCACAAAAGCGATAAGTCGCACTAACGATACCAAACTCGATTCAAATAAGAGAAAGCGGAGTATTTTGGAACCCGGAGGGCTAAACCCATCAGTTGTTGCCGCTGCCAGAAGAGGTAGCAAGATGCCTAATTTACCAATATTCAGCAATACTAATCGTGCAAACGATGACACAACAGAAATAGCGGATTCGTTCTTACATAGTAGATTAGGCAAGATCGACAAAGATATTGAGTCAACTAAGGAATCTATTATAGGCCTGAACGAAATCTATTCAAAAAATCTGGAGCACGTAAAGCTGTCTGCTCCAGATGACAAGCGTGTGGAGATTTTACGATCTTCATTAGCCTTTATTGAAACTCAAATTGTCCAGAATACAACGCGGTTAGACACATGTCTCGAAGAAAGGCAAGGTCTTCACGCACTATTACTGCAACAGCAAAAGGTACCAGACTGGCACCAAGCAAGCGCCACCCCGAGCAAAGGTCAGATGACACGACAAACTGAATATACACACAGAAATGAAGATAGCAAGCGATTACCACCCAAGCGGAAAACTGACATAGAGCAGCGATCCCAAGACGACAACGAAGTTGTATTTTTTTAAAGCGTAAAAGTTGAAAATTGTATAAAATTTATAGCGGTTGTTCTTGCCGGCTCTTTAGCATGGCTTCCCCAATAGTGCGGCGCATATCGTCGTCTCCGCTATCATAAAGATCTTTCATCATGTCCATGATTCCTGCAGTCGGATCCTCTTTTGTAGTATTCTTTTTTTGGCGTTTTGCTACAAGTTCAGTCCAAAGTTCAGGCCCAAACTGGCCTTCCTTCTTGCGAAGAGATAGAACTATTCGATCGCTCTTGACACGAAATTTTGACGCACTAGGATCGATGTCTTTCTCCAAGTTGTCCTTGAAAAGCCGCAGGTTTTCTCCGTTCAAATTCACTACTTGAAGATCAAACGAGCTTGAGGTAAACTTACAGCTAACTCGTTCTTTGATCGCACCGATGCCATCTGCGTTCACATAAATATGAACGAACTTACTTCTACCATCTCCACCCTGATCCCAAGCAAATTTTGAAATTGGTGTCCATTTTTTGCTAGGTTCACAAGTTGCTCTGCTATTAGAGGCAACTTTTTCTTCATTGTCTTGGTCATTATTGCTGTTGTCGCTGGTTCTTTGCAATTCGGTTTCGAGATGGATTTGAAGAGCAACTAAATTCTCTCGCACAATTTTTGTCCGTACGAGATCAGTTGAGGATAACAGCTTGTTGACCTCATCGAAAGCATCTTGTTGTGTCGACATCGACATCTTTCTTCCTTTTCCTTTTTGGTTTTTTTCGCGAAAAAGAAAGAGGGAGGAGCTCCTCCTGTTACAGGAAGTCGACTCCTATGGCGCTACCAGTAAAATGCGCCGCCACAATTCAACGGATAAAAGCACCTGAAGACACAATAACAAAAGCCATGGCGCCTGGCACTGACCCAGATATCTTGCTGACATCCCCTCAAGGGGCTAAAGCATACAAATTATACTCGAAATCTCCTGGACCCTTACCTGAAATTAATGGCCGGCGGCCGGCATCTAAATATAAAAATGAAGCCCTGGCGAAAGATCTTGATGAGAATCTTGATAAGCTAATAAAACAAGCAGAACTATGGGTTACTAAATTGAAAAAGAAACAAAATCAAAGTACGAACGGTGCTGAAATGGATAAGGGCGACAAGGTGCGAACGAAGCCTGTCGATTTGGAAAAAAAGAGAAGCCGCAATCCAAACGGGCTAAAGTTGGAGATTGGCGAAACGGACAGCGAAGATCATGTGTTATTGAAGCTAACATCCAAACTCGAAGCAGTGTTCTCATGCAGCCCTGGGGCGACACCAGAAACTGACGCGAAACTATCCTTTGCATCATCTCTCGCTCGCTCACTGCTCCCTTTTGTTAAGGGCAACCAAAAGCTAACACGAAGCAAACTTCGTGAGAGCCTTGAACTTCAAGGAGTGTACATGTCCCAGGAAGAAATTGAAAGAATAGCTGACGCAGTAAGCAATTCACAGAGAAGAAGGAGTGTCTACTATGAAGATCTTGTTGGGAGCTTGGACGAGTACACCGAGGTGAGTCGTCGCGAGATGGCAGCAGTAAAAGTCCAATCGAAACTACGTGGATTCGCGAGCAGAAAAGGGTACGAGAAAAAGCAGCGCAATATTATTGGCATTCAGCGCATAGCCAGGGGCAAAGTTACTCGATCCAAGTTTCAACAAAAGAAACAGGCTGCTACTCAAATCCAATCAGTGTTAAGGGGTAAAAACACCAGGGGGAAATCTCTCCTGCGACATCGAAAGGAAGCCAGCGTCAAAATTCAGTCTGCCGTTCGGGGTAAGCTAGGGCGGGGTCGCTTTCAGCAGATCGCGACCACAAAAACAGAAAACGCCATCAAAATCCAGTCAGCGTTTCGAGGAACTCAAGCAAGGCAATGGGTCCAGGAAAAAAAGGAAAAAGAGCAGGAAAAACGTACCGAGGCTCAGCAAGCACACGTCCTTATGGAACAAGAACAGCGAGAGGTGGATAAAGGAGTGGCAAACAAAGAGACAGAACAGCTGACAGCAGCAGCAGCAGCAGCATCAGCAACAATAGAAACCCCTTAGTGGTGGTATTATAAGCTCGACTTTTCCAAGGCTGGGTCAAACACAGTCGGAAAAAATACTTCTTCTGGCTCCGTAGATCCAGGTATTACATATCGCCCATAAATATAATCAGGGTGCGGGCTAGAGCGCCAGCATACATCGCGCCGTATCAAATGAATGCCTAAAGCACGACGATGCCGAGAGTCGCTGCGATTACGATCAGAGCCGTGCCAGACATCTTGGTGATGAAAAATAGCACTGCCGGCTGATACAGAAACTCTCCTTTTGGTCACTTTATCAACTGTAACACCAGCTTGTTTAGCAGCATGATATAAAGAGGCATCATAAGTTTGCGCACCGTGAAACTCAGTGGAAGTCATACCCGTTTTAACTTGCCACAGATGTGAACCAGGGCAATACTCTACCACTCCTGTTTCTTCATCAGCTGGATCTAGCGCAATCCAAACCGTAACAGAATTGTTTTCCAGAGGTCGAAATTGTGCAGAAATATACGCACTATCTTGATGAAACGCTACTTCACCTGCGAGAGGTGGCTTCCATAAGCAGTCGTCTTGTGCAAGTCTTGCACCTTGATCCCAACCCATTAAAAGAGACGCGACTTTACCGATTCCCGATGCACAGGCCACTCCACGAATAGCAAGGTCACTCTTCCAACCATTTACGATTTCGCGAAAAGCGTCAGGGCGACTTATACCTTCCCTCCAGTGCCATTCGTCAGGATAAACTCCAGTCTCGAAATTACCCTGAAATAACCCTTGATACTTTTCACGCACACGTTTCACAATCTCTAACGGAACTAGATTAGGCACAACTAAAAAGCCTTCCCTATCAAACTGCTCCTTCATATCCTGGCTGATTTTAGCACCAATCATGATTCCTTTTTTTGGGGGGTCGATTAGATCTACTAACCTAACCTGACCTTAAGCTGCGGCAGCTGCGAAGCAAGGGCAAAAACGCCGCGTATTTGAGAATCCCGACAAAGTTTTGAAGAAAATGGAAAAGGTAAAAGCTAAGAGCAACTAATTCGTAGAGTACGTTTCTGTTCTAAATATCTTGATCTGCCTCTTCTAGGGGTTTGTACTTCGCTTTTTACCAAGTGGATATGGGATATGAAGTGCATCCCGAGGAGGAGTTGAATGAACCATTCCCAGCACGTGTACACAGAGCAGTTAGGTTAGTGTTGCACACATACGGGTCCGTGCACACCGATACCTCTCGATCACTCGAACCATGGTGTTTTTTTTTCGCGTTCCTGGCACATGCATTGGTGTAAGCTGGCATCCTGAAAATTTACTTCGAGTTTGCTTCATGAATGAATCCAGTTTTTCAAGTTTTTTCTCAACCTTAATAACTCTTAGTGTGTGTGCTCTATGCGATCACCTTAAAAAAAAAAAAAAAGAACCACACAGAGGACTCAAAATGTTTGGTGATGATGATGATGATAAGGCCGAGACCCCGTCGTATTTTTCTTGTTTCGATGAAGGTGGAAGAAATTCAAGTATTTTAGTTTTTGGGCCTGAAAGGACGAATTTACGTCAAAAAGTGAGGCTGATCAAGGTGAACCCGAGCAGAAGGTCAGATGGCAGCATGCAATTTTGCCGTACTATTGCAGTCGAAAATAATCGTGGATGGGATGATCAATTGCTAAAAGATATTGTTATCAATAGAAACGACGCGACTAACATCATAGGTTCTCCGAGTAAAACTTCTATCCAATGCGGTAACGCGGATCTTATAAGTAGTGTTACCTTTCAATATCTAGATCCTCCGGAGATCCCTAGTGGTTCAGTTTTTGAGCCGTTTTTATCGGATATACCTGATGCTGTGAAAGAGGATGTACTATTAGCGATAGAAATATTTTTTTCTCGAAACATGACAGCATGGAACCAAGTTTCTCCTGAAATTGCTGAACTAGTTGAAAACGTGGATGTTGGAAGTGGCCTTTTTTGGTTGAAAAAGCTGGTATTAGGAAGAGATAAAGTATGCAGCTTGTCAATATGGGGCAAAGTTAAATGTATAGGGTTTGGTGCACCATTTCCCCACGAGTCCCAAGAGTCGAATGTTTCTGCAATAAGCTTGACCCCGTCTGCGGATCTTTGCTGTGTGTCAAAATTCGAATCGGAAAAGACCATAGAATGTTATGACACTTCTGCAAGTTTAAAATTCAATGCAACGCTTGAAATAGCAATATCTGATCTAGAGAGTAGCAATGTGCACTCTTGTGCTCTGCTTGATTCGGGTTCAATCCAGTGCTTTGACTTGGACTCGTCGACAAGATGGCCAACACAAGTTGAAGAACAAGCCTTCCTAGAGCAAGGAGAATTTTCTGCGCTGTCGCTAGGAAGGGATTCGCTTTGTGTGATTGCTAATAACACCAAGGACCTAACATGCGTAGGAGCACGGGCGCCTGGCTCTGAAAACATTCGGTTGGATACAGTAACGATTATTCCACTAGAGAACAGCGCTTTAGACGCATGGTGCGGGGTGATTGATGGACTTGTTGTTTGTAGTGAGAACTACCCTGCACGGCCGTTTGATGTAGAGAGCGAGTGGGCATTCGTATCTGGGGGTTATCCGGAAATAGTTTGCGGTGCATCAAGGCTCAATCCAAACGGCGAGTTCATTTTTCCAACAGAATTATTTGTGTTTGGCGGTGTTATTCTGAGTTTTGCGACTCTTGCAGCATTCCTGGCTTGTATTCTCCATGCACGACGACGAGGAGGAAGAGAAAAGAGTGTACAAGTAGCCACAGTATTTGAAAACACGTCTTTGTCCTCACAGAATATCAGCGGGGAGATCAGTTCGACCCCCGAGAATATCTTGCGGGCCATTTTCTTGATCCGCATTCTATATCATGCATTTGAAACCTTGCAGTCGATTGTAAATGTAGTTGACATGACGTCAGGGTTGCTTGATCCGGCTTTAATTACCTCGGAACAGCAAGGTTTGCAAATAGGTGTCGAGATACTTGTGTATGTTTCGCTGGGTGTATGCTACGGAGGCTTGTTAATGACTATTCGATATTTGGGGACTTCAAAACTTGCATCTTCCAAATTTAGAGTGGCTGCTGGTTTCCTCACTCACAATCCAGAGCTCGTTTATGCGAAAAAGCATCAAACCTGGAGACTAGTGACGTTCATAGTTATGTTAGGTATCCTTTTTGACTGTTTGGTTGCTATTGAGGCAACATTTCGGACAGGCAGTTGTGAAGATTCTTTTTTTGCAAGATCAGCTGTAGTAACAGCTCCCATAACTGGCCTTGCATTCTTAGGTTACTGCGAGAATGCCCGAGTGTATCGCAATTCACACTATGCTTTAGCGCGGGCATACACCAAAGAGCTCGTGCTCGTCACTGCCACTAGCTTCGCTATGTGTGGAATTATCCTATGGTCCTTTTACATGGTTGACGCTATAGATTTTCGCATAGGCTATTGGGTTCCTTCATCGCTTGGCTTGTTTGTAGTCCCCGTTGTGTTCGTTTGGCCATGCTTTGGCCGTATACAAAGCCCTCATAACAGAGCTTTCGCGTTTATGATCTCAATTTGGTGGTCCATATTCGGAATCTTAAGCTTGAACTTGTATTTGGCATTTCGGATTGGCGATGAAGAAATTGGTGGTCAAGACACCATCTTTAATGTGGCCCGATCCGGCATTGGGGCAAAGCAGCAGAACCGTTGCGTAAGTCTTGTTCGTGTCAATATCGTCTTGCTTATACTTTGCGCCAGCACTGTTACAATATCTGTTGCGGGATTCTTAGTCTATCGCTATCTGAAAAGAGTTCAAGTAGTAGGGTTCGCGCATCATTCAGCACATATGGCAAATGCAAACGTCAAATGCTCACGTCAAAGCCACAGTTTCAAGTTCTCTAAAAACTTGCTTTAAGGCAGATACATAAGCCTCGTAAGCTCCTGAATAAAATACTTTGGACCTCATCACCAAGAATTTGTGCAAGTTTGTGCTACTCTATTGCTTTTCCAACCTGGGATGCTACCCCTAAGCCAATACTGGGTCCTCACATTTCTACGTTCGGTTAGATTGAATATAGAGGAACTACATTGACGACTCATTGCTCGAGAATATCTTTCACCATACCTTCGAATACACCTATCCGCAAAAAATGTCCCACGCATGAGTTAATGAATGGGTCCGCGGATCATTTAGCGCATATGGCGAATGCATACGGCGAATGCAAACGGCGAGTGCACCCATCAAATCATAAGTGAACAATTCACGTAAATCGAACGAACTCCCGGTCCTTGTTTGCCATTTCATGCAAGCATCATCTCATCTTTGCTCTTTACATGTCCGCTCTTAATGGTTTTTTATTGCCAAATATATTCCCGGTCCTTGTTTGCCATTTCATCTTTCCTACTTCTTCTCCTCCTTCTCTTCAATTTGTGAAAAAAAAATAAAAATGAAC
>JACLAD010002460.1_pt1 | contig 24486 bp, 25 predicted proteins | sample 8027901 | NCBI WGS metagenome assembly JACLAD01 (sample SAMN15725071, study PRJNA655200) | protist metagenome | isolation source: fluorescence activated cell sorting (FACS) single amplified genomes of... | place: Spain: Blaines Bay Microbial Observatory, Mediterranean Sea | collected 2016-07-05 | reverse complement strand
ATTGCTCTCTATGGACAGGAAGACGCATACGACAAGCCCTTACTCGGCCGAGTTTCGCGAGCGGGCGGTGCAGATGGTCGAGGATCATCTGGAAAGTTATCGCAGCCGGTCAGCGGCGGTGCGCGACATAGCTCAGAAGCTGGGCTGTTCGTCTGACAGCCTGCGGGTCTGGTACAAGCAGGCGCAGCGTAACACGGGCAAGGAGGCCGGGCCGACCAGCGCGGAGAAAGCCCGGATCAAGGAGCTTGAACGCGAGGTTCGCGAGCTACGGCAGGCGAATGAAATCTTGAAGAAGGCCAGTGCGTATTTTGCCCAGGCGGAGCTCGACCGCCCGTTCCGCAAATGATGGCCTTCATCGACGAATTCCGGGGGGAGTTCGGGGTCGAGCCGATCTGCCGTGTACTGCCGATCGCCCCGTCTACCTACCATGATCGCAAGGCCACGGAGAAAAATCCACAGCGAGCTTCCAGGCGCGCCCAGCGGGATGCCGAGCTGCGTGAGCAGATCTTGGAGATCTGGTCAGCCAATCGCGGCCTCTATGGCGTTCGGAAAGTTTGGCATGCGCTGCGCCGAGATGGCATGGATGTCGCACGCTGCACGGTAGAGCGATTGATGCGCGACATGGGCCTCCAGGGCGTGGTGCGCGGCAAGAAGCTGGTGACGACCCAGCCCGACAGCGCGCAGCCCTGTCCAGACGACAAGGTCAATCGTGCCTTCCACGCCGAGCGTCCGAACCAGCTCTGGGTTTCGGATTTCACCTACGTTCCGACTTGGTCAGGCACCGTCTACGTCGCCTTCGTGATCGATGTCTTTGCACGCAGGATCGTGGGCTGGCGTGTCTCGACCTCGATGACGACCCGGTTCGTCCTCGACGCCTTGGAGCAAGCGCTTTGGCAGAGAAAGCCACTTGGAAACAAGAGCTTGATCCATCACTCCGATCGCGGGTCGCAGTATTTGTCCATAAAGTACACCGAGCGCTTGATCGATCACGAGATCGATCCATCCGTCGGCACGGTCGGGGATTCCTATGATAATGCGCTCGCAGAAAGCGTCATCGGCCTGTTCAAGACCGAGGTCATCAAGCAGCTCGGCCCGTGGAAAACCATGCAGGACGTCGAATGGGAAACCGCTCACTGGGTCGAGTGGTACAACACGCAGCGACTTCTCAGCTCAATCGGCTACATCCCACCAGCCGAAGCCGAGCAGCGCCACCTTGAACAGCTTCAAGCAGTCGATAAGGTCGCCTGAAGCGCAGAACGAAACGCTCTCCGGCAAAGCCGGGGCAGTTCACGGTGGATCAGTGCTGCCGAAAGACCAGCGTGGCATCTGTCACCAGCTTGCAAATGACGATCGCCTGACATGGGTTCAGGAATGACCGGCATTGGCGAACAGGCGTTCAATGGGCCGCTGGAAACGGGTATACGAGCGACCGCGATCCTCACAGCCGCTTACCCGCGTTCGTTTGATCTGCAACGGCTCGTAGCGTTCGATTACCTCATCTCCCGGACCGGCCAGTTCGAAAATGCACCGAACGACCTCCACCCGCCAACACCGATCAAGGCCCCGCCTACCGAGGTGCGCCGCCGGATCGTACAGGATGCCTTGAATCTGATGCTGAGCCGGAAGTTGGTGGAACGGCAGCCGACCGTGCGTGGCATTGAATATGTAGCCGGCGAAACAGCCGAGTTCCTGATGTCCGCTCTTCGCACGCCTTACACAGACGGTCTCCGGGAACGGGCCGCGTGGCTCGTCGAGGAGTTCGGCGAACTGGATACCGACCGTTTCGACGTCATGATGCGTTCTCTCTTCGAGAGGTGGGCCGAGGAGTTCGAGGAAAGCCGCCCAACCGACGAAGGGGCGGTGTCATGACGGGGCGGATCAGACTCATTGGGCTGAGCTTGCAAGGGGCTGCGGTCCCACCCGGAACCGTCCGGTTCAATCCTGGGCTGACAACGGTCCATGGCGCGTCTGATACCGGCAAGTCCCTCCTCGTCGAGGTGATCGACTTCATGCTTGGCGGTGGTGATACGCCCCGAGCTTTGCCCGAACTTGAGCGCTATTCCCGCATTCGAATGGCAATCGAACTCCCTGATCGCATCGTAACTCTGACACGGGCGCTGGAGGGGGGGGCATTCAAGCTGCATGACGGCGATTGGCTCGACGAAGACCCACAGGAGGAGGGAGAACGTCTCAACCATGTTCATGCGGACGGCCAGACAAACAATCTATCGGGCTTCCTTCTCGATCGGCTGGGGTTGCTCAGCAAGCGAGTGCGTAAGAACGCGGCTGGCAAGACCAACAGCCTTAGCTTCCGTAACCTCGCCCGTCTGGTGGTCGTAACCCAAACCGAGATTATTCAGGAACGATCTCCCCTATCGGACGGAAACCCGACTGCGGATACGACAAACACATCGACCTTTCGCCTGCTGTTGACGAACCGAGACGACAGTGATTTGGAAAGCGTCACTAGAGATGCGGCCGTCGATGCCGAGCGAAAGGCGCAAGTGTCGCTTCTCCAAGACCTAATCACAAATGCTGAGCGGCGCATTCGTGGCATCTCCGGCACGCCGAAGGAACTGGACGAGCAGCTCGACAAGCTGACCGCGACGATGGAAGGCTTTGGGCAGGAGCTGAAGTCGAAGGAAGATGCGTTCCGGACAGCCTCAGCGACCCGGCGGAAGCTCCTCAAAGACCTTTCGGAGTTGGGCGACCGCCTCACTGAGGTGTCTGCGCTCATCGAACGTTTCCAACTTCTAGAGCAGCACTACGCCAGCGACTTGGCCCGACTCGACATGATCGAACAGGCCGGTTCGCTATACGTTGTGATGGACGAGGGTCAGTGTTCCCTTTGCGGCGCGCCGCCAGAAGCGCATGCACAAGATGCCTCCTGCGAGGGGAACGTGGAACGGACGGTTGCCGCTGCTCGCGCCGAACGCGGAAAAATTCTTCCCAGAGCAACTGATCTTCAGCGGACGCTTTCGGAGCTTCGATCCGAACGCTCCCGCCTACAAGGACAGGTCACCGCACGCGATAAAAAGCTAAAAGCCGCCGAGATCGAACTGGCCGAGATCATCACGCCCAATGTCTCCAAACTTCGAAAGCAGTATAGTGAGTTTGCCGACAAATCGGCATCGGTTCGCGAGAGCCTTGCCATTTATGAGACCTTGGAGGATCTTCGGACCCGAAAGACAGATCTCGAACGAAAGCTCGAGGGGTCCAAACCTCAAAACGTGTCACAGCGGATGCCGACTACAAGCGTCAACGCGTTCGCGAAGACGGTTCAATCGATCCTGACCGAATGGGGATTTCCAGGTGGTCGTGACGTCTCCTTCGACATGGACAAGAAAGACCTCCTTATCAGCGGTAAAGAGCGTCAAGCTTATGGGGCGGGTCTTCGTGCAGTCACACAAGCGGCCTTCACGCTTGGCCTCCTTAGATACTGCGTCGACCATGACCTTCCCCATCCCGGCTTCGTTGTCATCGACTCCGCTCTTTGGAGCTACAAAGAACCGGAGAGCGCCGAGAACTCTGACGTTCGCACGCCCGAGTTCAAGGAGCGTTTCTTCGCGTCGGTGTCGAAGCTCGCCCAGTCGGCGCAGATCGTGATCGTCGACAACACTCAGCCGCCAGACTTCATCGTCGCAGAACCGGCGACTGTCTACTTTACAGGTGTGCTAAACCACGGTCGATATGGCTTGCTGCCCATGAATGATGACCCCAACGATCAGCTTCTCTAAAGTATGACGACCCTTTGGGTTTCCGTTTAGCAACGAATGACTGCTTTCCGCCCTTCGTGCCCTAGTCTCAATCAATTCTGCACTTTGCTCGAACGTCGTCGAAGGGCTGGCATTGGTCGTACGCCGCGCTCGGAGTATCCGGCAACTAAGAGCTCGGAGCGGACATTGCGCTTCGTGCCGTGATATTTGTTCGCCTGCACCACGAAGTGCAAGGGGCTGGCCTCAATAGCGGGTTTGGGGGTTGGACCGCACTTAGTATGGCATGCTTCGAGACGGCCTGCCATCACTCCCAACGCGTGATCTTGGCTTCCGTCATGGGATCAAGGAAGGCCGGGGGGTGCCCCAGCTCACCATCCAGCAGTCCAAACCGGAAACTTGGGGTCGTGGGCTGCATCGCCACCAGCCGCACGACTGGCTGGCCCCGGCGCGTGATCAGAACATCTTCGCCGCGCTCGGCGGCCGCGATCATCTGCGAGAGCCGGGCTTTCGCTTCATTTACCTTCAACTTCATGAGTGCCATCCTGTGGAGGCTTCGTCTGGCCTGGCTTGCGCGGTCGGTAAATCCATTCCACGTAGACGAGGCCTCCGACGAGGTAGAACCCGGCCACAAGCAAGATGGCGTATTCAATCGGTATCCGTGCGCTCCTCGTTGCGACCGGGCCGGCGCGGACGATGAATCCAGTGGGCACATGCAATGCCACCCACAAGGTAGAATGCGAGCACGATCAATACAGCGTAGTCGAGCGGCATAGACCCTCCAGCGGCCATTATAAGCGCTTGGCAAGCTCCCACCAGCACCAACTACGTCAGGACGATCACCTTCAGGCGCGGCGCGAAGGGCTACTTGCGCATCTCTTAACGCAGATAGCGCTGCGCCAGCAGGGTGCCGAGGCTGCCCGCCCTAGAAGGCGATCCGCAAGAGCCGCCGCTCGGGCCAGCGCCATAGCCCACGCTCGGCACGCCGCTTGTCCAGCGCCATGGAGAAGAAACCCACGAGGTTCATCAGCGCCAGCAAAGACCGCAAGACCAAGCGCGCCTAGGGCCTATTTCACGCCACCCACCCCGTTTATCGCGGTCATCGTCGGTCTATCCGTTCGGGCTCATCGCCCGGCGTCCACGGCCGCGCTCCAGTCCGAGCTTGCGCTCGCGCAGGATGATGGCGATGCCCGCTCCGACGATGATCGCCGCGCCCGCCAGCATCGTCCATGTCGGCACCTCGTCGAACACGGCATAACCCACGCCGAGCGCTAGAAGCATCGAGGCGTATTCGAAGGGCGCGATCAGCGAGGCGTCGGCATAGCGGTAGCTCGAGGTCAGGAAGATCTGCCCGACCCCGCCGAGCAGCCCGGCCAGGATCAGCAGCGCGAATGTGCCCGGTGCGGGCATCACCCAGCCGAAGGGCAGGGTCATGAGCGCCAGCACGCTCGCCGTGGTCGAGAACCAGAACACGATCGCCGCCGTGCCCTCGGTCCGGGTGAGCTTGCGCACGAAGACCTGCGCCAGCGCCGCGCAGAGCGCGCCGCCCAGTGCCACCACCGCGCCCAGCGTCTCGGCGAGGCTCAGCGGATCGGAGGTCACCGAAAGCCGGGGCGACATGACGATGAGCACGCCGACAAGCCCAGCTCCCACCGCCGAAAGCCGGAACAGGCGCACCTCCTCGCCTAAGAACATTGCAGCGAGGATCACCACCATCAGCGGCGCCGCGTAGCCGATCGCCGTCACCTCGGGGAAGGGCAGCAGACCCAGCGCGGTGAAGCCCAGCCCCATTGCGGCGGTGCCGACGACGCCGCGCCACAGATGGCCCATCGGGTTGGGGGTTTCGAGACCGTGACGCAGCTCGCCGCGCCATAACAGCCAGACGATGATCACCGGTAGGGCAAAAAACGAGCGGAACCAGACCGCCTCGCCGGGCGGCACGTCGTTTGAAGTCGCTTTGATGATCGCGGCCATGGCGACAAAGACGCAGACTGAGGCGGTCTTGAACAGGATACCGCGCATCGGCTGCTGGACCGGAGCCGGTCGCGGCGCGGCGGGCGCCGTGGAGATGGCGGGCGTTTCGGGGCGGGGCATAAAGGATCCTTTCGCCCCGACCCTAGCCCCGCGCGCGGCAAGAGCAAGCAGCTGGCAGCGGCTTGACACTACGGGCGTCGGGCAAGCTCCACGACGACTATGGGGGGCGCCACCCGATGACAACCACTCCAAGGGCGAAGTCATCCTGCCCTGCCTGAGCAACATCGGCTGCGGCGTAGTAAAAAAGCATACAGCCCTAGCAGGTCGTTGTCGTCCGGGACGCGACCGAGAATTTCGTCGAGGCCGGGTAAAAGCCCTTTCGGGGTGACTTGGAATGACAATACCCGCCAGTGATGGCCCTCACACCATACGCCCAGAAGCCGGTCGTATTTGGCACGGCGGCAACGCCGGCGAAGGCGCTGGCTCCAGTAGACAGAAGATCGGCAGGGGCCTTGGAGCGGCCCCGAAGACAAAAGGCAGATCAAGAGCGCACTTCAGCCAAACGACCACTATGCCAAGTTTAGAAGCACATCCATCGTCATCGCTGTTCCGACACCGACACCCATGAGTTCCAGCGTCGAGCGAACTTGCCGTGCATCGAGCGATTGCCCCTGCAACGCCGCTCGCGCATGTAGCCCAGCGCCGATCAGGGCGGACGTCACCATGCCATCTTGAACAAACCCGTTGAGGCTTTCCCCTGCCAACTCCTCCAATGTGTTTTGGGTCATCGCTGTGATTTCAGCATTGCTCACCCCAGAGTCCGTAAGCCGTTCTGCGAACGTGCTGCCCATCGCCGCGTAAACCTCCGATGTCGCCATCACGTCGACGTCCGGATAGCGCGCAAAATGCTCGATGATTGCAGCGGGGTCCTGCACGGCCTTGAGCTGCACCTCTCCGATCACGGCCCCGTCGACGACGAATTCGAGGTCGGCGCCTGGGTGATTGGCCTGCTCGAAGAGCTGCGCTCCCATGTCATCGCCATCGCCGTTCTCTGCCCGCTCAACTAGCATTTCATGGAAGATGCCCTTCACATTCGAGACAACACCACGCATCTGGTCCGGGCCGAGATTACGTAGATAGGTGCCTAGTTCCGCGTCGGAGGCATCGGCTAGATCGGAGGCCGACCGCCTGAGGGCGGCGAGCACCAGGGCTTGGTCAGACGTCCAGTCCTCGTGCTTGCCGTCGATGAGCTGCTGTAACGTAACGGCAATGGCGACGGCGGCGCTACGACGGGTCGGCATGGGCTTCTAGCCTCGCAAGATAGGATCGCAGGTTGTTTAGGTGCCCCCTTAGGAGCGTGCGGTTGTATACGTTGAGATCGGCGAAACGTCCTGCGCCGAGAGCAGTTTCGACCTCTTCCATGAGCGGTATGATCCCGATCCTTGACATGAGCACGACCTCGCGGCGGCTGATCGGTACCTCCGCCGCCAAGGTATCGCGAATGGCGGCTGTCAGTACGCTGCAGGCCTCTAGGATGCGCATCTCCGCTTCGGACAGCTCCTCCCGTCGGCGCGAATGGCCGAGGATTGCGCGGCGGATTTTGATTGAGCCGTAGATGCCGGCCCCCAATGCCCCGGCCCCGAGGACGAAGGTTCCCGCCGCCACACCGCCGCCTACGATGCCCCCAATCCACGCGAGCGTTGCAGACGTTTTGGCCGCACCCGAAAGCCCGGCGAGCGCCGCACCCGTGCCGGCATATCCGAACGAGCCGACTAGCCCGGTGACAGAAGTGGCGAAGGCTGATCCGACTACGGCGTTGCTGGCCACTCCCATCGCCACGCTGGCCTTGTGGTCGGAAACTTGCAGGATACGAGCCGAGATCGACGTCAAGAACCCGTTCAGTCGGACGAGATCTTGGCGGGAATCGGCATCGGTCTCAATCATGGCCCGACATTAGCCAATCCGATGCCGTTAGGCGAGGCACAGCATCTAGAGCAGAACGCCGCATGGCAATTTTGAGATAGGTTCATCAGGCTATAGCCGAAATAGACAAGCGGACTTCATTCACCGCGAACCTAGGTCCCCTTGGTCCGCTGAGCTGACCTCGGATCAGACCGCAGCGAAGGTTGGCTTTTGTCCCCTTGTGCCCTAGGCTGCGCAATCCTTGAACCTCGCAAAAGGGCTGACCTCGACCTTCCGCCCCATGCACCACGAGTGGCCGGATTGGGCCAATTGCGGCACAGGAAGCGTCGCCCCTTCCGATGGGCAGCGAACTGCCCGCTGGCATTTACAGCACCGGCCAATAGATCCTTGCATAGTTCCATCCTCAGAATCGGGGCTACCGCCATCACGGTCGTATGACAACTGGCGTAGCCGGCCGACCTTTTGCCATTCAATGAGATGGGCTTCTACTTCCTTAGTCCTAGCTGCCACTTTGAAGTAGCACTAGAGGCCGGGAAACTGATCATTCAATAACCTCTGTAGGCCATGCCTTATCATGTACTTCCGGAACGGCTCGCGCATGGCTGGGCGCTTACGAAGCTCTTCGTTGACCTGCTGCACGAAAGCGGCGTGGTTATGCAGGGCAGCCTGGAAACCCTCTCGATAATGTTTTGCGGCTTCCAGATCATTAGGCAGGTTGATCGGCTCCATTGGGGCGCCTTGGCGCACCCATTCGGGTTCCGGCTGCTGCTCTAACGGACTAGGCTCGCCGAACTCTAAGGAAACTTGCGCATAGATCTCACGCATCCTTGGGGTCGCGTCTAGTTCCTCTTCCCGGCTCGCCTCTTCGCGCGCCAGCATGAGACAGCCCTTTACGCTCCCTTCGAAGTCGGTGAACCACAGAGTGTCGGTAAGCATGCCCTCCGTTCTCAACCTGAAAGCCTCGGAACGCTGGGCCATCCGTCCGGCAGCCTCGTTTAGACGCTGGGCACCTTGTTCCAATTGCTCGGCACCACGCGTGAGACCGGCTAAGAGCGACCTGATCGACATTATATCCTCACTTCCGAGTATGCTTTAGTGGTCTGCAGTGACGGGCAACCAGTGCGGCATCCAGCCGAAAACTTTCCACCTGTCATTGCATCTATAGCTTGCATCATGTTGCTTCAGCAAAGGGCAAAGAGCACTGCCCAATCGGGCAGCGGAGCAAGTGAACATGTTGGATCAAATCTATCGAATTAGTGGTGTAATCATGTCGGATGGCATGACCTTTTTCTTCTGCGTGTTAATCCTGGCATGGTTGGTCACGGCTCTCGTTGCGCTGCCTCTCGCGAGATCCAGTCGGTTCTTGGAATCGTTGATCTCGATCACTCCGAACGGCCTTGCGACCTTGGGTGTTCTGGGAACCTTCACCGGCATCCTGATTGGTCTTCTGGATTTCAATGTGGAGCAGATCGACGAGAGCGTTCCGGAGCTTCTCTCTGGCCTCAAGATCGCCTTCACCACCAGTATCGTGGGCATGGCGGCGGCCTTGGCCTTCCGGGTAGTCAAGGCGCTGGTGCCTGCCGGCCCTGCCTCGGAGAGCGTGACCGGTGGGCATCTCTATGAAGTGCTCCAGGAGATGCGCGATGTCTCCAAGCGCTCCGAGGGCAAGATGGAGGAGCTGCGCAAGGCAATCAGCGACGATGGCAACCAGAGCCTTGTGGGGCAGGTGCGCGAGCTGCGCTTGGCAGTGCAGGATGGCGACAAGGCTCTCATCACCGAGTTCAAGAGCTTTGCCGACCACATGGTCGAGAACAATCAGAAGGCAATCATCGAAGCACTGGAAGAGGTCATCAAGGATTTCAACGAGAAGCTCACCGAGCAGTTTGGCGAGAATTTCCGCGAGTTGAACACGGCCGTGACCGGTCTGGTGGAATGGCAGGACCAATACCGCGTCCACGTCGAGACGCTGGAGGAGCGCCATCAAGCCGCCGTGACGGCGATCGAGAGTGTCCGGGCAGCGGTGGAGGTCATTCAGTCCAAATGCGAGCGTATTCCCGAAGCCATCGAGCCATTGGGCGATGTACTAGAGGCGCTCGACACCCAGACCGTGGCGTTGGAGGCCAAGCTCGAAGCGCTTGCCGCTCTGCGCGACCGTGCAGTCGAAGCCTTCCCGGTGATCGAGGAAAATCTTGACAAGCTCACCACCCGCATGGAAGCGGCTGTCGATGGCGTGGTGACGCGCTCGGAGGAGGCTCTACGCGCTGGCGAAGCGTCGCAGGCCGAAATCCAAGCTGGCTTCAAGAACTACATCGACGGCGCCACCAAGGCGCGTGCGACCTTCACCGAAGAACTCGACAGCGCCATGCGGCAGATGTCCGAACGAACATCTAAGACTTTTGAGGAACACGACGCACATATGCGGGAGGCCGCTCGTGAAGCCGGTAAGTCCATCCAGGAAAGCTGGGCGCAGTCCCAGAAGAAGATGGAGGAGCACTACGGTGAGTTCGACGAGGCCATGCAGCAAGAGCTGAACCGTGCCCTCGAGTTGCTAGGCAAGAACCTCGCCTCGCTGTCTGAAAAGTTCGTGGAAGACTACACACCGCTGACTGAGCGCCTACAGAAGGTCGTGGCCATGGCTGAGCGGGCTGCCTGATGCGTCCGCTTCTCGGACAGAGCATGCTGGATGACGACAGCGAGTGGATGTCGGTGGCCGACCTCATGGCCGGGCTGATGGTCATTTTCCTGTTCCTCGCGGTCGTCTTCATTCGCGTCTTCGAGGACGACGTGCCGGACGTGGACCCCCCGAAAGAGCCGGTCGAGCTGATCTTCTCATCTCAGGAGCCAAGCGGCTCCCTGCTCGGGGATCGCGACTGGGTCAGGCCAGATCTCGACTTTCCAGTTCTGGAGGACGAGCCGGTGGTCGAAATCGTCGAGCAGAATCTGGAAATCAAGAAGATCGTCCACACTTGGCAGCAGAAAGAAGAGGCGATCTACGAGGCCCTGATTGAGGAGTTCTATAAGGATCTCGACAGGTGGAATGCCGAAATCGAGCGGGAGACCCTGCAAGTTCGCTTCCGCTCGCCGGAGGTGCTATTCGAGAGCGGTCGCTCCGATCTGCGTCCTGAATTCTCCGCCATCCTGCAGGACTTCTTTCCGCGCTATGTCGGCGTCATCGATCGCTTCCGTGCCAACATCGATGAGGTTCGGATTGAAGGGCATACCTCGTCTACATGGAACCGGGATACCACTTCCGAGGAAGCCTACTTTCTGAACATGGCGCTCTCGCAGCAGCGCACGCGCGCGGTTCTCAAGCATGCAATGTCGTTGTCAGAGGTCACTCCCAGCCGGGACTGGCTGCAGCCGCTTCTGACCGCGAACGGGCTGTCCTCAAGCCGGCCGATCCTGACTACTGATGGCGTGGAGGATGTTGACCGCTCTCGCCGCGTGGAGTTCCGCATCCGTACCACCGCCCGGGCCGAGATCCTTCGGATTCTTGAGGTCAGCCAGTGAAGATAGACCTCAAGTTTTTCCAGTTGGATGGGTTGCGTCAGAAGATGGGCGCCTCGCTATCGGAGTGGACGCTGAATGGTGGGGGGCTGTCGCCGCGCAAGAAGCTGCTTGAAGAGTTGGAGAGAGGCGTCGAGATTGATCTCGACGAGGTCTCAGGTGATATGGGCGGCCTGCTCACTTACAAGGGCGAGCAGGTTCTCCTCTATATCAAGGATACCAGATCTTCGCGCTGGACTTTGGAAAACGAGCCGGAAAGATCACGCCGGTTCCACGTGGCCGATTGCAGCACATTGCAGAGCATGCGGGCCGAAGGACGCTTCGAAAGATACGTGGCCACCAACCGGTCAGACGACCTGTTCCTCGTGGATTGGTGGGATCAGGATAGCGGGAAGCGGGGGGAAACCGAAGCGGCCTTGAAGGTCTGCAAGAACTGCTTGAGGGAGCTGAATTGGCGGGGTTACGACCGCACGCCGGATCGGCTCATGCTGCCCGGAGGGGGTTTGCAGGCTCGCAACGAGATCTGGGAGAGCTTCCACCTCTCGGAGTTCCTTGGGGAGTACTCGACCTTTTTCCGCGAAATGCCGTCTCGTACGGAAGCGACCGCCAAACTCGATGTCTATGTCAAGGACTGGCCGAGCATATCCGAAAAGCGCCGTCGCGCGATGGACTGGACCTGTCAGAAATGCCGGGTCCGCTTAGCAAGTGTTCCGGGCGTCCTGCATACGCATCACCGTAACGGAGTGAAGACCGACAACAACCTCAAGAACCTTGAGGTGCTATGCGCCTGCTGCCATGCCGAGCAGCCGTATCATCAACATATGAAGATACCAGAGAATGTACGCGCCAAGATCCTCGATTTGCGAAAATTGCAAGGCTGCAAATAGCGAGGTGGTTCGGAGAGGTATCGCCCCACCTTCACTGTAGGCTGACCAGTTGTATCCATCACAAAGCCCTTAAGTCTTCTTCTCTTGCCTCTTTTTAACAGGGCCTCCGCCTCCTGAGTCGCGCGGTTTGCCCGGCCGGTGAATCCACTCGATGTATGCAAGGCCGCCGACCAGCTAGATCCCGGCGACAATCAGAATGGCGTATTCGTACGGCATCTGGTATCCGATCTCGTCAGAACCGGCGAGCGAGATCCACCACGACCGCCGGGTCCGCTCCGGCGGTGAGCCACTCAACGGGTGTCACCATTCGCCCTTGCCTAAGCAACGTCGGCTGCGGCGTAGTGAAGAAAGCATACAGCCCGAGCGGGTCATTGTCGTCAGGGACTCGGCCGAGGATCTCATTGAGGCCTGGCAGAAGCCCTTTGAGCGTCACTTGGAATGCCAACACGCGCCAATGGTGTCCGTCGCACCATACGCCCAAGAGGCGGCCTTCTTCTAAACGCTCCCTTAAATCCGCTTCCTCCAGGCCGGTAAGGCGCGAAGTTTCGGCGAGTGTTAGTGCCCCGCCGACGAGTTGTTCCTGAAAGGCCAGTGCCTCTAGAATGTCACTCTCGACATCCGGTCTGCCGAACCCCAGTTGCACGAGGAGGTCGTGTTCGACGGGGCTCAAGCGCTGCCCTTTTTCCAGTCGCAGTCGCGCCGCGCGTAGCCGAGCTAGGCAGTCTTCAAAGCTTACGTGCTCTGCAAGGAAATGCGCCGCGCGTTCTTTCGCCATCCCCACCTCATCCGGCGACGCATCTGGCCGTACGTTCATCACGAGACCGACGATGGGCGATCCAAGGTAGAAGACGCGGCCGCCACCGTTGCCGGTCTGACTCTCGAACTCGATCAAGTCCGGGTAGATGACAAGCGACATACGGACCTCATGGTCACCACTGGAAACAAGAACATAAAGTGAACATTGACGAGGCTCAGCGGTTCCGTCAATGCTTCAGTTATGCCTAGGGGGATCTCTTCACCGTCCGAGCTAGTGACTTCATCGGCGCGGCCGACGTCCCAACACAATCAGCTACGCTGTCGCCTGTGAAGGCGTGCGCCTGGATGTATGACGCGGCGGCTCACCTGCGGTCGTTGGCAAGGTTGTCGTAGACGATCCAAGCGTAGAGGACGGCACCAGAGCCGCACGCACTGCAGGCCCGGCACTTGGCGCGATCGATAACGTCCTGAACCGTGGCTTCCACCGGCATCGTGGGCAGCAGCTCGGACACGCGGATCGAAGATTGATGTCCGCAACTGCATTCCAGCGAAAGCATCATCTCGTTGATCGTGCTCAACAGAGTTTGGTTGCGCGGCATATTGACTAGACTTACCCTAACGTCAGATGCTCGTGCCATGACCACGTGGACCATCATCGGTGTCTTGATACGCTGACGCCCCCGCCCGGGGTGCCGCTCGGCGTGAATGGTCTAATCTTCTGACAACAATATCGATTCCGCTCGGCCGAGGGTGCCCTTGCCCTTCCATGTGACGCAAGGAACCTGCACATGAACGACCACATCTCCTACGACGACTTCGATCCTGCCAGCGCTGACCACACCATGCGGTGGTCCTGGACCATCCATCGGCCGGACGATGAGAAGGCGCGGCTGACGCTCACTCTCGGGCCGGGAGAAAGCTCTGACCAGAAGATGGAGGACCGACTCTGGACCGTCGTTGGCGGCGACTGGAAGCTCGGCACCCGCCGCCACGAGCCGTCCGAACTGCTGCCCTACGGCGCACCTCATCCGTCGAAGCGGGCCGCCATCCTCGATGACTTGGAGACCCGCCTTGAGGCTGCCGGTGTCGCCGGCGCGAGTGCCGTACAAGCCCTACCGACAGGGTGGCTACGCATCGGCATGGTTCTGGTGGATCGCCTATGCAAATGGGCCGCCGAGGAAGAGCCGGCGCGCATCCAAGACATCAAAGAAAAATTCGGCTCTCTGCGGGTTTATACTTACGGCAGCGACCGGGTCGCTGACCTGTCGGACTGGTGCGAAGAGCAGTCGGTCTGCAGGTGCATGGCGACGGGCAAAGAAGGCCATAGCCGCAATACTGGTTGGGTGCTCACGCTCTCGGACAACATGTTCGCGCTCTACCAAGAGGACCGGAGCGCTGTGGAGCGGAAGATGTATCCGCCCAAGGAAGGTGCCGATACCTAGTTCAAAGGTGAGCGATGACCCGTTTCGAGGCCATACGTGAAGAGCGGCGGCGTCGCCGCCAGCTAGCATTGCAAGCTGCATGGGACGCGTCCATGCAGGTCTGGAGGCTCGAAGCATTGAGCACCGCCTGTTCGGATCCTTGGCGAAGGGGGACGTGAGAGAGCGATCCGATCTGGACATCATGATAATGGACGACCTGCCTGCGGATCAGCGGGCGAAGGTGCGTCGACTGGCGGCGGCGGAAGCCACTCGGGCCGGGATCGATGTCGACTTGCTCTTTGCGGCGGACATGACCCCTCGGGAGGTGGAGGGGCTTCTTGGGCATTGAGTTCGCAGGCCATCACCTTTAGCGGCTGCGGCATGACTACGTGTCATTGGCGGGCACGACATGCAGTCGGTGCCGATCGCCGGTGAACTCTGCGGCAACCACCTGAGGTCGCCTCATAGCGCCCGCGTCCAGGCAGATAGCGCGATGGGCCGCCGCTACGTCTAGTAACTCGGCGGCCTCCTCAGCCGTGGTGAGCAGCCGTGTCGTAGCTGGCGTGTGACCATGCACGACAAGATCGAAGCCCTGCGCCTGCCACCCGCCCTCCCAGCCCAGGAATGGCTGCCTGATCCAGGCCCAATGCGCGTCGTCCTCAAACTCAAAGCGGGGCTGGCCGAGGAATTCCTGAGCGTCCATATGTGGATGGAGGCCGGCATGCACAAACAGCACGAGCTCCCGAACGAGATGGGTTGGTCCATGACGCAGCATGTCCTCCAGCCCGTCTGGCAGAGCTTCCCGCAGCACAGCAAGGGCCAACTGTACGGATAGGTTTTCCCCAGGATCTATGCATTCAAGCGTTTGGCGGCCGCCGTTTTGATACCAGAGCGACGGGATGCCACGTCGTCCGTCGAACGCCCCCAACATCATGAGCTCGTGGTTGCCGGGGAGGATGTAGCGCTCGTCTGCCCGGGAGGACGCATTCCAAGCCAGCTCGAAGGCCCACAGGCTATCCGGCCCGCGATCGCCCAGATCGCCTAGGAAGATGATCTCGCGGCGACCGACGCGCGGGATGCTATCGATGTGATCCAGCAGCCGCTCTAAGGCGTTCGCCTAGCCGTGAACATCGCCGATGGCGAACACTTGGGTGTCGAAGTCGGGCCCGTGGTTAGGTGCCCACTCGGAAACCAGCATCAGGGGCGCCCACGCTTTGCGTCCCGAATGAACGGTTCATCGAGTTCCTTTGCCTCGCCTTCATCAGTCACGTAGCTGCGTCGCGGTGCCGCGTCGTCGATCCTCGGCGGATCAAACTCGATGTCTTCTGCGCCCGGCAGCGCCAATGCCTCGCCGAGGGTTTTGGATACCACCCGGTGCCGATGAAGCGTTGGCCCATCGCGCCGCAGCCGTTCGGCTTCGTCATCAAGCCCACGGCGCGCGACGTCCGTCCACTGGCGCTGCTTATCAGGGTCGTTCGTCATAGCACCGGACCTCCCGTGATCGATGGTAGCGCGAGATGGAAGCAGCTCCAAGGGGCTGGCGCTTTCAGTAAGAGAGGGGGGCGTTGCCCCCCGGTGCCGCGAGCGGCACCTCCCCCTAGGATATTTTTAGATCTTTGAAGTTGCAGGGCGATTCTTCCCCCGCTACCGTAGTCTCACGGTACAGCCGGGGACGGCGATGACCGTGATCTTTGAAGCGGCGGATCTCTCGGGGTCCGCCGTTATCATTTCAGCCTGGCCGATCTTCTTCCGGCAGCGCCGCCAGCAGGTGATGGCGCAGGTTCGTCACGCGGTTAAGGGCGACAGAACCTCTTAAAATGCCGCTCTCGACCAGATCCCAGCTTGGCGCAGCGATAACCAGCTTCTGACTCGGCCGGCTCACGGCGGTGTAGAGCAGCGTCAGGTCCAGCATCTGCGAGCCAGCGCGGCCAAGGGCCAGAATGGCGGCAGGCCATTGCGAGCCTTGAGCCTTGTGGATCGTGACAGCGTGGCCGAGCGCCATCTTATCAAGTAGGTCGTCGGTGATCCTGAGCTGCTTACCGTTCACGCTCAGCAGGCCAAAGGCGATAGCGCCCTCACCATCCAAGGGCGCTTGTGGCTCGTCGAAGACCTCCGAGATGTAGCCGAGATCGCCGTTCCGCACATCGACGTCGTAGGAGTTCTTCGTGATGAGAATTTCGTCGCCGTAGTAAAAGCGGTTCCCATGGGCGTTGACGTAGGTGATTAGCCCCCGGTTCGGGTCCAGATAACGCACAGCGGGGCGCTCGAACCCGTTGAATTTCTGGACCTCGTTGTTGATCGCCCGGACGCCTGTAATTCCTTGCTGCGTGGGGCACAGAACGATGGTTTGGCCGGGACCGCCGCTGTCGTAGTAGAGGTCGCGGATCGCCTCGGGATCATCGGTTTCAAGGAAGCTACAGTCGGCGTCGGGCTCATCCAGATACGATGGGATAGAGACGCTGGCGTGGCCAGTGCGGATGGCGGTGGCGAGCTGGTAGATGCCGCTGTCCTCGGCCTGCCGCTGCGCGGACTTCAGCTTGAAACCGGGGATCTGCTTGATGGTCATCAGGACATGGAACAGTAGCCCGCCACCCACGGGCGGCAACTGGTGGTCATCGCCCACGAAGATGAACCGGGTGGCTTCAGGCAGAGCGGCAAGCAGCTTGTGGAACGTGTAGACGTCTACCATCGATGCCTCGTCGATGACCACGACGAGGTGTTCGAGCGCCTGCTTCTCACGCTTCTGATCCTGCAGGAACTTGGCAATCGTGGACGCCGGGCGGCCGGTGCTTTCGGCCATGCGCTGTGCGGCCCGGCCGGATAGAGCCAAGAGCCGGGTCTCGACCAAGGAGACAGCACCGAGCACAGCTAGGATCGCTTTGAGGATGGTGGTTTTGCCGGTGCCCGCGCCGCCAGTCAGGCAGGCCACCTTGGAGCGGACCGCGCCGATGATCGCGGCGCGCTGGTCGTCGGTCAGGCCGAACGGAAGGCCCCTCTCGAAGGCGGAGAGGGCGGCAGTTGTCGCATCGTCGTCGATGCGTCTCTCCCAGTGGGCCAGGAGCGATCCCGTGCCATCAGGGCGGTCCAGCGCCTCTAGGAGCCGGTGTGCGATCTCCGTCTCGATGAGAAAGGGACCACGGCCCTGCAGGGCCCCATTCACGAAGGCAAGCCGAGAGCGGCCTCCTGCGGCCCGTAGAAATCCACGAGGGGCCTCTGCACCCCTGCGGGCGGCGTGGGCCTCAAACGCCTCCAAAGGCATCGCTGTGGAGCCGCTACGGCGACAGAAGTCGTCGACTAGATGTTGGGCTAGAGCCGCGCGGTAGAGATCGTGGTCGCTGCCGAAGCCCAGATCCGCTGCAATCGCCGCACAGCGATCGAACGGAACGTAAAACTCCATCAGGACGAACGGGTCCGCCTGCATGCGTTCCAGCGTGCGATCACCCCAGGTGTTGAAGAGGCGCAGGGCGATCCTGGGGGGCAGCTCCCGTGCGGCAAGCCAGTTGAGGGCATCGAGCAGCGCGCCGCTGGGGAACTGCGCAATGACCTGCCCGGCTATGGTCTCGTTGCCGCACACCACCGTAAGACCGCTGAGATCCTTGGCTTCGATTAGGCTTTGCAGTTCGGGATGTCGGGCGATGCGGCTGGCCTTGACCCGGCCGACGCCCCCGATGTTGGCCTCAAGCCACACCTCGATCAGACGCGTGGAGAGGTGGATGAACCGCGCTTTCTGAACGTGGATGACGTCCTCGTGGTGCGTATGCCCGTGGACCGTGAAATGCCTGCTTTCGCGCGGCCCGGTGACCTCCAGCACGGCGGCATTCTGGACTGAGTTTTTGAACGTGTCGGGCAGCCGGATCGCAACCGCGTCATTGGCCAGCCGGCCATCCGGGCCGACCACCTTCGCCGAGAAGTCCCCATTGGATCGGAGCTTGGTGATCTGCACGACCTCAGTCATCGAACGCCCCTAGGGCGGCCGCGCCCTCCTCAAAGGCATGCAGGGCGGCACGGTGACGCTCAACACCGGCCAGCTCTTGGCGCAGGTGCCGGTTCTCGGCCTCCAACTCCATGACCCGCTCGGCGAGCTTCGAGTTCGACTGCTCCGACTGCTTGGCTTTCAAAAGCGCCCGTTCGCGCGATGCATCCACGGCCGCGAATGCCTCGGTGGCCTCGGCCCCCTCATTCGCCTTGCCCCATTCGCCATCCAGCTCCGCAAGGCGCGCTTTCACCTGTGGGTTCTGGGTGAAAACGGACCGGGCAAAGCCGCACTCGACAGCGATTTCCGACCGGTTCAACTTCCCGCCCCGGACGTAATCGCCATGGTCCCCCAGCCGCCGTCGGTCCGCGACCCAAGCCTCGAAGGCGGCAAGGTTCTCGACGGCTTTCTGGGCACCGGATCTCTTGGGAGACGTCGTCATTCCGGCCGCCGATCTTCGGTTCGGCTATGGTCGACATATTTCAGGGGGCGGTTCAGATCCTCGATTGGGACGCCCTGTTCGGCTGCATTCGCATAAACCGTTTCGATGGCGATGCGGAGTTCCAATACCTGCTTACGGAGGTCGGCCACCAGTTCGGTCAGCTTTACTTCCTCGGCCTCAGCAAGCTTCTCTTCTTTAGCAATTGCGCGCTCTTCGGAAGCCTTGGCGAGTAAGGGTTGCGCCTTGTCGCTGAAGCATTTCTGGATTTTCGGCTTCCGGCGAAGCGCCTCCTTCGAGAACGGCAAGCCCGCCTTGCGCACACGCTTCTCAACGTCTGCCCAGGTGGGTGGCTTGCGGAACCCAGAGATGATACTAACGACGGTGAGAATGTCTTCCTCGGTCATGTGTCGCGATTTAGGCTTCGAAATCTTAGTCACCGCGCAACTCCTTCCGACCTTCGGCAATCATCCGATCTTTGCGTTGGTCCACCGCCCGCTGCCCGTAGCCGAATTCTGCAAGTTCAGGGCTGTCGCTGTTCCGAATGAGGGTGCCATCCTCGACTGTCGTATCTGATAGAGCGGCGATAAGCTGCTTTCCGTGCTCGACCGCCTTTCGAGCTGCCTCTAGCCGATAAGGGTTTGTGCGCAATCCCGCCGCTTGGCGCTCCTTCAAGTTGCGCAATGCGGTTTCACGACGAGCGAGATCTTCCTTCAGCATTTTGAACTTCATCTTTGCGCCTTTCACGCACACCAGCCGGGTGCAGGTGAGGCAAGACATCGCGGACGGGCAAGGGTCGTCCCTGAGGTTTCCCAAGCAGAAGCCAAACGGCGTGGAATTGAAGATCGTCTTTTTGCGCCCTTCGAGAAAGTCTTCCTGATCTGGATCGACCACCTGGATCGATGGCAGTTGAAGCTCTTGACCGGTTTGCTTGCGGAACAGTTCGACCAACTCCTCTTCGGTCATATGGTCGTAGTCGATGTTCTGCATGATGTTCGCCCGTCCAGACCAAGCAGCGATCAACGCTTGAGGAAGGCCAGCACGTTGGGCGATGGTGTTGAGCCAGTGCCGCAGCTTGTGTGTGGTGATGTCTGGTAAGGACTCGTCCGGAAGCCTGACGTCGAGGCGCTCAAAGATATATTTGCTGTGCCCAGGTATTAGCGCTTGGGTCAGCATGTTGGGCGTCATCGCTATAACCGTGTGTTTTCGCGCCCCCTGTGCTCCTTCTGAATACTGGTTGTAGAAGCAGGTGAGCAGGGCCTCGTCAGCACGAAGTTTGTAGCCAATGTCCTTGTCGATAGCCACGTAGGGCCATTCAGGGTTCAAAGCATTGAACCACTTCCACCAGTCGTCCTGCAGGGCATGAAAGTCGTATACCGACTCCCGCCCCCTGGTTGGCTTCTCGATTGGCTTCTTGAGGGATGGATATTTCTTCTTCTCGTAGCTCAAGCCAGAGCCTCCATTCCCCGAGAAATATAAGGCTTCCGTAAGTTCGCTGAAGGTGATGCGTCCTGTTTCTCTTACGTGCTGAAGTTCAGGAGGAAGCGGCATCTGGCCTGGGTGGTTGATGATCCATTTTGCAGTCTCCCGAGCCTCCTTTGTAACTTCTGTGATCCGCTTAATTGCCTCTCTGGCCACGCGCACCATCGGTGTGGGGACGAACTTTACGATTGGCGTCCCTTTCTTCTCGGGAAACCAGCGAAGACCATATTTGAAGTTTTTGCACTCTGAAAATATGACCGAATCTGCGTCATAGTCTGGGCCGGACGGATCGGCCACGACCTCTAGGTCCACTGGCAGTCGCCATAGCTCTCCCATTCTGGACGGAGCGCACATTAGAAGCGCCAGCATGGAGGTGATCAGTTTCTCATAGGGCTCTTTTGCTCTGTAAAATGCCTTCGCGATGGCGATAGCTTCATCGTGGGTCAGCATCAGGTGCTTCTTGCGCCTGAGGTCTCCCGCTCTGCGCCCGTTCCTTTTGGGTTTGCTAAAGGATATGCCGGAGAGATGGAGGCAGATATTCCGTGAGTTAAGCTCCTTAATGATGGCACGCAGGTAAGACAAATGAAGTTGGGCGCTTACGCTGTTTATGAACTGCCTGATCGTGCCAGCACTGATTTTTGTGAGGTCATGCGACGATCCGTTGGCAGTCAGAAATCTACAGAGGTGCTTTATGGCGGCTAGCCTGTCAAAATATGTGGCAGGACTCTTGAGGTCGCTGCCATTCCGATGGATGGCGTGCGCCACGATAGCTTTGGCGGTGTCTTGGAGTGGTTGAGGTAACGGCTCCATATCTGCGAGCGCCCTCCTGCCACCAGTCTCGAGTGTCTTAAATCCGATTTTAGTGTGGGTCTTGCTATTTGGGATATTCACATACCCTCGAAGATCCCAAACGATGGCGTCGAACTGTATGCTTCCGCCTCGGAACATCGGAAGTTGCTTGGCTTCGTCAATGTAATCCTTCAAGCGATCTTGGTCAGACTGCTTCTCAAATGGCGTCAGGACGGTCACTGGGAAATCTCCCCTACTGCATTCTGGTAATCGAGTATCCGGCGCTTGGCCGCTGCGATCGAATGAATGTGTCGGGCGACGGTGGACATTACTTGGGTGTTGTTGTCTTTTCGTGCGAATTCATATCGCTGCACAACGAGGCGGAATAGATCGTCTAGGGGTGCGTCAGCCAGCAGCCGAAACCGATCGCAACTGAAGCAGGCAAAGGGAGCCGCGCCCGTCTCCATGGCGGAGCATCCTCCGGAACTACATCCCCCGACGTCTTCGACACCCTCTGCATCGGCAAAGTCGATTAGTGCGCTGTCTGGGAAGAGGTCGAGCCCTTCAGATTCAATGACTTCCCCGAAGAATCTAGCGGCGAAGTCTGTGAACTCTCCATCAAGCTTGCTGTGCATTAGTTGATGGTGGAGGATTCCCAAGTTCACATAGGCCTCGCAGCTCGTAGCGTCCGAATGCTGCAAAGTCGAGGCGATCTGGTTTGCATTTAGCCCTCTTATAGCTAAATGGGTTGCGACCGTGTGTCTCTCACGGCGTGTGCTAAATTTCATAGGCTGACCGGTCCTTGGTGAGCGCAACCCAAGCGCGTCCATGTTCGTTTTGTAAGCGTAACCAACGCGATCAGAATTTAAGTGGCCTTTGAAGTCATGGTCCGTTCTCTCTCTCTGGCGAGCACCATTACTGGTCCGCTCTTGCTCTTGCTGAGCGCTTGGAAACAGCGGTTGCCTGTTCCAATCGGAGATAGGGAAGCCTTCCACGACATAAGCCATCTGCTCTTCCATTGCGGCTTCCAATGCCTTAGGCATGGAGCGGTTGGGAGCCAAAGATGGGGCTCCATTCCTTTGCTTTGCGAAGGGAAACTCTATGGTTGCGCGATCCACATTGTGATATCGAGGTAGTCGTAAGTTCCGTATCTTCAGGTCAGCTACCTGCTGATTCCTTTGCCCATAGAGCCTGAACAGCATGATAATGCAGAAGTGGCTGTTTCGGATCTTTCCAGTCTGGTAGGCGGAGAACAGCGACTCATCGATCATCTGGTTCTCGGTGTCGATATAGGGGCCTCGATCTGGATCTAAAGTGAGGACGTCAAGGTATGTCCCCCCAGAGTTTCCGAATGAAAAGTTTTCAACATAGTCGATAGCGTCAGGGCTGACACCAGGTAGCTCCAGCCCCCCCCACATTCGCAGTATGGATCGAAGGCTTGCCTGCATCTTGCTGATGTCGCCATCCTCTAAATACTGGGAAACATGCGATACGTCTATTTCTTCAACATGGTTTTTTCGTCTTGAGATAAAATGCAGAAGTTTTGATAACTCGTTATTGCACCTTGAGGCGTAAGACACTGATGCGTTAGAGACCATTTCTGCTGCTACAGTTTTCCAGCTTTCGATCAGAGTGTCGGAAGCGGTTCCTCGATGCTCTGAGAAAACGAATCTTGACCTTTTGCCGCCGTTTGAGGACAAGTCCCAGACGTCGTCCCCCATGTCAAAGCTCTCGCCCGCTGAAGTGCGCTGTTGGGTAGGCAGGAATACCAGTTCGTTCTTTTGGTCGGCCGCATCAATAATCACTTGTCTGCTCCTTTGTCACCGAAGTCCCAGCCGCGATCTTCAATCATCTTGGTGTGCTCATCCTGGGCGATCTTCGTGTTTGCTCCAGCAGCGTAGTAGCCGGTCATTTTGGAGCCTTGACTCCATCCCCCCTTGGTCTCCAGCAGGCGATTGGTTTCAAAGTCGGTCAGGTCGTATTTCGCTGCCAATTCAGCCAGGTTCATAGAAGATTTGTGGCGAAGGTCGTGGAAGCGGATCTTGACGCCGGCCGCCTTCGTGGCTGCATCCATGATGTATTTCACCCCACGTTGGGTAAGGGGAGCTCCACGGAGATCCTGTCTGTAAACTAAGTTGACGAAAACGAAGTCGTTGTCATCTCGTCCGAGTGCTTCGACCTCATCCATAAGGTCATCGCGCTCTTCCAGCCATTTCTCCAACATCTCGAATATGCTCGGGGCAACGTCCAGCGTTCTGGCAAGCGTTTTAGCTGCTGGTTCGTCTCGCCGTGGGTCTTCCGGATCGCTTTGGCGCCGAACCACCTTCACCGTTTTTCTTCGGTAGTCGATGTCATGGATTTTTAGCTTTTGGATTTCACCTTTCCGCAGCCCTGTGTTCAGCGTCAGGAGAAGCATCAACGTGTTGCGAAGGAGGAGTTGACGGCTCCCCTTCCATACCGCCTTGGGCTTGAACTCGCTCAGCAACCAGTCGGCGAATCTGTTGATGTCATCGACATCTGTTGGCGTACCTGTCCTGCGGTTGCCCTGTCTTGGAGCCTTCAAGAAGTGGTAGAGTGAGCCAGCGGGCGGGTTTTCGCCCTCCATCGTGGGGCGAGCGGCGAGGCGGCGGCGACGCTCAATCAGGTCTTCAGGAACCGTGCGGCTCTCCATGGCTAGGTTGCCGTAATCGAGGAGAAACCTGATGTATTCTTGGGCAGTCCATATCCTAGTTGCGATCGTAGGGTTCGATACGGTCTCGAATGCGTCTAGCAACTTCTCGAGGTCTAGAGTGCGAACCCGTGAGCGTTTGAGCCGTAGGAGTTTCTCGAGATCTTCGGCTTGGAGCCGGAGGTAGTAGTTCAAGCTCTTCAAAGCATGACGATCGAGGGGCTCACCCCACATGAGCCTGTCTTCGTAATCGATGTTGACCAGTTCGGCCCAAGCATCGATGAGACCGATGGTGGTTAGCATCTTCTTACGCGTGCTTGGTCGGAACTTCTCTCGGGTGGCGCTCATCCATAATAGCGGAACTTTGGCGAGGTGGCCGTCACGGTAAGGGATGTAAACCCGTTCGCCGCGCCTCGAACCCGTCTTTATGACCTCGATTGCGACCTGCATATGTACCACCCTTCATAAAGCTTCCAAGACTGTGGACCGAGCAGGATTCGGTAGTCAAGAACTTTGTTCACCTTGTGTTCTAGACGTTTCGGGCTTGTGCCATACGCAGAAGGGCTTTCGGCAACTGCATGTACCACTTCGAGAAAAGCTTCCTCTAATTTCGATCCTTCTTCGCATTGCCGGTGATCATCGCCTGGCTGCTCTGGCGCGGCGAGCTGCGCCATGGGCTCGAGACCCCGAACCCGATGGGCCATCTGTGGCGCGGCCTCGTCGGCACGGCGGCGATGGGGCTCGGCTTCACCGCGCTGGGGCTGCTGCCGTTCCCCGAGGTGACCGCGATCGGCTACGCCGCGCCGCTGATGGTGGTGGTGCTGGCGGCGATGTTTCTGGGCGAGGAGGTGCGGCTGTTCCGGCTTACGGCGGTGGGGGCGGGGCTGGTCGGCGTTCTGATCGTCATGTCGCCGCGGCTCTCGGTGACCTCCGATCCGCTCAGCATGGCCGAGA
>JACLAD010015458.1_pt1 | contig 24541 bp, 25 predicted proteins | sample 8027901 | NCBI WGS metagenome assembly JACLAD01 (sample SAMN15725071, study PRJNA655200) | protist metagenome | isolation source: fluorescence activated cell sorting (FACS) single amplified genomes of... | place: Spain: Blaines Bay Microbial Observatory, Mediterranean Sea | collected 2016-07-05 | reverse complement strand
ACGCACCCTGCGCGGCGTCCTCGAGCAAAGCCCCTACCGCGCCGACGACACTGTCGCCCTCGGCCTCACAGACAAGCTCGGCTGGCCGGAAGAAGCCATGTTCGCCGCCGTGGCGCGCGCCCTCGAAACCGAAGCCTCCGATCTCTCCTACGACGACGTCTACGACTCTGTTGTGGACATCTCGGCTTACCGCGCCAGCGGCCGCCCGCCGTCCACAGATCGCACGATCGCAATCGTCGGCGGCGAAGGCGCAATCGTCACCGGCAATGGCGGCGGCGGCGATGTCTTCTCGCTCGGCACGCCCGTTTTCGCATCCGACACCATCGCCTACAATCTCCGCATCCTCGCCGAAGATGAGGATGTCGACGCCGTCGTGTTCCGCGTCGACAGCGGCGGCGGCTCGGCAATCGCCTCCGACCAGATCTGGCGCGCGGTGCAGCATCTTCAGGAGTCGGGCAAGAAGGTCGTCGTCTCGATGGGCTCGATGGCCGCATCCGGCGGCTACTACGTCGCCGCCGGCGCCGACGCCATCGTCGCCAACCCGTCGACGCTCACCGGTTCGATTGGCGTCTATGGCGGCAAGTTCGCCATTGCCGATGGCCTAAGGATGATCGGCGTCAATCCTGACGAGGTCGTCGTCGGCGGCGCCTACGCGTCCGCCTACTCGACCGAGGAGCTGACCCCGGAACAACGCCAGAAGCTCGTAGCGGGTCTCGAAGCCACCTACGAGCGCTTCACCGGCCTCGTCGCCGAGGGCCGCGACATCCCGCTCGAGCGCGTGGAGCAGATTGCGCGCGGCCGCGTCTGGACCGGCGAGGACGCCGTCGAACTCGGCCTCGTGGACCAGACCGGCGACCTGATCGCGGCGATCAACAAGGCCAAGGAATTGCTCGGCCTCGAGCCGGACGACCTGGTCAGCCTGCGCATCAATCGCCCCGATGCATCTCCCATCCGCGTCCTGCGCGGGCTCATGGGCGTCTCAGCAAGCGCAAACCAGTCCACGCCCGGTGTACAGGCTGTCGCGAAGCTCCTGGGCGAGCGCCGTACGCGCGCGCTGATTGATCAGCTGACCGCCGCCAACCAGCGCGGCGCACAGCTGTCAGCGCCGCACTACATCGAGCGCTGACCCGGCTAACGCATCGGCATCAGCGCGATGTACAACGCGTACCCCCCAAGGAGGAACGCGCCAGCCACAGCGCCGAGCCGCGATCTTGGATAGACTGCAACCATCAGCAGGACGGCTGCGCCAAGAGCGACCGGCGCATCAAGCTGCACGATCTCGCGCGGCGCATCGCCGGTGGAGGCAAAGGCGACCGCTCCGCCGATCAGCAGCATGTTGAAGATGTTGGAGCCCAGGATGTTGCCCAGCGCCATCGAAGCCATCCCCCGAAACGCCGCCGCGAACGAGGCCGCAATTTCCGGCAGCGATGTCCCCACCGCAACGATTGTCAGCCCCACAACCGTTTCGCTCCAGCCCAGATATCCGGAGATCGCAATCGCCGCCTCGGTCGTGAACCGCGCGCCAGCCAGCACGGCGATCAGTCCGCCAAGCGCGGCGACTGACGCAATCGCCATGTTGGAATACGCGCCATGTTCCTCCGGCGCCGTTGCGCTGCCCGCCCCGCCAGTAGCAACGGCCGCACCGGCAGGCGCAACCCGTTCTTGCTTGAAGCAGATGAAGAGATAGGCCGTCATCAGCGCAAGGAACGCCACGCCCCAAGGCGCAACCAGGCCCGTCGTGCTGAGCGCCAGCACCATCAGTCCAGCCGCGATCACACCAAAGCCGCCGTCCCGCAACAGCTGCGAGCGCGCAATCGTCATCGCGCCAAACAGCAACCCGGTCGCGCCAGCCACCAGCAGGATGTTCGCGATGTTCGAGCCGACGATATTGCCAAGCGCAATTCCTTCCGAACCTTGCGACAACGCTGTCAGGCTCGTCGCAAGCTCAGGAGCCGAGGTGCCGAACCCGACCAGCGCAATACCGATAAACAGCGGAGAAACGCTGAACCGCCGCGCCAACGAGGCAGCGCCCTCGACAAGATAATGCCCGCCAGCCCCCAGAAGGCCGATCCCGGCCGCGAGCATCAAGAGCGTCTCAGTCATAACCCCGGGCCCTAGTTAAAGATATCGAACAAGTCGAAACCGCGCTTGCGCTCCCGCCTGCGATCAAACCTGTCGCGCCGGTCATGGTTCCTCATGCGGCGATCATCATCGAAGCTCTCGGTCCCCGTCCGCTCCACAGCTTCACTTCTCGCCACATCCATCAGCTTCTCTAGCTCGCCGCGGTCGAGCCACACGCCGCGGCACGCCGGGCACATGTCGAACTCCACATCTTTACGCATCAGGGCGGACATGGATTGGTTGCAGTTCGGGCACATCAATAGCGGCATGCGGCTCACTCCGTCTTGCGTTGGGGATCAACTGGGCGTCAGGCGTCCTGCAGGGCGTAGATCTCATCCTTCACCCGCAGGCGCGCCTGCTTCAGTCGATAAAGGTGATCATCGTCGCGATGCCGCGCCTTCTTCTCGATCCGCAGGGCGACCTCGAGCGCCTTCAGTCGTACGAGAAGCGCCTTCAGCCGGCGAAGCTTCAGTTCCGATCGCGTCAACTCGTCTGTCTCGGGCTGCTGGTCGATGACGCGGCCGCCCTCGCACTCCCATCTTGCAATCGCCCGCTCGCCTTGTCCGCTCGGGTGCTTCGGCAGCCATCTCGCGCGGCCGCGCACGTCATCGCTGATTCCCAGTTCGACGTTGTCCTTCCTGTACATCATCCTGCGCTCCTTTCTGGCTATGCTTGCAGCCTGACGAAACCTTGGCGATAATTCCAATCGATAGTTCGAGTTATAGTGATTGGAAAAACCTATAAATGCGCCCGACGCTGAGGCAGCTGCAATATCTCGTCGCCATAGCCGACACCGGGCGCTTCGGCGAAGCCGCTGAACGCATGCACGTCACCCAGCCCAGCTTGTCCGCACAGATCGCAGACATGGAAGGCCATCTCGGCGCCATCCTTCTGGAACGCGGGCGACACGGCGCAACGCTGACGCCCGTCGGCGCGGAGGTCGTGCGCCGCGCACGTCTCATCCTCGGCCAGGTCGAGGAATTACGGGCCGCCGCCAGCCACGCCGACGCCCAGCTCCGCGGCCGCCTACGCCTCGGCGTCCTGCCGTCGATCGGCCCATACCTGCTGCCGGAATCCGCAAAACGGCTTCACTCACGCTTCCCGGCATTGCGCCTCGCCATCCGTGAGGAAAAGACCATCGACGTCGATGCACATCTTGCGGACGGGCGGCTCGATGCAGGCATCTCCACAGCGAAGGACCACCCGTCTTGCCACTCGCTGCCACTATTCCAGGAGGACCTCTGGGTGTGCGTCTCGCCGGAGGACGAACTTGGAAAGGAGACCGGACCGGTCCGCCTCTCGAAGCTCAAGGGAAGGGAATTGCTAAGCCTAGGCTACGGCCACGGGCTCAGCGCAATCGTCGGCGAACTCGCACGCAAGGCCGGCGCGCACGTCTCGACCGAATATGAAGGCACCAGCCTCGACGCCATTCGGCACATGGCCGTCATGGGCGCGGGCGTGGCGATCGTACCCAGCCTTTACGTCGCTTCCGAGGTCCGCTGGGATCAGGACCTCGTCGCCCGGCGGCTCGAGCACGCTGGCGCCCGCCGCAGGATCTCGCTCATCTGGCGCTCGACATCTCCGCTCGCCCCACAACTCAAACTCCTCGCAGACGTTCTGGCCGGCGTCGGCAAGGACGTCCTCTCGGGGCTGGACAGCTGACGGCCAGGCGGGCGCTTTGCCGGAGCGATTCCGCCGTCCTACGCCGCTTCATCGACAGCCACGGTTGTTGCTTGTTGCACTCATCGACCATTGCAGTCATAGTCTCCAGGTCGTCGTCGGCCTCCGCGGCTTCCTGAAGCTCAAATCGCCGGCGAGCATGCGCGTGCATGGGGGACGACATGAGACCGGAAGAGGCTGCCTGGATCGGGGCGCGGCTCGCGCAATACGAGCCGACCGTTCTGTCGCCGATGCTCGAGCTCGGCGCCGCGACCGCTTACTTCCGCACGGTGATGAAACCCCACATCGACCGCGAAGTTCACGCACCCCTGCGCTCGCGCGGCGTCACGATCCTCCATTCAGACATCCAGACCGGCGACGGGGTCGACATCTGCGGCGACGCCACACAGCCGGAAATCCAGGAACGGCTTCGCGCAGTCGGGGCGCACTGCGTCCTGTGCTGCAACATGATGGAGCACGTGGAGGATCCGGCGGAACTCGCGCGCCTCTGCGACGGCATTCTGGCGCCGGGCGGAATCATGATTGTGACCGTCCCATACTCCTATCCCTTCCACCTCGATCCGATCGACACTTACTTCCGCCCATCACCCGATCAGCTGGTCGACCTCTTCCCCGGCTACGAGGTCATCGCCTCAGAAGCCGTCGAGGCCGGGAGCTACACAAAGGAAATTCAGGAGGCGGGCAATCTGCCCGTCGAGATCGCAAAGGCCGCAGCCAAGCTGGTCGTGCCGCTCGGCGGCTATCAGAAATGGAAGAGTCGCGTCCACAAGTTCATGTGGCTGACGCGGCCATACGTCGTGTCCTGCGCCATCCTCCGCAAACCGGAGTCGCGCGCCAACAACGCGGCTTTGCACTGACGGACGTTTACGGGCGGCGACGCGGGCCTAGGCTTTCGGCGCGTACTCGGTCGAAAGATCCATCTTCCCCGTCGCCTTCACGCTGCCGGTTTCGACCATATGGATCATGTGCGCCAGCACCGAATGGCACGCCGCCGGATGCAGGCGCTTGTCCACATCCTTGTAGATCGTCTTCACCATCTCCGGGATGAGCCTGTCGCCCGCCTCAAGCCGCGCCATGATCGCAGCCTCGCGCGCACGACGGTGCGCGATGTAGGCGTCAAGGAACGGCCCAACCTCCCGAACCGGCGGCCCATGCGTCGGCCAGATCGTTGACAATCCCCGCGCCCGCACCTTTTCGAGACTGGCATAATAATCCGTCATGTTGCCGTCCGGCGGTGAGATCACGGTCGTCGACCAACCCATCACATGATCGCCGGCGAACAGCGCGTTCTCTTCCTTCAGGATGAAACAGAAATGGTTCGACGTATGCCCAGGCGTCGCAACCGCTTCGACCGTCCAGCCCGGACCTTCGAACGTATCGCCATCGCGAAGCGTCACATCCGGCGCAAACTGCAGATCGTCGCCCGCCTCAAGCCGCACGTCTGAAGCCGTCGGGATAACCGGACCGCCAGCGTACACCTTGCACCCGGCCCATTTCGCCAACGGATGAGCCAGGGGCGAATGATCCATGTGCGAGTGCGTCACGAGTACGTGGCTGACCGTTTCGCCGTCCAGCGCCCGCTTCAGCGCGTCGAAATGCTCGGCGTTGTCCGGTCCCGGGTCGATCACCGCGACCGTCCCGCGCCCGATGATGTAAACGCCCGTGCCGGTGTAGGTGAACGGCCCCGGATTGTTGGCGACCACGCGACGGATCAGCGGGCTGACCTCCACGGTCTCCCCGTAGCGGCAGTCGATCTCGCGAACAAACGGAATGCCAGCCATGCAAATCAGAACCCGTTGATGGTGTCAGGACGCAAACGCCCGCCCGAATGCGCGCGCCAGAAGTCTCGTCGCACGCAATTTGTGGCCAAGGGGCATCGCCACCGGCGGCCCCATGTCCGTCTTGTTCGCATCGACCACATACAGCCGACCATCGTCCTTATTGCGCAGGACATCCACACCGCCCCAGTCAAGCCGGATCTCGGAAGCGAATCTGCGCAACATATCGATCTCGGCCGGCGAGTACACATCGTCCGGCCGCACCCAGTCCACCTCGACATTCTCATTCAGGAACCGACGCTCCAACGGGCGGCGCTTTCTGAATACAATGGCGGGCTCGCCGCCGACAATGCAGGTGCGAAGGTCGAGTACAAGTCCGCCGTCGATTTCGTTGTTGATGAGTTTCTGGTAGCTGCGCCCTTCCTCGGGCGGAAACGGTCCCTGCATGACGCGCCCGTCATGAGCCGCATTAATTTCCGACTTGTCGACGATCTGTCCGTCATAGGTCGCGGGGTCCACAGCCAGCGCATAACCGGACACGCGCTCGAACGCGCGCGCAACAGTCGACTTTGAAATGTCCCGGCAATTGAAGTTCACGGTCCGCACCTGCCGCTTCGAGCGGGAGAGATCCGGAACGCTCGGGTCCGAAGTCGTGGAATCGTCAAACTGCATCACGATGTCCGCCTCGTGCGCGTTCTCGACCAGCTTCGCGCCAGCGCAATGCATTACCGGCCAGATCAGGTACCAGGGGCGAGGCTTGTCGGGAAAGAAGGCGATGGTCGGTCGCCTGTGCCCCGTCAGACGGCGCTGCAGTCGCCAGCCCTGCGCAAACACGTAGAAGCAGAACCACGTGAAAATGTCGTGCGCGAGTTCAAGGTTGATCGCAATGGAATGACCCGTCTTCTTGACGGTCACCACATTGTGCTCGACCACGAAGTCCGAGGTCCAGAGCCAGTTCTTCACGACAGCACGAATCCTTCCTGGCCAGGGTCCTCAGGCGGCTGGCCGCTTGGTCTGGCCGCACCGTCACCCTAAACTTTCGTTCGCCTGCACGACCCCGGTCGTTACATGCGCCGCGCACTTGTGAACACACGCACCCGATCAGTGCAGAGACTCACCTGATCCATGTGTGTTGCGGCACACTACTATCGGTTCGACAGCGATCGCAAAAGGCCTTTCAACGGCTCAAGATCATAGCCGGCCTGACTACCAGCAGAAACGATCTCGTCGGCGCTCATGTTCCCCTTTCGCCCCTGATGCAGCGCCCACGCGGTGATCGAGCGCGTGCCCGAGCGGCAGTAGGCCAGCACCGGGCCCTCCGCCGCCGCCAGCTGCGCTGCAAGGACCGTTTCCGCCTCGGGCGTCGGCGGCCCCTGAAACGGTGCGTGCTGGTAGGTCATGCCCGCCGCTTCGGCTGCAGCGGCGGCCTCTGCGCTCGACAGCTGGTCGCCAGCCTCTCCGTCCGGGCGGTTGTTGATGATGTGCCTGTACCCCGCCGCGGCGATCTCTGCAAAATCTGCAGCGTCCAATTGCGGCGCAACGGAAAATTCCTCCGTCACCTTACGGATATCAGCCATTATCTACCTCCCGGACGCCCAGCGGCCGCATTGCAATCTTGACATGTATGCGCCACTGGCCATGGCTGTTGCAAACGAAACCGGGGGCGGCGCCGCGCGGCGTCAGCGCCGGAACAGTTGTAGTCAGGTCGGAAGTACGCGCGTGTCCAATACTGCCCCCACACCGACCGCGCCCACTGCGCCAGAAAAACAGGACCGATCATCAAGCGCCCTCGTGCGCACCTTCAACCGCATTCCCAAAGCCTACATCCTGCGGCGCATACTCACCGCGATCCCGACCATGCTGGTCATCATCACGATCGCCTTCTTCATGATGCGCGCCGCGCCCGGCAACCCGTATTCGACCGACCGCAAGTTGACGCCGGAAGTCGAAGCCAACCTCCGCGCCAATCTCGGCCTCGATAAGCCGCTCCACGAACAATACTTCGAATACCTCGGCAATGTCGTGCAGGGCGATCTCGGCCCATCAATGAAGAACAAGGACAAGACCGTCTCCGAACTGATCGGCGAGGGCCTGCCCGTCTCCCTCACCATTGGCGCCTGGTCCATCACCATCGCGCTCTTCGCCGGCGTCGGCCTAGGCGTCATCGCCGCCATCCGACAGAACAGCGCCGCCGACTATTCAGCCATGTCGCTCGCCATGATCGGCATCTCGATTCCAACCTTCGTCACCGGACCATTCCTCTCCCTTGTCTTCGGCGTCTGGCTCGGCTGGTTCGCCGCCGGCGGCCTCGACCTCGGCCGCATGAACTTCAACAACCTCTTCCTGCCGATCCTGACCCTCGCCCTGCCGCAGGTCGCCATCATCTCGCGCCTGATGCGCGCCTCGATGATCGAGACCCTCCGCTCCAACAACATCCGCACCGCGCGCGCCAAGGGTCTCTCCGAAACCCGCATCCTCTTCCGCCACGCAGCGCCAGCCGCGATCCTGCCGGTTGTCTCCTATCTCGGCCCCGCCATTGTCGGCGTCATCACTGGCTCTGTCGTCGTCGAGCGAGTCTTCGGCCTGCCCGGCGTCGGCGCCTCCTTCATCGACGGCGCCATCACCCGCGACTACACGCGCGTCATGGGCACGGTGATCCTCTATGGCGGCTTGATCATCGTCTTCAATCTCATCGCCGACATCCTCTATGCGGTCCTCGATCCACGGGTGCGTTACGAATGACCCTCGCCAGCGCACCCATCGAACGCCAGCAGACGCTGGAGCTCGCATCCCGCAAGGGCCGCTCGCTGTGGGAGGATTCCCGCCGCCGCCTGCTCTCCAACAAGGCCGCCGTCGCCTCGATGATCGTGCTGGGCGTGCTCGTCCTGATCGCGCTGATCGGCCCCATCCTCTGGCCCCACGGCTACGAACACCAGTACCGCGACCGCCTGCGCATCGGCCCGACGCTCGAGAACTTCCACCTGCTCGGCACTGACATCTACGGCCGCGACATGGTCGCGCGCATCATGATGGGCCTCAGGATCTCGCTCGCCGTCGGCGCCATCGCCACCACCGTCAGCCTCGTCATCGGCGTCACCTGGGGCGCCGTCGCAGGCTTCGTCGGCGGCCGCACCGACCAGCTGATGATGCGCACCGTCGACGTCATCTACGCCATGCCCTTCATCTTCTTCGTCATCCTGATGACGGTCGTGTTCGGACGCTCCATCTTCCTCATCTTCCTCGCCATCGGCGCCATCGAATGGCTCACCATGGCGCGCATCGTCCGCGGCCAGACCCTCGCCATCAAGGAAAAGGAATTCGTCGAGGCCGCCCGTGCCGCCGGCGTCGGCCCGTGGGGCATCATCACCCGACACATCCTGCCGAACCTGCTCGGCCCTGTCGCCGTCTACGTCACGCTAACCCTGCCGATCGTCATCCTGCAGGAAAGCTTCCTCTCCTTCATCGGCCTCGGCGTGCAGGAACCGCTCACATCCCTCGGCCGCCTCATCTCCGACGGCCAGCGCGAACTCTCGGACCCCTGGATGCTCTTCGGCCCCGCCGCCACAATGGTCCTCACCCTCTTCTGCCTCAACTTCATCGGCGACGGGCTGAGAGACGCCCTCGACCCGAAGGATCGCTAAAGCGCCACAACGCCCCTAGCTATACCGCGCCTCCACCTTCGCCCCCGTAGAGCCCGCCGCGACAGCCTCCACACTCGCCTTCAGGTCGGCGAGATAATCATCCGCCACCTCCGCATGCTTCGGCGACAGCATCAGGTGCAGGCTCGGCGGCTCGCGCGTGACGGACGTGAACCAGCCGCGCCGATACATCTCCCCGTAAACAGCAAAGCTGTGATGTTCGGGATGACGAAACGTCGTGATCCCAAGCAGCGGCTCACCCAGCACTTCAAAGCCCAGCGCCCTAACGCCCGCCTCCACCCGCTCGCGCGTCTCGCACACCATCCCCTGCAGCCGCCGGTACCCCGCAACGCCGAGATAATTCATCACCGCCCACGCCGCCGCAATCGCGCCGCCCGGACGCGTCCCCGCCAGCGTCGGCGTCTTCATCTGCGCGCCCGACCAGCACTTCAGATCAAACGGCATGTGCGCATACAGCTCCTCCGAGCGGAACAGAACAGTCGATGCGCCCTTGGCGGCATAGCCATACTTGTGCAGGTCCGCGCTCATCGACTGCACCCCCGGCGCCGCGAAGTCGAACGTCGGCACCGGCACGCCATTCATCCGCGCAAACGGCGCGAAATAACCGCCGACGCACGCATCGACATGCAGCCAAACGCCCTTCGCCGCCGCCGCATCGCCCAGCGCCTCGATCGGGTCGATGATCCCATGCGGAAAGTTCGGCGCCGAACCGACCATCATGATCGTGTCGCCGTCACACGCAGCGCTCATCGCCTCGACATCGGCCTGGTAACTGCCGTCCGCCTTCATCGGGATGCGCCGCACATCGATGTCCATCAGATCGCTGGCCTTGTCGAACGCAAGGTGCGCCGACTGCGGCAGCACGATGTTCGCCCGCTCCCGCGCCCGCCCGTCGGCACGCGCATGATCGCGCGCCGCCTTCACCGCCATCGTGATGCTGTCCGTGCCCCCCGACGTGATCGCGCCCGCCGCACCTTCCGGCCCGTGCAGTAGGCCGAGCGCCATCTGGATCACTTCCTGCTCCATCCGCGCAAGGCTGGGAAACGCCAGCGGGCCCAGCCCGTTCTCGGACATGAAGGCCGTATAAGCCGCCTTCTGCACCCGCGCGACATCCTCTCCGGCATTGAAGACATAGACCGCGGTCTTCCCGTCCCGCCACTTCGCGTCATTCGCGCCGCGATCCATCATCTCGGCATGAATGTCATCCCATGGACGCCCCGTCTCGGGCATCGTTACTCGATCCATGGCTTCCCTCCACACTGACCTGATCTCGCCTCTGCGCCCCCATGCAAACACGCACGCCGCCCGATGTCTTCCCCCCGCGCGGCGAGGTTCGCACCCAGCGATTTTCTTCCGCGAGCTTGTTCGGGAAAGCCTCGCCAACCATTATACCTAGCAGGCCGCTCGCCTTGCCGGCCGGACTGCAACGAGGCCCGCGATGCCCAGACACCGCATCTACACCATGCCGTTCGCCAGCGTGTACCCGGCCTACGTCGCCAAGGCTGAGCGCAAGGGGCGCACGAAGGCCGAGGTCGACAAGATCATCCGCTGGCTCACCGGCTACACCCAGCGCCAGATCGACAGCCACATCAAGAAGGAAACCGACTTCGAAACCTTCTTCGACAAGGCGTCAAAGATAAATCCCGACCGCGAGCTCATCACCGGAATCGTCTGCGGCGTGCGCGTCGAGGAGGTCGAGGAAAAGACGATCCGCGAGATCCGTTACCTCGACAAACTCGTCGACGAACTCGCCAGGGGCAAGGCGATGGACAAGATCCTGCGCAAACCCGTCTAATCCCGGCCACCCGCGGATGCGCCACATGGCCAGCCTCCCAGCGCCCTTGCTTGACTTGATCGCCACGCGGGCGCGTAGTCGCGAAAAGACAAATGGGGGAATCGTCATGTCGAAACGCTGGTTCGGACCCAAGACAATCGGCTATGGCATCGGCCCAAAGGGTCTGGGCGGCTGGGGTTTCATGCTGCTGCATCTCGCAGCGACCGTCGCCTGCATCAGATGGGTCGTGCCCCTCATCGCCGAGCAGACCGGCGTTGCGCAGCCGCTCCTCACCGGTCTCGCGCTACTGATCTCGCTTGCCATCCTGATCGCAGTGGTGGCCCGAACCTACAGGAAAGACCCGAACTAGCACGGAGACGCCCACCATGCTCTGCGCCTGCCTCGCTCCGCTGGAACAGGAAATCATCGCATCCGGCGCCGCCGAAACCTCGCGCGGGCAGGCATGGTCGCTGAACTGCCGAGAGTGGGTCTACTTTAATCTCACCCTCGACACCGACGCCCTCGCCGCGCGCTTCAGCTTCCCGCCATCCGTCGCGGTGCACGAAAACGCCGACCCCAGATCCGGCCTCGAGCGCGGCTTCGTCTGCAACGCGCACCACGACGCAATCATGGGCCGCATCTCCGGCGCGCCCGCCTACCGCTAGGCCGCCGCGCTCATGCGATCGTTCAAGCGGACGCCAAGCGACCTCAATCCGCGAATGCCCGGTCGCTGCGAATAGTTCAGCGCGTCCATCCCCACGATCTCCAGGTCAGGATAGCGCGCATACAGCTTGCCGATTGCAACCTGCGTCTCCAGCCGCGCCAGCTGCATGCCCAGACAGAAATGGATACCCGAAGAAAACGCCAGGTGATGGTTCGGAAACCGGTCGAGCTTCAGCCGCTCAGGCTCATCGAACACCTCCGGGTCCACATTCGCACAGGCCGGAAACGCCATCATCAACTCGCCGCGTTTGATATTTACGCCGAAGAAGTCCACATCGCGAGAGGCATACCGCGGCTTGGTCCCCTGCACCGCCGACACATGCCGCGACAGCTCCTCCACCGCCCGTTCCATCCGCTCGTCCGGCGCCGCCAGCAGCCACGCCTTCTGGTCGGGGTTCTGCTCCAGATCGATAATCGCCCCCGCAATCAGGTTTGTCGTCGTCTCGAACCCGGCCACCAGCAACAGGAACACCATCGACAGCAACTCGTTCTCGTCCAGCTTGTCGCCGTCCGCCTCCGCCCGCACCAGCTCCGTGATCAGCCCGTCGCGCGGCGCCGCCCGCACCCGCTCGATCTCCGCGCGCAGCAGCTTCACCATGCCGCCAATCCCTGCAAACGTGCGCAGCATCCCGAACGTGCCGCCGACCCCGGCCAGCCGCTCCGACCATGCAGCAAACGCTTCCCGGTCCTCCTCGCGCAGCCCCAGCAGATCGCAGATCACATAGAGCGGCAGCCGCCGCGCATACCGCGCCAGCAGGTCGACCTCCCCTTCGCCCGCCAGATCATCCAGCAACCGGTCCGCCAGCTGCTCGACCTCCGGACGCATCTCCAGAATGCCGCGCCGCGCGAACGCCTTGTCCACCAGTTTGCGCAACCGCCGGTGATCCGGCTCGTCCTTCGTCAGCATGTTGTTGGCCAGCAGACGGATCGATTTCGGCATCCACCACTGCAGCCCCGCAACGCCCGACTTGCCCGCATGTCGCCCCTCCAGAACGAACAGTTCGCTGTCCTTCACAGCCGCCAGCGCCGCCGCATGCGTCGTCGTCATCCAGATCGAACCAATGAACGGCAACTTCACCGGGATCACCGGCCCCGCCGCCCGCATCTTCGCAAATGTCGGATACGGATCCTGCTTGAACGCCCGCCCCACCAGATCGATCTTCATGGGATGCTCCAGCGAGACCTCCGCCCGCGTCGGGCTCACATCGACTGGCGCGACATCCGCTGCCTGTGCCATTCCCGCCTCCTGCTCAGCTTTCGGACATCTCGCCGCTTGCCAAATCCATCAAGCGCCCACTATAAACCGACCGACGGTCGGTCTGCAAGAGAGGCGATGGAGTTTGGCGGCTTCCAACAGCACACTGAAGCGCACGCGAAGGAACCTGCCAGCCGCAGAACGACGCGAGGCGCTCATCGACTGCGCCCAGTCCCTGTTCTTTTCCAAGGGATATGAGGCGACCACGATTGCCGACATCATCGCGCGCGCTGAGGTCTCGAAGGGCGGCTTTTACCACCACTTCTCCGCTAAGGAGGATCTTCTCGAAGCGGTGGTCGCGCGCATGACCGCAGCCATCATTGAACAGTCAAGGGACGTGCTCGCCAACCCCCGTCTCGATGCGCTCGAACGGCTGAACCGTTTCCTCCAGCGCACCTCTGACTGGAAAGCCGAAAACGCCAGCCGCCTCGCCGCTCTCAATCGCGCGCTGCTTGCCGAGGAAAACACGCTCCTGTTCCAGCGTATCCTCGCGGCCGTCACCCAGACGATCCAGCCCTCGCTCCTCAGCATCGTCAACGAAGGCATCGAGGAGGGCGTCTTTGATGTCGCCGACCCCAATCTCGCCGCTGAAGTGCTGATCTCGCTGTCTCACGCTCGCCGCGAAGTCATCCACGACGCCATCGTCATAGCGGAAACGGGCGACGTCGCCTCCGGGGTGCGCAGTATCGAAACGCGCATGAAGGCGGAGACGGCAACGATCGAGCGACTGCTCGGCGTGGCGCCCGGAAGTCTCGTGCTTGTACCCAAAGGCGCGGTCCGCAAGATGCTGGCCGCTTTGGCCGCTGCGCGCTAGTTCTCGCGCGTCACGCGGATCGGACGACCGCCATCCAGCTTCAGCCGATAGCCGCCAATCGCTCCTTCCCAGATCTCGGCCTCCCACGGACCATTGCCGCGATAGCGCGCGCGGCCGCCGGTCGTCTGGCGCCAGACCTGGCCGTTCTCCATCGTCAGCCAGATCTTCCCGTCGCGCTGCTCCTCGATCTTCACGACCGTCATCTTCAGTTCGTCGGGCGCTTCGGCGATCGACTTCGCTCGCGCTTCCGACGCCGCAGCCACCTTCGGCGCCACGGCGGCCAGGTCGGCGCCGCCCGGCCGTCCGAACGATTCCTCAGCCGCCGTTTCAAGCTGCTCGGATGTCACAACCGCAACTGCACCCTCCTCCTCGTCCGACCTGAGTTCGGCCGTCGCCCGGTCGAAGCACGCCAGCCGCTCGTCATCCGCTGCAACCTCGGCACAGGCGTAAATGCCGGCAAGCGGTGTCTCCTGCGCAACAGAAACCGGCGCACCCAGCCCTGCCGCTGCGGCGCCCAGCGCGATCATACCCGCTCCGATTGAACGCTTCACTCTCACATCATCCTCCATACGCATCCGTCTCGTCCGCCTCGTCGAACGATACCTACGGCCTGCGCGCCGCTGTTGCAGCATCAAACGCCCAATTCCTCGCCCCGTAAACCGGCGCGAGGCAGCCCCGGCCTAGACCGCATCCCCCGGCGGCGGCGGCGCGGCCCTGCCCGTCGCTGCGGCCCCCGGATTGCCCGCGAGAATGGCCCTCACCTCGCCAAGGTCGTTGCCGATCTTGAACATGATGATGATGATCTCGCAGACGAACCGCCAGTAGAGCAGCGCGAGGAAGCCGATAATCGGACCGAAGATCAGCATGCCGATCCCGGGCAGGAAGCCTTGCGAGAAGCCGCTGAACATCAGCCCCAGCGTCATGATCGCAATGCCGACCAGACCGAGATAATAGAAGACCTTCACCAGAGTGGCGCCGATCAGCTTGTCGAAAGTCAGAAACCGGTTGACGAAATCCATAGCCCGCCCCTTCCACGTCTAGACTCGATCTGCCCAGCAGAGGCCTTGTGCCGAAGGGCGTCAAGTCGAATTCGGCCTCGAATCAAGGCGATTCAGCCCCCCAATCTCGCCAAATTGCAGGCGCCTATTTCAACTTCGCCCGCACTGACGCTAGTTAGGTCCGATGAGAAGCGCCGGCCCGTTGCCCGGCAAATCCGGAGTTCTGCAAACATGTTCAATCGCCCACGTCTCCTCACCGCGCTGGCAGCGTCGACATTCCTTGCCCTGTCCGCATGCGGAGGCTCGGGCGGCGACCGCCCCGACAACCAGCTCCGCCGCGGCATCGGCGCAACGCCCGATTCGCTCGACCCGCAACAGTCAGAGGGCACATGGGCGAACGACGTAATCGGCGACATGTTCATCGGCCTCACCACGGAGAACGCCGCTTCCGAACCCATCCCCGGCGTCGCAGAGCGCTGGGAGACATCCGAGGACGGCCTCACCTGGACCTTCTACCTGCGCCAGTCCAACTGGTCCGACGGCACGCCCCTTACGGCGCACGACTTCGTCTTCGCCTTCCGCCGCCTGCTCGATCCCACGACCGTCGGCGCGGTCTACGCCTCTCTGCAGTACCCGCTCAAGAATGCGCAGGCGATCAATGGCGGACAGATGCCGACCGACCAGCTCGGCGTAACTGCACTCGACGATTACACGCTTCAGGTCGAACTCGAATATCCGGCGCCCTACCTGCCCGGCCTGTTCAAGCACTACACCGCCTTCCCGCTGCCGCAGCACGTCGTCGAAGAGCACGGCGACAACTGGACCAGCCCCGAGAACATCGTCGTCAACGGTCCGTATCAGCTCGTCGAATGGCGCACCGGCGACTTCATCCGATCGGTGAAGAACCCAGAATTCTTCGAGGCCGACAGCCTCTGCTTCGAGGAAGTCGTCTACTACACGGCCTCCGACCACGACGCGATGGTCCGCCTCGCACAGGCCGGCCAGATCGACATGAACAACTCCTTCCCGACCGGCCGCCTGCAGGACACCGAAGAAAAGCTCCCCGGCTGGCCGCGCACCGAACCCATGCTCTCGACCACCTTTGTCATCGCCAATCAGACCCGCGAACCATTTGGCGACGTCCGCGTCCGTCAGGCGCTCGCCATGGCGATGGACCGCGAATACATTACCGGCTCCATCCTTCAGGGCGGCGAGAACCCGACCTACTCCTTCGTGCCGCCGACCATCGCGGGCTACCCCGACCACGCCGAGTTCAGCTGGAAGGACATGCCCCGCGACCAGCGTCTCGCAGAGGCCCAGTCGCTTCTGACTGAAGCCGGCTTCGGCCCCGACAATCCGCTGGAGTTCGAATACCAATACCGCGCAACCGGCAATAACCCGCGCATCGCCCCGGTCCTGCAGGCCAACTGGTCCGACATCGCCGACTGGGTCCGCCCCGCGATCCGCCAGATGGAAACACAGGCGCTCTACAACTCGCTGCAGAACTCCGATTACGCACTGTCAGACGCCGGCTGGCTCGCCGACTACAACGACGCATACAACTTCCTCTACCTGATGGATTCCGGCACCGGCCCGATGAATTACGGCCGCTACAACAATCCGGAATACGATGAAGCCCTTCGCGCCTCAAACCTCGAGCTCGATCCGGCAAAACGCGCCGAGCTGCTCAAGGCTGCCGAACAGATCCTGCTCGACGACGTCGCCGCCATGCCGCTGCTCAACGCTGTCACGCAGGAGATCATCGACCCCAACCTCACCGGCGTGGTCGATAACCCCGAACGCATCCACCGCGCCCGCTTCATGTGCCGCGCCTCAATGCAGCAGGAGTAAGGCTGCCCCTCCGGGCGAAGGGGCAACGCCCCTGGCCCGGACCCCTGCCCTCAAGCAGATCGCCGCGGGCGCGCTGGCGACAGCAAACAGACATCTCCGGCGCTTTGCCATGTCCGGCTTCCGGCGCGCGTCTAGTAGATCACCGTCACGGTCAGCGTGTCTGAATACGCCCCGACGGTGACGTCCTGCCCCGCCGGCAAACGCCCAAACACCGGATACCCGACCGACCACGGAATCAGGATCGAGAACAGCCGATTCGCTGCGAGGCTCTCCGATCCCCCAGTACCATCGCCCCACACCCTCGTCCTCAGGATGTCGCGATATAAGTTGTAGGACAGCGTCGAACCGCCCTGTGACAGGCTTCGCGCCATCTGGTCTCCGCTGCCGCCCGGTCCGATCTCGACTTCATAGGACAGAAACAGGCCCACCAGCGTCGCCGTGCAGACGACATCCACGGTGGAGACGACATCAACAGGCAACACGTCCTGCGCATTGTAGCTGCCGAACGAGATGTCGGGCGCACTCACCGAACACGAGCAGCTGCCCAGCCCCGTGCATGCAGCCTCCGCAGGCGCCGCCGCCAGACACCATCCCGCAACGAGCGACAACACAAGGGTCAGCACCCGCCCCATCACCGCGCCGCCACTTCCAGAACGCTCCTGCACACCGCTTCCCCGCCGTCGACGATCGGACGATCTGGCTGGGCCGGCGGCGCGCGCACCTCCACATCGCACGCCCGGTCCGACCCGGCATAACTCAACCGCGAGACGTTTTGCGCATTGGCGATATATACCTGCCCGTTCGCACCGACCGGATACTTCGCCCCCAGCCTCAGGTCGCGCAGCAGCGACCCTTCCGGCAACAGCTCGCCATCCTCATCCCGTACCGCCAGCAGCATGTTGATCCCCCGTGCGATCTCGAACTCCGCCAGGTGCCCGGTCCGAAGCCCCGGCCTCAACCGGATGGAGCTTTCTGCAAACGTCTCGTCCAACCCGAGATCGACCGGATCGATCATGATCTCGTTGTCTTCGTAAGGGCGAAGGTTCGTCAGCAACGCCTCGCCATCGTCATCCGTGACCGCCGCCAGCTGTCGGTCGACATAGACCTTCACGCCAGGCTCTTCCCCGGCCTTCACAATCGCCATCGAATTGGTCACGCTGCGCGCCAGCCGCACCTTGCCGCCAAGGGTCGCGATCCCGCCCCGCACGCTCTGTCGCCAAGCCTCGGCCTGATCGACTTTGGAATAGTCGAAGGTCACGTCCGCCGCCTGCGTCCGGTGAATGACTCCAAGGTCCATCCGCGCCGAGTCAGCGTTGGACAGGGACGCATTGTATCCGAGCCCACCCGACGGCTTGGGAGTCACGCGATAGCTCGCTCTTCCGCCAAGCCTCCGCCGCCGGTTCTCGATCGCGGCGGTCGCAGACCCCTTGCCCAACGGGATCGTCATCCGCACCGCGCCGACGAACTCCCTCTCGGGCTTGAAGGTCTGGAAGATGCTCGCGTGCAACACGGTCGGGCCCGCCGGGATCGACCAGCCTGCACCGATAGCGGTGAACGAAGAACCGCCCCACTCATCCCGCTGCGTGAGATTGATGTTGGCGTGACCCAGGTCGCCGAACTTCCTGCTCACGAACGCACGCGTCGTGAACCGCGACGGCGGCCCCACTTCGCCAAGCCCACGATAGTCCTCGGATGAATATTCCAGCTTGCCGCCGATGGTGAACGCCTTCGAGCGGTACTCATGCCCCAGCGAGACTAGCATCCCGCCCTCGCCCTCATCGGATGACGCAACAATTGCCGCCTCGCTAACCCCCAGCGCCGGGTTCAGCACCGCCGCCGAAACGCCCGCAGTCTGCAACCGCTCCGACACCTCGGAGCGCACCCCGACCGTCAGCGAATTCGTCACGCCACGCGCATACCGGCCGGCCACGAAGCCGTCGCCATAATCGCCGGAAGTCACCCCATAGTTTTCTCGCAGGAATCCCGCCTCCACACCGTAGGACGACAGATCCTCCTTCAGCATCTCGGGCGCGGCATAATAGGCCGTGTCGACCACCGTCTGCCGCCCTAGCGTATCGTTCACCACCACGGTCGCCGTCCCGGCGCCCGTCACCAGCGGCACGTCCGTGATCGAGAACGGCCCGGGTTCGACGTCGCCGGAAAACAGGCGCTCGTCATTGACCAGCACGTCCACCGTACCGGGCAGTACCGACTCGCCCTCCAGGCTCGGCAAGGGAAACGTGATGAAGCCGGGATCAAGCGAGAAATCCGTGCCCCACGAGACGCCGCCAAAGCGGGCCGGCCGCCCCCAACTCTCGGTGTTGGTGATGGCGTCGCCCAGCCTCAACCGCGTGGTCTTGTCCGGATCGTCGATTGTCCAGGCCGTATCCAGACGGATGCAGGCTTCATCCTCGCGCCGGTTCGAACACGTCACGGACGCCTGCCCCGAACCCAGCGGCGAGAACACGCCCGCACTCACCAGGGCTCCGGCCGTATCCCCGGCATCCCCCTGCTGAGCGAACAGCTCGTAATTCGCATATCCGCCCGTCACAACCGGGCTCGTCGCCCCGAGATAGGACGAGCGGGCCGACAACACCTCCTCGCCGTAGCACGCCGCGCTGCAGTCGATGACCAACTGCGCCTCCTGCAGGTCGACGCTGGCTTCAGCTCCCGAAATGTCCCCAGTGCGAACAAACCGGCGCGATCCAATCACCACGGCCTCGCCAGAAAACCGGACGCCATTCTCCGCGAGGAACTCCTCCGGCAGCAAGATGCGTCCATCACGGATCGGAACCACGATCGACTGCGACTGCGCCACGCCATTGATCACAGGCTGCAGAATATGGATCGCAGGCCCGTCATCCCGCGCCGCGTCGGACCCCACTGCCGGCTGAGGCGGCCCGACAATCGTCGTGACAATCGTATCGGATTGCCGGTCCGCCCGGGATCCAACGCCGCCCGCCAGCTCCGGATACGGATCCGGCGCATCGCCAGCCGCAGCACTCAATGGTGGTTTTGTGCCCAGCGGCGCAATTGCGACGGGTTTGTTTGCGCCGGTTCTCGTACGCCCATCGGCCAGCGCCGGCGCCGCGACGCCGGCCGCCGCACAGGCAAGACAGCTAGCGCGTAGCGCCTGGCGGCGTCGCCGCGACGGGGATCGGGATGTCATGGAACTCGACTTTGTTGGAATACGCCGAGGTCAGCCCAGCCCTCAGCGCCTCGCCAGCAAGTTCCCCCTCCAGTGCGAGCGGGCAAACCTTCGCCGTCGCACCTGCAAGCACATAATGATGGACAGGCAAGGCGTCCGAATTCCCCCTCGGACCGATGCTGACCAGCTTCTTGTGCACATTACCTTCATTGCGAACTTCGACGCACGCCTCGCCGTCCTCGCCAGCCGCCTTCTCGACAACGACATCATGCGTGATCGCGTCGGGCGCAAAAAACACCGGCAGAAGAACCTGCGTACGAACCTTCAGCGGCGAGCCGGTCTGCTCGATCTGCGAGATGTCGCGCAGCAGCAGTCGATAATCGCCCTCGCGTCCGCCATCGTCTGCGCGCGAAAGAAAACCGACCCGGACGAGAACGCTGTCTCCTGGCTCAAGCGATACGATCGGCGGCGTCACGATCAAATCCGGGCTGGCTGCATGGATGTCCTCGCCGCCTTCCTGCGACCATTCGAGGCCGGTGATTTGGAAGGCCGCCGGCTGCACGCCGTCGTTTCGCAATTTCAGCACGCCGACGGGCTGTTCAGCGTCGAGCATGATGGTCAGCGGTGACAGTTCGAGGGCTGCAGACGGACCAGATCCGGCGACCGTGCCAAGCGCCAATGCCGCCACGGTCGCCAGTCTCATCGCACTGCCAATGCGTACTCTACTCAAACTGTCCCCGCAGACTAAAAGGTGATCGTCGCCGTCACTGTGTCGCTGTATGCGCCTGTCGAAATGTTCTGGCCGGCCGCAACGCGCCCGTAGACCGTATAATTGATGGGCAGGCCGAGACTGACCCCCGTGACATCCTCGGTCGCGCCGGTGTCATCGCCCCACACCGTCAATCTCAGCGCATCAAGATAGAGGTTATAGGTGAGGTCATCGACGCCGTTGGTCATCAGGCGCCCGGTATAGTCGCCGCCGTTCGATCCGGTGTCGAGGGCGATCTCGAATACCGCGCCCAACGAGCAATTCACCTGGATCGTCGCGGTCGCATCGTTGGGCAACAGCGCAACCGCACTGTAGTCTCCGAAGTCGAGATCGTTGGCTGTGATGGCGCATCCCGTCACAACGTTCGCCGTCACATCGAACGTGTCCGAGACCTGCGCTGACGCCGGCGCCAACAATGCCGTACCGGCGAACGCAGTGAATGCAACGACGCAGGACCGACCGCCGGTGGCCGCGAGGTTGATAGTGTCTGACATGATATTTCCCCAACTCGAGAACGCCGCGTCGGGCTTCTGCCCCTCGCTGCGGCGGCCCCCTCGCCGGGCGCCGCATATCACGCACCATGACAGGCTCTGCTTAAATCGGGATTAACGTAGTGGCCGTCTACGTTAATAAGTGCGGCGCCGGAATGTCCCCGTCATGCCGGAAACCTCGGCCTTGGAACGTCGCGCTAACCACGATGGTCAGTAGGCGCGGCGTACACCGCCCCGGCTACAGAGCGCGGAACAAAAAAAGCCGTGTAAGTTCAGATTGGAAACTACGCGAGCGAGGCCGGCCCTCCGCCGCATCCCAGCAGCGCAGCCGATCAGCCGCCAGCCACGATTAAGCGTAGCTCCGGAACCCAGGACTTCGCCCGACTCCGGCAGAGTATAGCGAAACTAATCTGTTACAGACCCGCCCGCTGAGGCCGCCGCGCGCACTGCGGCCGCCTGTGCGAGGTCGTCGAGGAAGACCTTGATGCGCTGCGCATTGGCGCCCATGTCGCTGCTCGCCAACCGCGACGTTGATCTGACATCGACGCGTGAGCCGCCCTCCGCCTCGACAATCCGCACCGCGATGTCCGCCGGCAGGCCATACCAGAATGATCTCTGCACAGCCTCGATCTGCCCGCCCGGCGGATCGGAAAACATCACCGACCAGCCCTGCCGCCGCGCGACTTCATCCGCAAGCACAGTCGCCGCCGCCGGCTCCATGTCGAGATGCAACGGCTCCAGATCCCAGAACGTCGCCTGCGCCTCAGCGAACGTCATCCCCGCCCACGCCTCCCCCGCGCCAGCGCCAATCCGCGCATCGTCTCGCACTGGCGCCGCATCAGCCGCCTCCCGGCCAGCCAGCGCCCGTCCGGTGAACGCAACCGGATTGTCCCAGTCCGTCTGCGCATCGTGGATCGGCGGCAGCCCGCTCCGTTGCACCATCGCCCCCACCACGCGAAAGCCGAGCAGCAGGGCCGCGATGATGACCAGCACGCCGACAATCGCGCCTTTAGACGACTTGCCCAGAACGCTCATCACAAGACCGACCAGCGCCACGGCGCCAGCCAGCCCCGCCAGCATGCCGGCAAGGCTCTGCGTCCCTTCGCGGGCTGCATCGAGGTCGAGAACGCCGCCGCGATAGAGCAGCGGTCCGGCTGCAGCGACCAGCAGCCCCACGATCAGGACCGCAACGGCGCCCGCCAGCACAATGACGTGCGCGCCGCGCCCGCCCGCATGCGTCTGCACACGAGCTTGCGCGTCGTCACCCGTATCTGTTCCGATCATTCAGCCGCCTGGACAGTCGGCAACACGTGATCCTTGAACGTCTCACGCAGCTTCAGCTTGTTGATCTTGCCGGTTGCGCCCAACGGGATCTCGTCGACGAACGCCACATCGTCCGGCGTCCACCACTTGGCGATCTTGCCATCAAGGAATTGCAGCATCTCTTCCTTGGTCGCCGTCTCGCCTTCCTTCATCTGCACGATCAGCAGCGGGCGCTCGTCCCACTTCGGATGCGGCAGGCCGATGGCGGCGGCGTTGGCCACCTTCGGATGGCCGACAGCGATGTTCTCGATATCGATCGAGGAGATCCATTCCCCGCCGGACTTGATCACATCCTTTGCGCGGTCGGTGATCTGCATGAAGCCCTGCGGGCACAGGTTGGCCACATCGCCCGTGTCGAACCAGCCATCCTCGTCCAGAATCTCGCCGCCCGCATTGCGGAAGTAGGCCTTGGCGACCGCCGGGCCGCGAACCATCAGGTGTCCAGACGTCTTTGCGTCGCGCGGCACGATGTTGCCGTCGTCGTCCTTCACGCACATCTCGACGCCGAACGGCACCCGGCCCTGCTTGAGCTTGTGACGCACGATCTCGTCGCGGCTCAGCGCCATCACTTCTGGCGTCATCGAACCCAGGGACCCCATCGGGCTCATCTCGGTCATGCCCCACGCGTGGACGACTTCCACTTCGTAGGTCTCCTCGAAGGCGCGCAAGATGCGCTCCGGCACCGCCGACCCGCCGATCACCACCTTCTGCAGGTGCGGCAGTTTCTTGCCGGTCTGCTCAAGGTATTGCAGCAGCATTAGCCACACCGTCGGAACGGCCGCGGTCGTGGTGACCTTCTCGCCGTCCAGCAGCTCGTAGATCGACTCGCCGTCCATCTTCGCGCCCGGCATCACGAGCTTCATGCCGGAGGCCGGGGCCGAGAACGTGATGCCCCACGCATTGGCGTGGAACATGGGCACCACGGGAAGCATGGTGTCTTTCACGCCGCCGCCAATCGCATCCGGCTGCATGCCGATCATCGTGTGCAGCACGTTGGAACGGTGCGAATACAGCACGCCCTTGGGATCGCCCGTTGTCCCTGACGTGTAGCAAAGGCCGCAAGCGGTGTTTTCGTCGAAATCGCCCCACTTCACGTCCATCGATTTGCCAGCGATGTACGTCTCGTAGGAGACGAGGTTCGGAATGCCGTGATCCGCCGGCATGTGCGCATCATCCGTGAACAGGATATAGCGGCGGCAACCCGGCACGTGCTGGTGGATCGCCTGCACGATGGGCAGGAAGGTCAGGTCGAAGAACAGCACCGAATCCCCGGCGTGATTCATGATCCACGCGATCTGCTCGGGGTGAAGTCGCGGGTTGAGCGTGTGCAGCACCGACCCGATGCACATCGTGCCGTACCAGGCCTCCATGTGCCGGCCCGTATTCCACGCCAGCGTGGCCACCCGATCGCCCATCTGGACGCCGTCTTCCTTCAGCGCGGTAGAGCACTGCCGCGCACGGTCGTAGATGTCCTTGTACGTCTGCCGGATGATCGGTCCTTCAACAGAGCGGGTCACCACTTCACGATGCGGGTGCGCGATCGCCGCGTGCTCCAGGACGCGGTTCACCGTCAGCGGCCAGTCCTGCATCAGGCCCATCATCTGACCCTGAGGGATGTCCGCCGGAGCGGGGCTAGCCGCCGGTTTGGCGGCTGCGGCGCTGCCCGCCTTGTTGTCAGTCTTGCTCTTGCCGAATCCAAAAACCATAGTCGCGCCCTCCCAAGCGCAGGGTAAATAGTGTGGGTGCAAGAACACTATCCGCCCAATCACGCTGCGGCAAATGGATGAGGGCTGATCCATGCGATTTTTCTCTACGGCAACTCTGGCGTTGACCGGTTTTCTCGCCACGGCATGCGGCCCCGAGCCGGATCCGACCGCGATGGCGTCCGTCGAACCGTCTGCTGCGGCGCCACAATCCGAACCCGCGCAAACGCTCGCTCCGGACGCGCCGCTCAGCGCGCGCCTCGACTGCCTGCGCCAGACCGGAGCCGCGCTCGTCATCGCCCACCGCGGCGGCCCGACCCGCGATTATCCGGAAAACGCCATAGAGAGCTTCCAGCGCTCCTATGACGCAGGCGCCCTCGGCATGGAGATCGACATCGCTGAAAGCGCTGACGGCGTCCTCTTCCTGATGCACGACGAAGACCTCGACCGAACC
>JACLAD010009595.1_pt1 | contig 24563 bp, 30 predicted proteins | sample 8027901 | NCBI WGS metagenome assembly JACLAD01 (sample SAMN15725071, study PRJNA655200) | protist metagenome | isolation source: fluorescence activated cell sorting (FACS) single amplified genomes of... | place: Spain: Blaines Bay Microbial Observatory, Mediterranean Sea | collected 2016-07-05 | reverse complement strand
CGCGGCGCGTCGTGGATCGGCGAATATGGCGATCCGCGCATCGCGGAACAGCGCGGCTGGATCGAGCCGTACTCGCCCTATCAGAAGTTGACGCAGGACACCGATTTCCCGACGCCCTTCTATATCACCAGCACCGCCGACGACCGCACCCACCCCGCCCACGGGCGCAAGGCAGCGGCCCGGATGAGCGCGCAGGGCCAGGCCTATTACTATTACGAGGACATGACCGGCGGCCATTCGGGCGGCGTCGACAACGACCAGCGCGCCAAATTGCTGGCCTTGCAGCACGTCTATCTGATTCAGCAGCTGATGGACGAAGGCGGCGGGTACGACGAGGAATAATTCGGCGATAGAAGCGGTACGGCCCGCACGATGCGCGCCGCACCGCCTTGCCCGGTTGGCTGGGTTTCGATCACCATGCCGCCAGCGCAGCGGCGCTCGCGCTCACATGATTGCCGGTTCGTAAGATATTGGATGCCCCGCGAGGATTCGAACCTCGATTGACGGAGTCAGAGTCCGTAAAATGTTATTGAAATTGCTAGATTTTCAGGCAGCGTGCTGCGCCCATGCTGCATCGAGATAACCCATGAGTTCGTTCTCGATCGCTTCGGCTGCACTTCCATCGAGTTCCGCTTTCTCGAAAAGATGACCATAGGTGTCAAATGTCACTTGAATGGAATGGTGGCCCATCCAAGTCTGGATCGTTTTCGGAGACACCTTCTTTTCAATCCAGAGCGATGCGGCTGCATGACGCAGAGCATGAAGCGTGTAGCGCTTCTTCCGCGTTTCCTCGCCCTTATCATTTTCGCCTGTGTCGAAGATACCGGCGTGAATCTGCAGGTTATGGAATAACTTCCCGTTCAACTGGGCATGCGAGATCACCGAACCCTTCGCGGAAGGGAAGACTAAATTGAGATTGTTGACCGGACATGCCACCTTCCATTTTCGCAAGGCTACCACCACTCGAGCAGGCAATGGAACGGTTCGATAACCCGATTTCGTTTTGGGCGGGCCGATCAGGTTGTCGCTGTCCGCACGTCGCTCGACAGTTAACGAACCTTCTTTGAGATTGATGGATTTCCACATAAGGCCGCGCGCCTCTGACGCACGAATGCCTGAGAACAGAAGGACCATGACCAGAGGCAGTGTCATCGGATTCTTCGACATCGTCGAATGCCGTAACATCGCCATGAGTTCACCCTTAAGTGGGATGACCACCTTTTCCTTTCGATAAGAGCCGCGCCTCATCTTCACCTTAGCGAAGACATTAATTTCGGCCATCTCGACGCGCTCGGCTTCACCTCCTATTGCTTTAAGAGAGCCCAAAACCTTTTTCGCCATAGCTGGCGAAAGCTTTTCGATTAACGTGTCTGCAATCGATTCAGCATCGCCCCTCCTTATTGAGGAGATCTGCATTTCTCCGCAGATCGGATTGATATGGAGCCGAACATGCTGCTCGTAGGCTGCGATCGTGGTCGGCTCCAGCCCGTTGAGCTTGCATTTGGATAGCCAAGAGCGACCGGCAGCCGCAATCGTCGCTGATTGGATGGTGCTTGCCGTCTGAATACCTCGACGACTTTTCGAACTTACCTCATCTCGAAAAGCTTCTGCATCTCCTTTTCGCTTAAACTGTCTGGATCGCCTTTTGCCGGACGCATCCATCCAATCGACGACGAAGGCTGATTTCTCAATCCCGTTCGATTTCCATTTACGCTTGCGAACACTTGCCATGTTAATTTCCTCTCGGATCCAATGATCGCCCGAGATTATCTAAATCAAATCTCCACGCTTCGGTTTGAGCCCATACGAATGCACTTTCTATTCCCGCGACGCACAACCCATGAGTAAGTCCGCGACGAAGCGCACTTAGATTTATGGTGATGTAGCGGGGCGCGCTTAGGAACTGCCGAAGGTGCGAAAGCTCGGCTTTCGTTTCGGCGCCTGTTATCGAAAAGATCATAGCACCTTCGTCGATATCACCGATATCCTTGTGACCATCACGCACTGAGAGACCGGTGAAACGTGTCTGGAAGAAGCCGACCATGATTTCCTGATCGGCTTGGTCGCCTGCAAGGAGGAATGCTTTCCGAACTGAGTCCCACCATGCGGATATCAGGCGAACGGCACGATCTGGACTGACACCACATTCGAGCAGCTCGAGAACCAGTGCGAGTTCAAGTAGCTGTTGAGCTCCGTAGTCCGGTCTCTTCCCTCCGGTATTGACGCCGGTCGGCCACCCTGACCGCTGGAGCTGCTTGAGGCGGGCACGAAATTTGGCGATGTTTGCTGGTGTCACCCCTAGGTTGGTAGCGAGGGCAATTTCCACCTCTGAGAAAGCGAGCATAACTTTTTTCCTATGGATACGAACATATCCATTGCATGCATTAAGCGGCAAAGCTACCCTTTGGATACGAATATATCCGAAGGAGCTTTTTTATGAATGTTGAGAATGATCTGCTCAAGGGCGCTGAAGCAGCCGCTAAGGCACTCGGAATGAGCCGACGGGAGGTATACTACCTTCTCGACCAGAAACTCATCCCTGCCAAGAAGAAGAAGGGGAGATGGTATTTTTACCGATCGGACCTGCTCAATAGCTTCAAACCCTGACAACCGAATAGATGGTCAGCTGGCAGGGAAATTATAGGTCAGCGACCCGCGAGTATGAAGTCGAGATATGCCGCAAGCCTAATCGCACCTTGCTGCAGCCTGGTCTCCGCTGAGCCGAGATACTTATATTGATAGGCATAGCCGAGGCTTGGGTTGGCATCCGTCGAAGCCGGATAGATTCGATCCCGGATCGCCGTGCTTTCTGCAATCCAGATCTGCGGATCGGCCGTCCACCACGCGATGGTCTCGCTCGGATCGATGTCGCGACTCAGCCATCGAGCGTATTCGGTGTAAGACAGGTTCCGGCTATCGATCAACGCGCTATCCCAGACCGAATGGAGGTTGGTTTCCTCGCCGAACCATCGAACCTTCACATCGTTGCCGCCGCGGTCCTCGCCATTGCCAGCATGAAGCGGCTGATGGACGTCGCCCACGATGTGCACGATGAATTTTAGAGCGAGCGCTTTCTCCTCGCGAGACGCATTCGGATCGCGCACGGTCTGCGTGAACCGCGCCAGCGCGCTCAGGGCGTCGCCTTCTTCGGGTGCGCCGACATCGGTGTAGGTCTGGCCTTCCGGCACAGTGACGTAGTGATAGGGACCAGCCTCGCGCTGCCAGAACGTGTCCGGGTTCGAACGTTCCTCGTCTGCCCAGGTCGAGGCCTGCGCCAGATCTTCCTCGCCGAGGATCAGCTCGATCTCGGCGCGTGTCTTCCCGCTGATATGCTCCTGTGCGATCTCGCCGATGACCCGGTGTCCGGTCTGTCCCCAAGCGTTCGCGACGGAGGGAACAGCAAGAGCGATTGCAGCAGCCAGTGTGGCAGTTCGGCGGAACATGGAATCTCCTTGAGAGGGCTTGCCCATAGCCACCGCTAGATGACAGGATCGCGGCATGAAAGACTGGAATGCCGATAAGGACGTTGATGCCAGCACCGATCGCTGGATTGCTTGGGAAGCCGCTTTTGTCGGTCTTCTGATCGTCCTCTCACTGGGCAGCGTTCTCTACAACTTCATCCCCGAGCTGATCTGAGCATGGCCGTCACGCGCGAGCAGGAGATCTGGGCTTTAGCCTTGAGCGTCGAGCGCAAGCACGGCGAGAACGCCGCTCGTTTCATCGCTGAGCGTGTGGCCGCATTCGAGCAGTCGGGCCCGCCGGAAGCCGTTGCCTTGTGGCGCAAGGTCCAGCGCCGATACGAGCAGCTTTCGCACACCAGCGAGAATTGAGGCTTTCCTACAAGGAACAAAATGTGAACATACAGCTGCTTTCATCGAATCGGAAGGTTGCCATGCTCGTTCTCGATCCCGCCGCGCTTGCCGGCCTCGCTGCCGTTATCACTGCTATGTCTGCCCTGGTCTGGGCGATCCGTCGCAAGCCATGAGCTCCAAGCGGCTTGATACGATCTCGGACGATGCGAGGCATGGCTACATGCTGCGGGTTGGGTGCCGGTCCTGCCAGCGGGTCTGAGTTTCGATCGTCGCGCCGTTTTCTCGGATAAGCTCTTGGCGCGTGAATTCTCGATCGCAGGTTGTGCAACGGATCGGTCCATCATCCGGCTCGTCATACTCAAAATCGGTGCCGCCGCAGGTTCAGCAATGCAGCGCAATCGACCTGTTGTATTTATCCGCGTCCATTATTGGTTCACCGCGTGCGTCATCCGTTTATCCGAGCCCGCGATCGTATGTGAAGATGCCTCGCAGTGTTCCGCTTCGATCGCGCGCACGAAGCGCAGCATCGACATGACCGTTTCGAAGATGAACTTCGCCTCATCGGCGCTCACGATGTCGTTGTCATGCGCGAAGGAGGCGTTGTTTCGCACGTCGTTGTAGGATTGGAAGATGCCGATGCAGTTCTTCATAATCTGCTTGGTGATCGGTCGAAGATCGCGCTCCGCTTCCAATACCTTCGCATATTCTCCAACGCGGCTGTGGAGAGGCTTGCTGGTGTCAGGCGGGATGCCACGGCGCGCCAACAGGAACGCGAATTTCTTCATGCAATAGGTGTGAAGTCGATCGAGCGCCGCGCCAGGCTTGCCAGCGTCCGCGTCCCGTCGGATCGCCTGCACGAGTTCGGCGAGGGTTTCGCTATTGGCAAATGCGTCGATCGCGTCAGTCGTGATGGGGGCTCCATCCTCCAAGGTTTCGATGATCGCGAAAAGCCGTTTCCTGAGTTGTTCGTCATCGGCCAGCTGGTGGTGAGGGCGGTTCTCCTGCCGGTAGTGCCACAGGGCGCGCAAAGTCTTTGCTACACGCGCGCGTGTTTCGATTTCGATGAAGGTTCGAAGCCGTTTACCCTTTGAATCTCCATTCACGCGGTATCGATCGGCATCGATCTCGATGTTCAGTTCTTCCTCGAACCATTCGGCGTAGGTTCGATCATTGAAGTCCAGCACATAGCCGGAGCTGATGAATGCTTCATCGATGGTGTTGCGCTGCGAAAGTTTCAGCTTTGGCATGGTTACACCTGCCGTAGCTCGTCAAGGAAGCTGGCGAGGACATGTTCCAAGTCAGGAAATACCGGGTGCTCGGCGAAATGTTGGTCAAGTTCCGCCTCGATAGTCTCGTGGGTCTTGGCATCTTCCTCGCTGTCCTTTGCCCATTTCCTGCCGGGATGCATCGTATCCCAAGGCGAGCGCTTGTTGGCGCGGGTCTTCGCGCTATCGCCATGCTTGCCTAGACCATAGAGAATGCTTGTCTCGCTGTTCCAAATTGGACGGAACAGATGGATCATGTAATCCTCGGCAGCCGTCTCCCATCCGCTCTGAACGACAAGCGAGCGGAACTCGAAATCGGCGAGGTCGAGCGTTCCGATTGCCTTCGCGATGTTCTTCTTATGGTCCGACAGCCGCGTGCAAAGCCGCGGTCCTTGCTCCATGGGCGTGCGAGCGTTGTTCACCGCCGGCGCGGCTTGGCCAACGTAGATCGGCGTCTCGCTGCCACGAAGCGGCGCATAGGCAAGGAAGGGGCCATTATAGTAGATGGCGTAGATACCCGATCCGTAAGAGCGCGGGATCTCCGCCAAGGGGTGGCGCTGCTGCGCCACCAAGGCCAGCGACACAAAACGGCCGACGACCTTGGGATTGCTCGGATCGAAAACAGCGGAAGGTTGCCGGATTGGATCGAGAGTATTGAGGAAGGATTCCAGCTCCTCAATAACGCTGCGGATTTCCTTATCAAGGGCACGACGCCTCGGCGCGGAAAGCTGCGCGGATTTGGCCTGCTCGGTGAGCTGGTCGAGCGTCGCGCGAAGTTCGGCGACTGGAAGCGGAATGGATTTCTTTGTCGGTTTGCGGCTCATGTGGCTGTCAAATGCCCCGCCACGTTCTTCGCGACAACCTCCGCTAGTCGAACCGGCACCGCGTTGCCAAGCTGGCGCATCGATTCCGTCCATGATCCATGAAAGCGATAGTCATCGGGAAAGGTTTGAAGACGCGCGCTCTCGCGCACGCTGAAATAGCGAACGCTGCCATCAGCGCGGCGCAACATATTCTCGCCGCCCGGAACGCCGTGGACGCCCGCCTTCAGGGTCTTAGCAGGTTCATCCATCGGACTGCCCGTGTGACCGATGTAGCTGCGCGCGCCCGCCTGGAACCGGTGATTGAGGCACAGCGCCGCCTCCTTGGGCGCGGTCTCGGGATCGGGCAGGTCGCCGATCGCGTCCCTGACCGTGCGCCAAGCCGCGGTCTCGGGTCGTTCGGTCATCTTATTGGCGCGCGCCACGTGGCGAGGGTCGAGCACGCGGTCGCGCGAAGCGACCTGGTGGCGCTCCCAATACTCGCCAGACCGAACCTGCTCCCATAGCAACGCCTCGATCGAATGCGTCTCGTCGGGGAAGCTCCATTCGATGCCCAGGTCGGCGCGGAAGCCAACGAACACCACGCGCTCGCGTCGCTGGGGAACGCCGTGGTTGGCAGCGTTCAGCACTCGGTGCACGACATTGTAGCGAAGTCCGTCTCGGCCGCCCCTGGCGGTATGGTGGCGCTCGAGGCGCGCCATGTGATCGATCCAAGCCTCGCCGGGCAGGGGGGTCAGCTCCGGATAGGTGAGCTGGTGGACGATATGGGCGAGATAGGTCGCGAAGCTCGCGCGGGTCAGCCCCTTCACGTTCTCGAACACGAACGCTTTGGGGCGTGTCTCGCGCACGACGCGGACCGCCTCGGGCCACATGTCGCGCGTGTCGGCGTGGGCGCGATGCTTGCCGCCAAGGGAGAAAGGCTGACAAGGTGGTCCGCCGCTCACCAAGTCGATCTTGCCCTCGTGCCTGCGGAAATCGACCTCGCGAATGTCGCCCTCGATCGGGTCGGGCCAGCGGCCAATCCCGCCCGCCTTGGCGCGGCGGTTCTCGCGTATCGTGTCGCAGCACCAACGGTCCCACTCGACGATGCGTGCCGGATGAAATCCCGCCTTGCTGATACCCATGCCCAAGCCGCCCGCACCGGCGAACAGCTCAATGGCGCGCATGTTCGGCATTGTTGTCCTCCAAGAATTCTCGCAATTTGTTCCGCAATTGTTCTTTATGGCGACATTCGCATTCCCAGACAACCATCTGTCGCCATCCCTCACTATCGAGCTCCTCGCGGTTACGCTCGTCGCGCTCGCGATTGCCCTCCAGTTTCGGTCCCCAAAAATCCTGGCGGGACTTCGGCATTCGCGCCAGCTTACATGACGGGTCCGGATGCCGGTGCCAGAAACAACCGTGCACGAAAATGACCTTTCTGCGGCTGCGGAATACAAGGTCCGGACTTCCGGGAAGGCGACGATCATGCAGGCGATAGCGATAGCCCATGCCATGCACCATGCGCCGCACGATCATCTCGGGCTTCGTGTCCTTGGCGCGAACCCGGCTCATACGTTCGGATCGCTCGGCGATAGTGAGGGTGTCGGTCATAACGGGGAAATCCGCCCTGCTGAAAACTCCATCAATACCGGCAAGCGATAGGCGCGGCGCAGCGCGTCACATTGTGCCAGCGCTTCGGGTGTCGACTCTCCGTCCTCACTGAACACGCTCAGCCGCACCGCCCATCCGCTTTCAGGCGAACCTCCTTCGCTGACCATATCGACAAGCTGCTGCGCGATGGGGCGGCCTATGTCACGTCTGCGCATGAACTCAGCATCGCTGACCGGCACGCCGTAAACGACCTTTACCGGCACTCCCCTTGCGCGATCATGCAAGGGGGGCGGGTTGATCCTGCCTTCGCCGGTTACGGCGATCTCATAGATCAGGGGCGGGGGAGACGATGGTGGCGGCTCGCCTCTCATCGGCTTCCAATCATAAGTCACATTGGCGTAGGCGAGCCTGTCGCCCAGATTGTCGCGCGCCCATCGGCCGAGCCAATAGCTGTCCGAGCGGACTTCCCGCAGCCTGGTTCCAGCTTGCGGATCATCGACCCATGACGAGCGCGGCGGTTGGCGCATAAGACAAGGACGATCAGGGTCTTCGGCGTAAGCCGTCTTGTCGAGCATCCACTGCAATCCGGGTTCGTAAGGCGCGGGTGTCGGCGGATTTTCCTGCGAAGAACCAGGGGCCAATACCGTCCATCCGCTTTCTTTGGTCCCGGAAACCGGTTCGCCCGATGTGCAGGCGGTCAGTGTTACGGTCGCCAAAAGAACGGCTCCACGACTGAAACCCGACCTCATGCCTGATGCTCCTTCGCGCGGTGCTCGCGAAGAACCCGCTGCACGGTCGATCGCGACACACGAAACAGCGAGGCGAGCTGGGCAGGGGAGCCTTGCCCGTTCTCGACGCGCTCGATGATCTCGGCGCGCTGCTGAAAGGTCAGCGCGCGCTTGCGGCCGATATGCTTCCCGGCCCTGCGGGCGTGCGCCAATCCGTTCATGGTCCGCTCGCGGATCATGGCGCGCTCGAACTCGGCGAACGCGCCAAGAGTCTGCGTCATCAACCGCCCCGCTGGCGTGGTGGTATCGACCGCCTCGGTCAGCGACCGGAAACCCGCCTCGGCTTCCGTGATGGCCTCCAGCGTGAACAGGAGGTCGCGGAGTGAGCGGGAAAGGCGGTCCAGCTTCCATACGGTCAGCACGTCGCCGGGCTTCAACGCGGCAAGCGCCAGCGCCAGCTCGGGCCGATCGGATTTCGCGCCCGATGCCTCTTCCTGGTAGATGATCGAACAGCCCGCGTCGGTCAGCGCGCGGAGCTGCGGGTCCAGGTCTTGGGAGTCTCCTCGGGACACTCTGGCATAGCCGATTTGCACGCGACCTCTTTGACACGGGGTTGTGACACCCGCAACGGCACGGAAAAGCGTGGTTGTGGATTAGGTATCAGAACCGTTCGTTTTTGATACTGCGCAATATGTCCGAGAAGGGGGCCGATTGTTGGCTTTCAGATCGCTGGTGGGGGTTGACCTGACATAAGGTTCAAACCATATAGTTATCATGGTAATTAAAGGATTTTCATATGAGCAATCAGTTGAATGTCGTCGCGCGCATCGTTCCGAAATCGGAGCATCTGGATGCAGCGCGAGACGCAATCCGAGATATCATTGAGCAAACCCGGGCCGAACCGGGCTGCATCGAATTTCGCCTTAGCGAATGCGCGAGCGAAGGCTCTTTGCATCTCTATGAAGAATGGTGCGATGAGGCGGCGCTCGCATCGCACCACGAGCAGCCCTACACCAGAGCGGTTTTCGCGGCCTATCGAGACTGGCTCGCTGAAGAACCCGAGATTCTGCACCTGCGCCCGGTGAAATAGCATCGTGTTCTTTCTCAAGGAACTTCCCAGCCGACAGATGGTCGAAGGCTACGCCGACCGGTTCGATGCAGTCGATCCCGGCAAAGTGCTCGAAGCGCTGCAAACCATGCGCACCGCAAGTCGCCTTATTCGCGACCTCGAGGCATACTTCGCTCGGCGCGACCTTTCCCAGCTGCGCTTCCTGGTCCTCATCGTCATCGACCGCGAACCGGATCGCGATAGTCTCACCGTAAGCGATATTGCCGATCGGCTTGATGTATCCCGCCCCGTCGTGACGCGAACGCTACAGAGCCTGGAAAAGGGGGGGCTCATCCAGATTTCCCAAAGCGAAAGCGACGCGCGCTCGCGAAACGTATCGCTCAGCGAGAGCGGCAAGAACACATTCGAAAGTGCCTTGCCGGGCTATTTCGCGATTTTACACAGCCGTCCCGCAACCGAGACCAACGATTGACCATGCGGATTGTCATATTTCGAACGGTCCTGGTGTGGCTGATCGTCTGGCCGCTAGTGACCGGCTTGCTCATACTGCTTGGGCTTCTGGCGAACGAGCTCGCTTTGGTTATCCAGACCTTCATTCTCACCGCAATCCTGGTCCCCCTCATCAGCCTGTGGCTCGCACCGGCAATGCAACGATTGGCCACGCACCTAGTGAAAGGAAAGCCATGACAGACAGATTCCAGCGCGGGTTGGAAAACCTGAAGAAGATCGATGGCGAAGCCGGGGAAAAGGTAATCGCCGGGCTACAGGATATATCGCCCGATCTCGCTCGCTACACCATCGAATACCCCTTCGCCGATGTCTACGCGCGACCGGGCTTGGGCCTACGTGAACGCGAAATCGCGACGATCGCCGCATTGACAGCCATGGGGACGGCGCAACCGCAGCTGAAGGTGCATATCCAGGCGGGCCTAAATGTTGGCCTGACAAAGATAGAGATCGAGGAGATCATCATTCAAATGAGTGTCTATGCAGGCTTTCCCGCCGCATTGAACGGAATGCAAGCAGCCAAGGAAGTGTTTTCGAACACAGGATAGGCAGCCCTTTCTCGAAGCATGCACACCTGCTTCGAGAAACGCGACAAAAGAGGAGCCTGATGTCCGTTATCGGCGCGTTAGCTGCCATAGCGCGCAGCGCGCTTAGACCGACGTCTCAGCCAGTCCGACTTGTCGAGAAATGACGTTGCGGACGATAGCCGACACGGGCGCGGGCAGCCGGGCCCAAGTTCCTGCTGAAACCGCTTCGCTTTCCGATAACAAGGCCCTGTGGCACGGGGCGGATCTTCCATGATGGCGCGAAATGCGCGTCCATGCCTTTCAGCATATATCGCTTCAAGCCGGTCACATTGTAGATCGGCCGGTGCTTCACCGTATTGTTTGGCACCGGCCCGCCTACGGTCGCCGCGATCCATTGGGGAAGCGTCCTTCTGAACTCCCGCACCAATCCTCGCGGGATATGGACAGCCCAGTGGACGGCCACCTGCTCTCCCGCAGTCTCGAAGACCCATACATAGGTCGGCGGGCAGCGTCCCTTGAGCCTCTTGTGCCGACGAAGCCATCGCGCGAACCAGCTCGCGAGCAGCTTTCTAAACGCGGCGCTCGCCTCTCGCGACGGACACTCCGTGAGCGAATAATTGATCGTGACGAACTGGTTCAGCGGCTTGCGGATTCGCTCAGCAACACGCGTGGCATGATGCAGGTTGGCTGCTGGCTTCCTTCCGATTTGTCGTGATTCTCGATAGCTCCCGTTGTTCACCACCTGTTCTTATATCGGCCATCTTTACTATGAAAGTCCCATTGGCTGGCTTTCCCCGAAATACTGCGGCTCCAACGCTATCTTGCGTGATAGGTCGATCCGGCCTTTCGCGATGTGCGCGGTCCGGACCGGACCAATGGTCAACGCATGGAAAGTAAGGTCTCATTCGCAACAACACGCCACCAGACAGATATCCCCGCTGGCGAGGTATACAGCGCCGAAGCCAGCTTCCTGGTTTCACAAAGCCGCCGCATCGAAGGCAGCCAACGGATATCTTCGATGCGGGGCTTCGCCAGCGACTATGCTTCAACTGGTTCTTTTCGTTCGTTCCGTCCCGCAGCCTGCTTGTCCTCTTCCGCACCCGCAGCGACGAGATTTTGAAGGGTGGCATCCGCTCTGGCAAATCCAGCCTCGGGATTTCGCGGGCGGCTACGGAGATGCACGATCTCGTCCGGCAAGAAACCGAACGATCCTTTGAAGCGATCTGCCGGTGGCACGAGGATGACGCGCTTGCCCGATCGATCGGTCCACAGACGGCAATCCCGCGCCAGAGCGATCATTCCGTCTCTTCTCATGCAGACGCTGAGTTCGGTCAGTTCATAGCCGTGAGCGGTGTGCTCGAAACCGAAATGAAGGATGTCCGCATCGTTAAGCTGGACCATTTGCGCGATCCCAATGCGATCCTCCAGGGTGTGGAGGCGCGCGCCGCCGATGAAGAGCAGATCGCGCGTTTGGGATTTGCCCTTCAATAACATCTGATGGACCGCGGCCGCATGGGAAAGGAAGATCGAGTTTTCGGTTTCGGTGTTCATCGTAGGCTTTCTTGATTTTCATCCCCCGAGCGGGGACACCTTCAACCTTCCAATTCATGATCCACTAGCGCTCCTTCTTGAGCAGCGGCGGTTCCCGAGAAGCGCATCTGGTCTCTTGCCCCACCCGCCACCATTTGGTGACGGGTGGTATGATGGCGGAGGCAGGAATGAGGCGGCCTACGGTATCGAGTTTAAAGCGCGATACATTGCACGCGAAGGCATCGTCACACGCCTCCCTCGGTGTTCAGCCCACATTCCGTGCAGCACGTCCTGGCCGGCATTATTCAGGAGTAGCCGATCGTAGGCGGCGTGCTTCATCCCAAGATCGGATAGCCTGCCGGCGGCGCAGGATGTGTAGGCGGCGGTAGCCGAACCGGCGCCTCTGGTTCGCCAGCTCGCCCAGCTTCTCGCGCAGACCCACCATTAACGGACAGGCGGCTTTCGTGTCGTTGCGGATAAAACAAGACTGGCAGCTGTCGACCCCATCTCGGTCGTTCACCACTCGAATTGCATTTTCTATTAGCGGACTGAGCTGGTTGGTCGAAAACGCCTTATGTGACGCCTCGCAGCGCGCGCTCTTCCGCTTGATAGTCGAATAGATCAATCGGGTATTTGGCGAGCGCCGGGACCACTTCCTTCCAAGGGCGGTGACGCATTGCTTCAGTCAGCCAGCGGACGGAATGGGAAACGAGCGAATCGTACCCACCGGGACTCTCATAAGCTTCGGAGGGTGCCACTACGAAAGGCTTCGGGATCGACCACGGGGTCACGCCGATTGTTGGCGGATATCCTCGATCAGGCAGGCCTACGATATCCGCTTCAACATTCATGACACGCGCGATTGCTCTGCCAATTTCGGTCACCGTTGGTGCGGCCGGGTCGACAACATTCATTACGTTAGAGGTGGGTTTCGACGCAAACGCCGAAACCGCAGCCGCGATACTTTGGACAGAGGATGTGTGAAACCTGCTCTTGCCTTCATACGCCACCGGTATCTTCCGACGGCCATCCAGCAGCCGCTTAACGAAAAACCACTCGCGCGCGTGGCTGCAATGAGGACCGTAAATGGCGCAGGGCCGCAGTATGGTGACCGGTGTCTGGCAATGGTCGAGCAGCGTGCGCTCCATTGCCACCTTGCGGGTGGAATAGGTCGCGACTCCTGGATCGACGGTCGGTTGAGAGATGGTAATTGGGACAGGCATTTCCGGGAAGCCATTCGACCTAGCTTCATCGAGCGTTCGCCCTTCATCATCTCGATAAACGCTCGCGGATGAGATGGCACAAATAGTGCCGACGCTGTTCTGCACATCGACAAGTTGTCTGGCGTCGACTGAATCGAAGGCGATGCAGTCGAGCAAGAGATCAGCACCATCGCCGAGCGCCAAAGCAAATGCGCGAGGCTCCTGGCGATTAAGAATGACGTGTCGCAGGTTCGCCCGACCGTCGGGCGCACTTCGCGTCGTGCGGCTCGCCAGAGTAACGCGCCAGCCCTCTGCAAGCAGCCGCTCGGCAACCGAATGCCCTATTTGACCCGTGCCTCCCAAAATAAACGCATGCTGCATTGTTCAAAGCTATCGATAACCGCCTTAGAAGCCAACTTCCGGTCTCAGCCATGATCTACCAAGGCCTAAAAGCGGAGTGTCGCAAAACCACCCATGTGCAGTCGAGCGGCTTTCGACCTTAGTTGCGGACGTTCGTTTACACGATTTCGTCTACCGAAAGCAGAGGCCGGACAGGCGATTCATTCGCCCGGGGGATCGAAGGAGAAAAATTCCAGCACGTTTCCGTCCGGGTCAGCTATCCGAAAGAAACTGAATGGGCCTTCCGTCACGATACCCGGTTGTTCGATCCCCTCCGCAGCCATTGCTTGACCGTGTGCAAATGCCTTTTCGATATTAGCGACCTTGATGTAGGCCCGAGCGCTGTTTCCAAACGTCGATCCTTTCCCATAGGATGCACGGTCTACAATACCGAATAGGCCTCCCGATACGTCGAATCCGACAAGCGCTGGTGTCCTTATCTGAGGGCTTTTGCCGAACAACGCTTCGTAAAACGCTACCGACTTACCGACATCCTCCACCAAAACGTAAAGCCCAAACCGCTGCGTTTCGATCATCGTTTCCTCGTCCGTTTGAGCGACTGATGGGTATGGGACCATCAGGAAGGCGGCAATCGCCGCCAAGAAGCATCCATTCATCAACGGCCTCCACGTAATTTCTACTTGATACCTGTCCGCTGCTGACAGCATGGTGTCAGCATCCTTCCACTAGGCTTGAGCCATGAGACGCGCCGATCGCCTCTTCGAAATCATCCAGCTCCTACGAGAGGCGCGAAATCCGGTGTCGGCCAGCTTAATCGCCACCGATTTGGAAGTCTCAAAGCGAACCGTTTATCGCGACATGGCCTCGCTTATTGCGCAGCGAGTTCCAATTCGCGGCGAAGCTGGTGTCGGCTATGTGCTGGAAAGCGGCTTTGACATGCCGCCGTTGATGCTGACCGAGGACGAAATTGACGCCGCCGCTCTTGGCGCAAGTTGGGTATCCACGCGTGCGGAGCCTGAACTGGCTGCGGCCGCAATGCGCTTGCTGGCAAAGATAGAGGCTGTCGTGCCAGACGAATTCGCGATTGGCCTGCGCGAACAATCGACAAGCGTCGCGCCGGTCCAGCAATCTGGCGAGATTATAAGCGCGAACGAGGTTCGCTTGGCGATCCGCCTTCGAAAAAAGCTAAAGATTTCATATGGGGATGCGAAAGGCGCGCAAAGCGAACGCGTTATCTGGCCGGTGTTGCTCGGATATCGCGACACTGGTCGCATTCTTGCCGCGTGGTGCGAGTTGCGACAGGCTTTCCGATACTTCCGCACAGATCAAATGTTATCGGTAGAAACACTGGAAGACGCAATCCCGGAGAGCTTTGCGTCACTAAGAGCCCGCTGGAACGAGGCTATGGCCATCGAGCGCGCCCGTTATACGTCCGCTGCCAAGGCGGCGGGCAACAAATAATCCCTGTCTGCTTTCTCAGGTCAGCAACCAAAACTGGACAGTCGCAAAACCACCCCCATTGCCGTCATTCCCGGACGCTCGTCACGACCCTGAACGCGGTCAGGCTGCTATCCTCTGATTTTCATCAAAAGCTGCCTGTCACGTAACGACCCCATTGCGGACAGTGCGTGTCTCAGTCAAAAAGGTGGGGGAGGGTCGTCATGCATAACTCTTGGATACTGGCGCTGCTGGTCGCGTCTCTGCACTCACCTTCGTTTGCGCAAACTGTGCCTGAGGGCATTCATTTCCATGCTCCGGGCGAGAGCAGCGTTTGCGGCATCACCGGTAACGATGCTCTCGCCATCAGAGACGCTCTCCGGTCGGACCCGACCATCACCGAAGAGCCTTCGCCTTCCAAGCGATTTGAAACCTACTTCTCTTCGACCGAAACCAAATCATGGACGGTGACCACGAAAGCTGACGCTGCTTACCCGGTGGTAACGTGCGTTCACCTTTTCACGTCAAACGGCGGCACTGACATGCAGCGGCAGATGCGCTGCGACGCGAGCCGCGAAGCCTGCGACGCTCTGTTCCTTGAGTTTCGGGCTCACGACGATGTCATTCGGAAGCAGATAAGGGACCGATAACGCTACGTCGCCTTTCCACCCCCATTGCCGTCATTCCCGGACGCTCGTCACGACCCTGAACGCGGTCAGGCTGCTATCCTCTGATTTTCATCAAAAGCTGCCTGTCACGTAACGACCCCATTGCCGACATTCGAATTTTCGCTAATTGTTAAATGCGTGTGATCGTCATTTAACTCTCCCAGCCCCGCATTACCGGAGCAATCCTTGCGTGAATTAGATGACCAAGAGTGGGCTTTGGAGGACCATCTGCTTGAAGGGCGGTCGGTGATAAAGTTGATCTCGGGCGGCTTCTCTGGCGAAAAGCCTCGCGTCTGCTTTCACTTCTATCCCGTTGAAGATGGTTATGACGAAGCGTGGGGCATGAAAGCTGACTATTGCCAGCTCGCGAAAAGAGAATTCGATAAATTCGGCGAGGACTTCGATGTGGACTATGTTGGAGGCTGGTCCGGTATCGAAGCTTGGCAGAACGTTGTTCCGAGTGAGGAATGGCTCGAGAAAACCTTTCCGTTGATGTGGGAGCTTGCAGGAAGAACAAAGCTTACCCTCGACGGATGGACTTTCGAACCGTTTGGTGGGCCGATCATTTCCAGTTGCGATTCCACGTCTGTTTTCAATCGAGGTGATTTGGAAGAGCCGCTCCCAAAGTCTGCTTCACGCTCGTTCGATGGCCTTAAGTCATGGTTGGAGCGAAGCATCCAACCAATGAAAAAGCCTGAAGCTTGAACGACAGCTAACCACCCCGAATTAGACATTCGGAAGCTCTGTCGTAATACCCCTAAGCGGACTGGGAGCTTCATCACGGTCTGATCCCAAAGCTGATTTTCCGCTTACGACGCCAAGGAAGACGATAGCCGCCTTCTACGCGCCATCGAAAGAGCGAGTGCCCTGAATGTCGCGCTTCTTATCCCATAAGTCGTTCGCCATCGGCGCGCTGGTGACATCCCTGACGGCATGCACAGACGACAATGAGGTTTTCGAAGTGAGCTTCGTCGGAAAAGTCGCGGTGGCTCCTGCCATCGAAGATGCCATGACATCCCGTATCGAAGGGACTCTTCAAGAGACCGACGACTGCGTCGTCCTGTCGTTGACCGGTGGCGGGGAAGTGCTTCCCGTATTCCCTTCCGATGCCGTGCGACGGGACGAGGTCGGCGGGGGTTACATGCTAAACGACGTGCCTCTCAATGTGAGCAGCACGCAGTCATTCGGAGGCGGTGAGATAAAGCCTGTCGAAGGAACGAGTTTGGCTGCTGCCGAGAGATGCAACGTGGAGTCGCTTTGGCTGGTTGGCTGAAGCCCACCATCAGTCAAATACTGTGCGAGCTTAAGAACCCCGCTGTATCATCGCAGCCGCAGAGGCACTGTCGATCCTCACCGCTGCCGCGGCGCGGCGAGGATCGATCCGATGCGTGAACATGATCCGGCCGGCGAGGTCGAGTCGTGAGCGTTCGTAAGCTAAGGCGTCGCCATCATGCAAACGTCTCGCAATGCGAAGACCACATCTCGTGGAGCAGCGCCTGCCCGTCGTCCTTCGTCAAGGGTCGATCGTAGAGCGCCTGGCGCAATCCGAACCGGCCGATCCGGCGAGGCACAATAAGCGCGTGCGCATGCGGCGCGAACCCGCTGCCAGCTAGCGCCGGGCAGTGCTGGACGAGAACCACGGCGAGCTCGCGTTCACGGGTCAGGCGGAACGAGAACGAGCGCGCCCGCTCCCATCCGAGATGGATGTGCGGGAGATCCAGCATCGGCAGCGTGAGGCAAGTCAACAGCGCCTTCTCATCGGCGCTGGCGTAGCGATCGACCGCGCGCAGCAGCGCGACCGGGTCGGCAAGTTCATCGCTCGCGTGCGGTGGCAGCAGCACCTCGACACTGTAAGCGTTCGGTGACCAGATGGATTGTTCGGCATCTTTGCTGTTGGGGCCGACGTGGGTCTTGCGCCACCCGAATTCGAAAGCGCTGTTGACGCGCTCGAGATAATTTTTTCGCAGGACGCCGTAATGCCAGCCTTCCTCGGACACCCCGGCGGGATCGAGATAGAGCCAAGATTGCGGATTGCGTTCGTCGATCCGACGGCCATTCGACGTTGCTGACTGTGCGACTTGCTTCCCAACCGTGGTCTTCGCCGCGGCGTTCTTCGCGGTCGCCTTGTTCTTGCGGGCGGCCATCATGCGACCTCCCGCATATCGATCGACGCGATTCCGGCTTCCGCGCACTGCCGACCTTCTTCGACCTCGATTGCTGATGCAGGCACCCGCAACACAAGGCGCACACCCATCGCTTCGATCGAGAAGCAGGCACCACGACCGGCGGACACAGCAAAAAGCAAGCCGTTGCCAAGGCGACACAGGGAGAGGTCGGCCATCGCGAAGAAACCGCTGCCGATATCGACCACTGCGTCGATCGATACCGAGCCATCGGCCCGATCGTTCAGGACCAGAAGCGAGCGACGCATGCGCTCGGCGCTGCCGATTAGATCGCTCATCTGCGCGCCGTCTCCACCTGCGATGGCGAGCAAAACCTTAGCCAACGGCAGGTCGAGGATCGGCGTGTCAAGACCTTCGATTTCGCGGCGGGTGACCGCGACCGTGTCGATCGCCCGCAGCACAGTAGCCATTGCGCGGAGGCAGTTCACGGAGACTTTGTGTTCGTTATTGTTCATTATCGGAGTTCCCGATTGAAGGATCGGCGATCCGGACATCGGATCGCAGGAAGCCGTCCCATCCATTTTCATTTCCGCGGAAAGCTTCGCTCCTCGCTTTCAGTCCTACCGATCGAACCGGCTGCGATGCCGCTGTTCGATCATTCCTTCCTTCTGGACCCAGTCGTGGCCGCATTGGCGCGAGCGATGAAAGCCGGGCACGCTTTGCTCGAAGCGTGCCCGGTTTCTGGTGGCAGCGCCGCGAATGAGGGCGCTACGGCTCTCTCGGCGGCACCGCATGTTCGGCTCCTTCAAAACACTGGCGCGGGTTTACCGCGCAGCGCCCGCCGGTTCACCACGCCAGGCGTGCGCGTCCAGCTGTCTTCGGCGCGATAGCGCTCGGTGGCGGGCAGCGGAACCACTACCGGACGCTGACCGATGGTCTCACGATACCAGCGATACTCGGCCATGAAGCTGCCGTAGGGCACGTGCTTATGCCAGACCCGCTGCGAGGACGCCGACGCCCAGCGGTAGCGTTGCTCGCGCAGCACATCCTTCGTCTCGAATTTTGCTCCGCATGCTTCGAACCGCCAGGCCGGACGGCTCATTGTTGTCAGCACCTTACCCATCGCGCTCGTCCCATCGTCACAGACATGATCGAGCAACTGGATCAGCGACAGCACATCGTCTTTTGCCCGGTGCGCGAACGGATTGAAGTAGCCTGTCTGCATCAGAAGGTAGTTCTGCGGGCCGCGCTCGAACCCCGCGGCACGCCAGTCCACGTCCTTCATCGCGCACCCCCACGGCATTTTCCGCAAGTCGGGAAGCAGCTTCTCGACGAACGGACGATCGAAGGAAGAGTTGAACGCAACGACACCGTCGCATTCGCCAATTGCGGCAGCGAGCCGCTCGCGATCGATCGACTGGCCGGCCAGATCGGCATTGGTCAGTCCAGTCAGCGAGACAATCTCCTTCGACAGCGGATGCCCCGGGTCCTCAAGGCCGCTTCCCATACCGGGAACGGCAACGATCCGGCCCATCTCGTTCACCACCACCTGCGCGATGCAGATTTCGATAATCTGGTGCCGCTCGGTAGACAGGCCGGTCGTCTCGGTATCGAGCACACAAATCAGACGCGTTGGGCCAGCCTCTACGTCCTCGACCGGCGCCTCGCGCGGCCAGTCCCCACGTCGACGGATTGGGCGGATGATGCGTTCGACCGCGCGGGCCGGCCCAACTCCTTCTACAACGCGATTGGATGCGGACTGGTCAGTCTCACACGTGCCGTCTTTGGGCTCGTGGTTGTTCTTGTCGTTCATTCTTTGCCTCGTTTTTCCGAGGCCGGCCCGAAGGGCTTTCCCCTCTACTTCCCGACCTCACGCGGATTTTTCGAGACAACCTCTTCGTCCACGGCGGCGCCGCCTGCGCATTAGCCGATATCAGCCATTCGAGCTTTCAAGCTTTGCCAGGGACAGCGTTCGACCGTCGCACTGCGACTTCTTCTTGGCGCCCAGCCCATAGGTCGTGTCCTTCAGGATCGAGCAAAAGCATCGCATCTCATTATCGCGATACCATACGGATGGATGAGACTGCCTTTACGATTGTGAATGTGCGACCCCCAGAGCGGTTGTTCAACTTTGGCGCTTTTCATCAGGCGAACTCCGAACAACGTTTGCTAACGGCGCCGTCTCCGAGTTGCTTTTCGTCATCGGCTAGTCCCTGCCACCCCTCCCGCGATGCTTGCGATCGACTGGATCAGACATCTCCGCAAACCCTTTCGCCAACTTACTTGGGTGATCCGGCGCTGCTGGCGGGCGTATGGGGACACCGGGATTTGGTCTGACGGCTTTCCGCGTATGCAGATCGGCGTTCAATCCTTTGGCGCCGACCTTGCCTGGTGCAGTTCGCAAGCTGTCACCTTCCGCCCCAGTTCGTCGCCGAACATCAACGTCCCGGTTTTTTGGCACAGTGCTCGCGGCCTCGACCTGTCGACCAGCCATGCCGAGTGTTCGCAATCCGTGCAGACCACCGATCGTTCCAACAGACCTCGCTCGATCAGCGTTTCGACGAAAAGAGTCGGCGTCCCACGTGAATTGAGCTGCAGCGGGAGTTCCGTGTTCGGTTCGGTCATTCTGGTCGTCCGTTTCGTTTCGATGGTTGGCCTCGATGGGCTCGGTGAGGGGCTTGACCCTCACCTTCGGCAACTTGCCACGCATGATCGCCAGTTCCGCAGCAGTTGGGGACCGTGGGGTTGGCATTGGGACCTGCTGTTTCGCGCCGTCGGCCTTGTGCGTAGACGACGGCTCAGGCGTCCTTGCCGATGAATTGTGATCTTCTCGGGCTTTTGTCGGATCGACCGTGTCGGATGGACCACGGCCTATTTGGTCGTCCGCCTGTGATTTCGTCGAAGTGCTGATCGATGGCGCTTCACCAGGTTCGCTCATCGTGGATTTGGCCGGCGGCGAGGAATCCACGGACAGAGACGTTGGACGGGCCTCCGAGACCGGTCGTTCTTCGACACCGATCGTTGGCGAAGGAAGCGAGGATCTTCGCGCATGTTCCGCTCTTAACCGATTCTTGAACTCCGGCTCATGCGCGAACTGCGCCATGAGGGTGTAAATAGCCTTCGGCATTCGCTCTCCGCGGAGAAAGGCGGACGACTCCCTTCGAAGGCAGGCCGGGTCCTCGATGTGCTTGTCCAGCCAGGAATGAAGGCGTTGGCGCTTCAGCTCGTCAAACTGCGACGGTTTCCTCTGCTTCCTCCCAGCGGCGGGAACGTCAGGCTCGTTGACATGCTGGACCGCTACGGATTGGCCTGCGGTCGGCTCCGAACACGCTGCGAGGACCCTCGCTTTTGCTTCTGCGGCGGCTTTCTCCAGATCTTTCAGGGCTTGCCGCTCTACGGCGATCATGTCTTCGCTGGGTGCATGGCTCTCGATCCAGGCGACATGTGCCCGAGCTTGCTTGAGCAAGGCGACATCCCCTTTTTGCGGCACCACCAGGCGGCCCGGTTCCGGCGTCAGCGTCCTGATCACGGCATCCGCACGTGATCGCATCATCCCGACGGTGATCCTGGCCAGCTCCGCCTGAAGTCGGCGATCGAAGATCTTTTTGCGCAGATCGATGAAGCTCTTCCACGCATCGGAGGCATAGCCATCGCGTTTGGCGGATCCAAACACCTGCAGCACCGGCCCCGTCTCTTTCCAATATTCGCTCCATGCCAATTTTTCGGCATGTCGGAATTCATCGGACCAAATACGTCGCGCATTCTCAATCCCGACGGCGGTGACGACCCCTCGCTTCTCCAACCCGATGGCCCGCGGCCCCATATGATCGAGCGGGGTCAGGTCGATGTCGTTGTCCTTATACGTCCCCTCAAGAAACTCGGCGATGTCCTTGCGGCCATCGCGGACGCGCTCGACGATCCGAATGTAACGTTCCCGGAATAGGGGCGCTGGAGGTTCCGAATACCGCACCTTGTTCTGCCGGAGAGGATAGGTGTCCTTTCCGTTCTTCCGGACCTTGTATTCGAAGTCCCAGCAAGCGTGCTCGTCCAGCCACTTGGCCGGCCGATCGTAGAAATCGACATGAATATGGTAGTTGCGCTTGTCGTTTGTCCGATCAGGCTGATGAATGGCCGCGACAAACATGTGCCCGTCGGCACCGAGCTCATCGCAAAAGTCCCGCATGACAGCATGCCGCTCCACGGCGGACAGACCGACGGGCAACTCAAACACCATCCGGAACTGGACACGACCGGCGCGGCCTGGCTTGCAGGATACCCTGCCCTTCAGCTGCGGGTGATCGTCCAGTTCTTTCAGCCAATCGGATACTTCCCTTCGAGATCCCGACGCGACCGTGGCCCGGAATTCTTTGAAGCGCAGTCCTTTCGCGGCCACTAGGGCTTTCCGCTTGGCGCGCTCCGCCCGTAATTGATCGACCATGCGCTGCACCGGGAACGAGCCGCCGGTAGCCTCGACAAGATCTTCCAGGGCGGCGAGCGCTGCTGTGTCTGCCTTCAGATGATAGCGCGTCGGCTTAGGCTCGCAGCGTTCGGCGGCATCGAACAGGGACTTGTGGCGCTCGATCCCGCCAGGGATGTTGCTGTGATACGCCAACCGGTTCTGCTCGGCCCGCATCACCTGCTCATCGAGCATGTCGACATAAAGATCCCCGCCCGGATCATGGCTTTCGAACTGCCGGCGGAGATAGTCCAGGTGGGAGCCTATCGTGATCTTGGCGCCCGCTGCCAGATAATCGATATGCTGCGATCCGCTCTGGCGCTTGCGCCCCTCCCCCTCGGGCAGCCTCTCACCCTTGATACGAGGTCCGGTTGCCTGGATGGGTTTAATTGAAACATGAGGGACGCGACGTCCGCCGCCTTGTCGATCCCGGCCGGTCAGCGGGCTCGGGACATTGAAATCGACTACTCGAACCGCACCTGCTCCAGATCGTTTCCGGACCGATCGAGTGCTCGCTTCCACCTCCTTGGGCTTGCGATAACCGACCCGCCAAAGAGCGCCGATGGCCGCGAGGTCCTCAAACTTGACGCGACGTAAAATGGCTTCCAGCTGATGCTGGTATAGAGGTTGATCCTCGTTGTTTTGCCCGCTCGCGCCCATGCACATATGATCCGCTTTTGTTCTCGGATGCGCAAGATAGCCGCGATCGATTCTTCGCCTTCCGGAAGCCTTTAGGCTGGAGGACACCGCCCGGATCGTTGTGGGGAATGGCCCGGGCGGCGCACAGCAAATCAGCGGAACCGCCGATTTGCGTTATTGCGCCTCAAGAATGGGACTTTTTTCTGAGCATTCAGTCTTTCCTCTCCCTGCGGCGAGAGGCTGGTGGCAGCTTAGCGCCCTAAAGTCCGTCGTTCCAAAGATCGATCGGTGCTCCTGAAAACTGTCGTTCAACCATCAGCCGCGAGTTAGCGCAGTTGGCGAAGAGTGGTGTGGCAGTTTTCGAAGTGTGCTCTCAATTAGACGGTCGTTTTCGGGATAGGACCGCGTATTCCGTCACCCTTCAGGAGACATATCCGGATAGCAATTTCGAACGAGGCAGCTAGAATGACGTTCGACGACCAAAAAGAGGAACGGATGAGCAACGAGTTGCAAGATATCGCGCCGGAAGAAGACATCGACGGGCTCGATAGTTCCGAAGAAACCAGCAGTCGGTCCGGAGCGATCAAGCCTTGGGATCCCGGAAAGATCCGCATCACCACAAAGACATTTACCCTTCGGGAGATCGTCGGCCAAATCGACGAAGGCGACATCGACCTGTCGCCTGACTTCCAGCGCGAGTATGTCTGGCGGGCGCGGCAGCGCACCCGGCTGATAGAATCCATCCTGCTCGGAATTCCACTGCCCGCATTTTACTTCAACCAGTCAGATTCGGGGACCTACCAAGTAGTGGACGGCGTGCAGCGGCTTTCGACGATCTCGCTCTTCATGCGAGGCGAGCATCGGTTGTCGAATGTCGACCTTGAATACCTGTCCGACTTGGACAACAAGACCTATGACCGGCTCGACACTGCGGCGATGCGTAGGTTCAGGAGCACGCAGATCGTCGTGCATGTCATCGAGCCGCAGACGCCCGACGAGGTTAAATACGACATTTTCAATCGGGTAAACACGCTCGGGAGTCCTCTTTCCCCGCAGGAGATCAGGCATGCGATGAGTTCCGCGCGATCCCGGGAGTTTATCGGCCGCCTGGCCGAAAGCGACGCGTTCGACGCCGCGACCGAGCGCCACTACTGGAAGCGAGATCCGGAAGGGATCGTGGTCCGCAACAGCGGGCGAATGGCCAACCGGGAACTCGTGCTTCGCTTCTGCGCGTTTAGGCTGAGCAGCATTGAGCAATACCGCCAGTTTCCCAGCCTTGACGCGTTCCTCATGGACTTCACCAAACGCATCGACGGCACAACCAAGCCCGTCATCTCCGACGCAGAACTTGAAGATCTCCGAGCGGCGTTCCAGCGCGCGATGACGGCGGCGCACGAGATCCTCGGACCGGCAGCCTTCAGGCGTTGGCCCGTCGGGGCAGATCGCCGCGGCCCTATCAATCGCGCCGTTTTCGAAGCGCAGGCAAACGCGCTCGCGGACTACTCACTGGAAGAGCTATTGCCGCATCGCGCAGCGATAGTGGACGCCTTTCGCTCCGCTTTCCACGAACCCGAATACCTGCGGGCGGTAACCGTCGGCACGGGCGACGCGAACAGGGTCGCCTACCGTCTGCAGCAATCCCGGCAGATCCTGGCGGGGGCAATCCAATGATAACCGGAGCGAGGATTGCTGGTTTCAAGCGCTTCGCCGCAGAGCGGTTTGAAATGGCGCCGCTCACGGTGCTAACGGGCATCAACGGGTCGGGAAAGACCTCGCTGCTGCAGGCGCTGCTGCTCATCGCAGAAGCGTCACGGAACCCGTCATCG
>JACLAD010008269.1_pt1 | contig 24655 bp, 18 predicted proteins | sample 8027901 | NCBI WGS metagenome assembly JACLAD01 (sample SAMN15725071, study PRJNA655200) | protist metagenome | isolation source: fluorescence activated cell sorting (FACS) single amplified genomes of... | place: Spain: Blaines Bay Microbial Observatory, Mediterranean Sea | collected 2016-07-05 | reverse complement strand
TACCAATTTTAATTGATTTAATCATCGAGAAATATTTGATTAATTACACTAATTGCTTTTTCATCTTTCCCATTGTTACTTGCTTGTCTAATCTTTCTCACCAGATTGTCGGAAAATTTTTCATAAACCTTATCTAATCTTTTGTTAAATCCATCAGAATCAAAAAGGTTTGCATCTGTTTCTCTTGAAGATGAATTTACGTTTTCAATTGTTTCTTCAATAACGATATTCTTTATTTGTTTTTTTATAGACAATATAGAGGGTCTCAACTGACGAGAATTAGTCCAGTCATCAAAATCAGATAAAAAATCTTCAATAAATTTTTCAGCTTTTATTATCTGACTCCTTCTTTTTTTATAGTTGTGATTTACCGCATCCTTAAGGTCATCAACATTTATTAATTTAATATTTTCAATATCACTGCAATCATTTGGAATATTTCTTGGTACAGATAAGTCTATAATCAAAAGCTCTTTTTTACTTTCTTTTCTAATTTTAGATAATTCGCTTTTTGATATTAAAGGTTGTTTAGATGAAGTTGAAAAAATCGCAACATCTACATTTGCTAACTCATTTTTAAATGAGTCAAATTTTACAGCAGTTAGACCTAAAGATTTTGCAAAATCTATAGATTTATTATTTGTCCTATTTGCAATTTTAATATTGGAATAATCTTTTTGATGAAGATGTTTGATTGATAACTTTGAGGTTTCCCCTAGACCAACACATAAAAATTCAGGCTCAAGAATCTCAATAGATTTATGGACCTTTTCAACAGCTGCATAACTTACTGATACTGCTCCCTTATCTATTTTAGTATTGGTTCTTATAAACTTACCTGTTTCTAATGATTTTTGAACCATTCTATTTAAGATAGGTCCAAGCATCCTGTGTTTATATGAGAAGTCATATGCTTCTTTGAGCTGTTCAACAATTTGAAATTCCCCAATTATCATAGACTCTAGCCCACACGCTAGTCTAAACAGATGTTTTGATACGTTATATGATCCGGTCTGCTTTACTAAGTAAGGTGAGAGACTGTCCTTAAAGTTTCTAAATTCTGAGAGCTCTTTAACTATGCTGTGAATAAACTTATTTTCGTTTCCTATATGATTCTCAAATTCGAAGTATATTTCAGTTCTATTACATGTAGATATGAGCATCAATCCCTCCACACCAACCTTTTTTTTCAAAAGATTATGAAAAACAATTTTTTGTGCATCATCTAGGTAGAACCTTTCTCTAAGTTCAATAGGGGCAACTTTGTAATTAAGACTTATTAATCCAACCAAATCAAAATAGATTTTTGCAAATATAATTTTTACAAATTTACAAATAATAACGCTAAAGGTTCAAAAAGTATTGTTAAGAGTTCCCTTGTCTAATATAGAACTATTCTAAATAAATGATAAAAAAATATCGTTATAGGTTCATAAGATTTTCTTATTCAATTATTCTATTTTTTAAATCCCCTTTGAGTACGGGACAATAGGAGTATTTCCCAAATAATTTGTATCTAATTAGAGCAATAAAATCATAGACTATATTTGAAAAAAATGTTGGAAAAACATAAATTAAAACTCTGATTAATAGTAAGACTTTAACTTTTTGTAAAATGTAGTAAACTGCTTTACTTTTTTGCAAAATTTTTCCATTTTCCAAAATAACTGCAACTGAATCAACAGCTAAAATCTCTGGATATTTTGTTTTTGTAAAATTACTTTGAAGATTTGTTGCTTTAAAATGTGCCTCTCTATCTTTTTCTAGAATAAATCGAATAAAGTAATTACATAGTACACATATACCATCATAAATTATAATCTCGTAATTTTTAGTCATATAATTTAAAGTAACTATACTTTAAAGTTAATTAAAATTTGTACTCAAATCCAGCATAAATTCCAAAAGGATGGCCAGGTCTTAGACCTGCAGGTGCTCTTGAAACTGAATATTTTTTATCAAAAAGATTAATAATTTTAGATCTAAATATTAAGTCTGAACGAAGATTATATATAAATGAAACATCAAAGACAAAATAAGATGGTATTTCAGATGAACCATTTGCAACAGTTGAGAATTTTCCATTATAGTTTGCGCTTAAATTGATTTCATAATCTTTAGTTTGAATGCTTAATGATGAATTAAATTGATGTTTTGGAATATATGGAATTCTATCACCATCTCTAACTTCTCCCCAAATATCCTGAGTACTTCCAAAGTCAGTTAAAAATTTTGCATTAGTGAGAGTGTAGGAAAGGGAAAGGGGAATCATTGTCTTATCATTATCAATCAAATTACTTCTTAAAAGAAATTCAAAACCATTTACCAATGCTTCTCCCGCATTGAATGGGTCAAGTTCACCAAATCCACCTGTTGCAGCTAAATCATTTCCAAGTAAATTAGAGTAATTGTTTTGAAAGAAAATTATTTCAGAGTTAACATTATTAAATGATAGTCTTGCCCCTAGCTCAGAATTTATGCTCTGCTCAGCTTTTTGACCATCTGAGCTTCCAGGAGGTGAATAACCTTTGTGAATTCCTCCAAATATTGAAATCTTGTTATTGAGATTATAATTAAGTCCAATACCTGGGATTAAAACAGAAATATTATTTTCCCTATTTGATAAATCACTTTCATTTCTTAACGGATTAGATTTTCCCCAATCATTCCTTTCCAATTTTATAGATTCATATCTTATTCCAGGTGTTATTGTGAAACCATTGTATTTGTATTTATACATTATATAGGATGCAAACGAATTAGCTGAACTAACTCTATTACCTTGAGAACCTTTTTCTCCTCGCTTATCTATATTAATTACTCCATAATTCATTGTATAAATATCTTCCCATTGAAACCTATCTTCTTCATCATAATGAAATCTTAGTCCAATTTCTAAATCATTGAAAGAGTTGTTTTTTCCATACCAATGATAGTCTATTTTTGTCTGAACACCTTGTGAAACATATTTTCTGTTATTAGCTTTTACTTTTAAAAAATTACTTGCTCCATTGATTTCACCTTTGACAAATGCTAAATGTCCAGAATATAAATCTGGATTTGATATAACTTTTGAAATTTTTTGTGATTCTCCATTATGAACAATATCATCAAGTTTATACCAATTTCTTTTAAATCCATTATGATATAAGATTGAGGTTATATTAAATTTTTCTGAAATTTTAATTTCATGTGTTATAAGAAATTGGTTATGTTCAGCATCCATTTTATCTTTTCCAGATCCAATATATCTTAAAAAAGGTGTTTTTTTAAAATCTGAATCAGTCAAGCCAAGGTATGTTTCATTAGATACCTCATCATAATAGTGAAATTTGAATTCTAAACTTTGATCAATTTTTGCATCTTTTGATGAATTAAATCTAACTTTTGATGTTATTTCATTAATATCAAAACCAGTATTTAAATTTTCGCCTAAGTCTTTAAATCCATTAGAATTATAATTTAAATATTCAATCATATATCCAAAATTTTCATTGCTGCTTCCTACTGTTGAATAAGTTTGTCCTGTATTAAAGCTTCCGTAACTACTTGATATTTTACCTTGAAATGATTTTGGTATTTCAGTAGAAACAAAATTTATTGCACCACCAGTTGTATATGGTCCATATTGAATTTGACTGCTTCCTTTTAAAACCTCAACTGCTTGCATTCTTGCAACTGATGGAAAATAATATGCAGAGGATGCACTATAAGGTGCGGGAGAAATTAAAATACCATCTTCCATTATTGCAATTTTTGAGCTTCTTTCTGGAGATGTCCCACGTATACTTATATTGGGTCGTAAGCCAAATCCATCTTCTTCATAAAAATTAACTCCTGATATTTTGTTTAATGCTCTATTTATATCAGTATAATTAAAATCTGCTAACTCATCTGTTGAAAGATAATAGGCAGCACCTGTCCTGTTTCTTGCCACAAACTTATTTCCAAGAATTGTATTTGATTTTATGATAACTTCATCAAGATTGGTAATGCTATCGTTAACTATGGTTTGATCTAAATTTTGTGAAATTAAATTAGTACCATATAAAATAATTGAGATATATAATAAATTTCTCATTGTATTTGTTAATACATTTAGAACGGTCCTAAATGGTTTATGCTTATTCGATTTCTAAATTATTTAGAACCGTTCTAAATTATTTTCGATGCTAATTTAAATATTTATTTAGAATTAGTCTAAATAAAAATAATTTTTTTAATATTGTGCTTTAATTAATCAGTTATGAAAAAATTATTCCCTCTTTTTGCCCTTTTTATTTTAGCTTGTTCTAATGATAATTCAGAACAAATTGTCAATATGTATAGTCAGAGACACTATGATGTTGATCAACTTCAATATGACAATTTTGAAAAAATTACAGGTATTAAAGTAAATGTAATCAAGGCTAATGCTGATGAATTAATTCAAAGAATGAGAAATGAAGGTGAGAATAGTCCTGCAGATTTATTTATAACAGTTGATGTTGGTAAATTATGGCAGGCATCTGAAATGGATCTACTTCAAAAGTATAATGATGAAAGTTTAACAGAGGGAATCACAAAAAGCTTAACAGACCCAAATGGATTTTGGGTTCCAGTAACTTATAGATCAAGAATTCTTGTTTACAGTAATGAAAGGGTTCAAGAAAGTGATCTATCTACATATGAAGATCTTGCAAATGAAAAATGGAAAGGAAGACTTTTAGTCAGATCATCATCTAACTCATATAATCAAGCTCTTCTATCTTCACTTGTTGCTAACTTAGGAGAGGAAGTTACTCAAAATTGGACTGAAGCAGTAGTCTCGAACTTTGCAAGAGATCCAAAAGGAAATGATAGAGATCAAGTAAAAGCAATTGCTGCTGGTCAAGGAGATGTTGCTATCGTTAACTCATATTATATTGGGCTTTTACTATCATCAGAAAATGAAGAGGAAGTAAATGCAGGTAAATCAATATCAGTTTTTTTTCCAAATCAAGGGGATGGACAAAGAGGATCTCATATAAATGTTTCAGGAGTTGCTCTTGCAAAAAATGCTCCTAACAAATCTAATGCACTTAAATTGATTGAATACCTCACAAGTGATGAGGCTCAAGAGATATATGTAAATAACACATTCGAATATTCAGTAAAACCAAATATTGATCCAAATGATATTGTAAAAGAATGGGGTGCATTTAGAAAAGACCCTCTTGATTTGAATATGTTAGGTTCCAAAAGAAATGAAGCAATTCGTATATTTGATTCTGGAGGTTGGAAGTAGTCTCTAAAAGCATCAAAAGATGAATGTTAAATTATTAACATCCCTAATTTCACTATTTTTAATTGTTCCTCTTTTATATCTTGTTTATAGTGTAGTTGGACTAAACTTTGAGAATTTTACTTATCTGTGGAATAATCTACTATTGGGTTATTCTTTTAATACATTATATCTTATTTTTTTAACGGTTTTTTTTTCTCTGATATTAGGAATTGTTCCAGCTTGGTTTATATCAACAAGAAATTTTAGAGGAAAAAGTTTTTTTGATGTTGTTCTTTTTTTACCACTAGCAATTCCATCATATATTATAGCCTTTACATATAGTGATATTTTAAGTTACACTGGTCCTATTCAAAGCATCTTTAGAAATAATTATCCTGAACTTTATAAGAATGTAAATCTGGATTATCTACAAATTGAATTGCTAGGTTTTTTAATGGCACTTGTGTTATACCCATATTTATACACAGCCTGTAGAATTTCTTTTTCTCTTCTGGGCTCAAACTACATTAACATTGCAAAAAATTTAGGGATGTCACAATTCCAAACTTTTTTTAAGATTATAATACCTATATCTAGAGTATCTATATTTTCAGGTCTTTTTCTTATAATTATGGAGGTCCTTAATGAATATGGTGCTGTAAAATATTTTGGAGTTAACACTTTTACTAGTGGAATTTTTAGATCATGGTATTCAATGCAAGATATAAATACAGCGTCAATTTTGGCAGTCTGCTTGCTTACAATCGTATCTCTGTTTTTTATTCTAGAAAGATATACCTCATCAAAATACAGATACAATTATAAATCCAATGATAGTGTTTCAGGTAATTATACTACCAACAAATTTTCTGCTTTATATATTTATATAATATGTCTTTTCCCTTTTTTGTTGGGATTCTTTATACCAGTTATATACATAATTAATAATGTTTTTAAAACAATTAATATTATTGACTTTAGAGAATTACTAACCTTGTCCTTTAACTCATTTTTCTTAGCTGCAATTTCTTCCATTGTAATTGTATTTTTAGCTATACTTTTTCAGTTCATAAAAAAAATATCAAAAAGTAAAATAGTTTTTTTCTTTAGTGAAATAGTATCACTTACATACGCCTTGCCTGGAGCAGTGATTGCATTATCTTTAATTCTGTTGTTAGCTTTTATTTCTAAAATAACTGGAATCTCAATAGTCTTTGGGTCACTAATAATCTTAATTTATGCATATGTCATGAGGTATATGGCTGTTGGTATCTCGCCACTTAGATCAAGTTTTGAAAAACATCCAGAATCATTCGATGACACTGGTAAAAATCTTGGTATGAATAATTTCACTCTATTCAAGAAAATACATCTACCTATTAATAAAACTTCAATGTATATTGCATTTATTCTGTGTTTTGTGGATATAATTAAAGAGTTACCAATAACTTTAATTCTAAGACCTTTTAATTTTGATACTCTTGCAGTAAAAACTTATGAATATGCAATTGAGGAAATGATTGCAAAATCTTCTATATACTCACTAATAATTATTTTACTAGGTGCAGTTTTATTAATATTTTTGAGAAGAATTATAAATAAGAGTCTGGATGTATCTTAATATTGAAAATCTTGTTAAATATTACAACGAGGAAAACTCCTTAATCAAAGATTTAAACTTTAATATTAACAAAGGTGAGTTTGTCTCGTTTGTTGGTGAGAGTGGTTCTGGAAAAACAACCTTTCTTAAATGTCTTGCAGGATTAGAAAAAATTAACTCTGGAAAAATTACTCTCAATACCAGAGTATTAAATGATGAAAATACTTTCATAAAACCTAATCTAAGAAAGATTGGCTTTATCTTTCAAGATTACCCACTTTTTCCTCATCTGAGTGTTTTAGAAAATCTAAAGATCAATCTTGACGTAAAATATGAAGCTAACGTAGATTATTATACAGAATTGACGGGATTGAGCAATTTTTTAAACAGATATCCACATGAGTTATCTGGAGGAGAACAACAAAGAGTTTGTATTGCTAGAGCTTTAATTCGAGAACCAGATCTTCTTTTAATGGACGAGCCTTTTAGTAACCTTGATTCAAGTATCAAATCAAAAATTCAAAATGAAGTCTATAAAATTTTAAAAAAAACAAATACTACTACTATTCTTGTTACTCATGATATCAAGGACACATTTGATATATCTGATAAAATACTTGTTTTTAAAGCAGGAATTGTTCAGCAATTTGATCAACCTGAACAGATGTATTGTAATCCAGTAAACTGTTATTGTGCAAAAATTTTAGGAGATTTAAATAAAATACATATAGATGAAAAAGAGCTATATATAAGGCCTGAAAAGATTAAAATCGTGAATAAATCAGAATATAAATTTAAAGTTGATAAAACATCCTTTGTAGGCAAAGAGTATAAAATAACAGGGAAGCTTAATAAAGATGAAATTTATTTCTTTAATTCAAATCCAATTAATGATTCAAAAGAATTATTTATTGACTTTAACAAGAGTGATCTTCTTGAATTTGATAAAAGATGTAGTAACTTTTTTACTGAACCAATTTAGTAGGCTTATTTATATTCATTATAAATTACTGTAAATGAGTAATTTATAATCATTCTAAACCTTATTTAATGTAATTTTATAAAAAATTAAAAAATGATTCAGACAGTTAATACTTGTGTAAATTGTACAAATATGATGATGGATTCATTAGTTTGTGCTAAACATAATGTTGAGGTTGTAGCAAACAACGTTTGTGGTGATCACGAAATCAAAGCATAGATTTCATCAATAATCACATTAAACACCTCAACTTCTTTTCAAGCTTTTTAGACTTTTTCTATAGTCTTATTTTATAAAACCTTTGCATTTAATCCTGTAGGTTAAATTGTTTGGTAAAAACTTTAATATATTTACTTTTTAAAGAGTTAGCAATTATGTTTAAAAATAAGATGTCATTGAGATTAAGAATTTTTATCTCGATGATTTTGCTAGTTTTTACTGCTACACTTCTTGTTCTTGGATCCACATATTATCAATACAGAACAGAGTCAGACCAGTACAACTCATATAGACAAGAAAGAAAAGAAAATCAATTAAAGAAACAAATAAATTATATTGTTGATAAGTATGAGCTTTCAAATAATTATCTTGAATGGGATAGTTTCAATAACGATTTTGTTGAAATTACAAAGATACACAGTGTTGAATATTCTATTTTCACCCTAGAAGGAAAACCTTTATTTTATTCCTATTTACCTCTTGATGTAATCTCAAACAATTATTCATTAGATACTGATTTTGCAAAAATGCTAGTTTCAAATGAAGAGGGAAAGTTTACTTCTGAGAATACAACTGATGTTGGAAAATTTCAAGCATCCTACAGTGTTTTAAAAAATAATCTTGGTGAAAAATATGCAATACTATTTTTTCCATATTTTCAAGATGTTTCATTTGCTGAAAGTGAATTGAATGTTTTCTTATCAACTTTATATCAGATATACTTTATAATGTTGGTGGTTGCAATTGTTCTTGCCTATTTTATTTCAAGATTTGTAACAAGATCAATTGAAACAATTAGATTAAAGATTGGCCAAACTGGTTTACTGAAAAAAAACGAAAAAATATATTTAAATAACGCTACAAAGGAAATTGATAGTTTAGTAAACTCATACAATAAGATGATTGATGATCTGGAGGATAGTGCTGAAAAATTAGCAAAGACTGAAAGGGAACAAGCATGGCAAGAGATGGCTAAGCAAGTTGCACATGAAATTAAAAACCCATTAACCCCTATGAGATTAACTATTCAAAGTTTTCAAAAAAATAGTGGGTTAAAATTGGGTGATGATAAACCTAAACTAAATGACTTTTGTGATTCTTTAATTGAACAGATAGATACAATGAGTAATGTAGCCACTTCATTTTCTGATTTTGCGACTCTTCCAAAAACACAACTTGAGAAAACTGATATAGTTGGCGCTACAAAAAAAGTAGTTGAAATTTTTGAACAGAATAATATAAAATTAGAAACTTCAAGTGAAAATATCTTTGTTAAATTGGATAAGGCCCAATGGATAAGGGTGATGACAAATCTGATAAAAAATAGTATACAGGCAATCCCTCATGATAGAGAGCCAAGTATTCATGTCAAAATTATTGAGTCAGCTAAAATTGTAAAGATTATTGTTTCTGATAATGGTATGGGTGTATCAAAAAAGAATAAAGAAAAAATATTTGAACCAAAATTTACAACCAAGTCAGACGGCATGGGTCTTGGACTTGGAATAGTTAAAAACATAATAAATTCTCACAGAGGAAATATTTCTTACAAGTCTAAAAATAAAAAGGGTACTGACTTTACTATTTCTTTACCAAAATAATTAACAAAACTCATTGTAGGCCTGAACTAAATTTTCAGAAATCATATTTGCTTCTCTTCCCTCAATATGATGTCTTTCGATCATGTGAACCAATTCACCATTTTTGAATAGTGCAATAGATGGAGATGATGGGGGAAAAGGTAACATTTCTTCTCTTGCGGTGTTAGTTGCATCTATGTCAAATCCTGCAAAAACAGTACATAGATTATCAGGTTTAGTTTCATTTGATAATGATAAAATTACTCCTGGTCTAGCATTTCTTGCAGCACAACCACAAACCGAGTTAACAACTATAAGGGTAGTACCCTCTTTTGATAAAGCTGACTTGACTTCTTCTGATGATGTAAGTTCTGAGAAACCTGAGTTAGTCAATTCAAGTTTCATAGGTTTAACTATTTCTTCTGGGTACATTATTTTTTTTTACAAATATATAAAGAAACTTAAAAAATAAATCTAGATTAACTTATATTTAGCAATCAATTATTAATCTTTGAATTGGACAAGAAACAACTTAAATATGACATTGCCTATCTTAAAATGGCAGAGGAATGGTCAAAACTTTCTCATTGTAAAAGAAAACAAGTTGGAGCATTAATTGTAAAAGATAAAATGATTATTTCAGATGGTTATAATGGTACGCCAACTGGATTTGAAAACCCTTGTGAAGATGAGGACGGTTATACTAAATGGTATGTTCTTCACGCAGAGGCAAATGCCATAGCTAAAATATCTGGTTCTACTCAGTCTACAATTGGAGCTACTCTTTACATTACACTGTCGCCTTGTAGGGAGTGCAGCAAACTGATCTTTCAATCTGGTATAAAAAGAGTTGTTTACTCAAAAAAGTATAAGGATCTATCGGGAATTGAATTTTTATTAAAGTCTGGCGTAGAGGTTGATTTTATTCAAATCTAACTATCATATTTGTCTTTAATTCTTTTTGAAACCATCATAATTAAAATAAGGATAAGAGCGCATAATGATAGTACAAAACATATTAAAGCAATTCTGTTTTCATCTTCCAAAAAATTATAGACATTTAATTGTGTTAAATTAAATACTACTATTAAAATTGTTAAAAACAATAAAATTTTTTGAAATGTTTTCATCTTTTCACTGCAAACTTAAGTCAAATAATATAGAATTTCTAATAATGATTAATCAATTTAATGCCCAAATATGTTAGGAATATTTCAGATTAATCAATTGAATTAATCAAAAAATATTTTTTAAAAAAAAATAAAAAAAGTTATTCCAAGCCAATGTTAAAAACTTTATGTTAATCTTTAAAATAGGTCTTTCAATTTTGATAAGAATTTTAAATATTTGTTAGAGTAAAAAAATTATCAATCATAAAAAAAAATTATTATGCAGCAAGAGCCATTATTACAAGAAAATAAAGACAGATTTGTAATCTTTCCAATAAAGCATCACGATATATGGGAATGGTATAAAAAATGTGAAGCAAGTTTTTGGACTGCCGAAGAGATTGATTTACACCAAGATTTAAATGATTGGAGTACAAAATTAAATGATGATGAGAGATATTTTATTAAACATATTCTTGCCTTTTTTGCAGCTTCTGATGGGATAGTAAACGAAAACCTAGCAGAAAACTTTGTAAACGAGGTTCAATATTCTGAAGCTAAATTTTTCTATGGCTTTCAAATTATGATGGAGAATATTCATTCAGAAACATATTCACTGTTAATTGACACTTATGTTAAAGATGATAAAGAGAAAGACACACTTTTTAAGGCTATCGAAAATTTTCCAGCAATAAAGAAAAAAGCAGATTGGGCACTAAAATGGATTGAGTCAGATTCTTTTGCTGAAAGGCTTATTGCTTTTGCAGGTGTTGAAGGAGTGTTTTTCTCAGGTTCATTTTGTTCAATATTCTGGCTCAAGAAAAGAGGTCTTATGCCAGGTCTAACATTCTCAAATGAGTTAATCTCTCGTGATGAAGGAGTTCATTGTGATTTTGCAGTTCACCTGCACAATAATCACATGATTAATAAGGTTCCAAAGGAAAGAATTAAGGAAATACTTCTTGATGCACTTAATATAGAAAGAGAGTTTATTACTGAATCTTTACCAGTAAGTCTTATTGGAATGAACGCCAAATTAATGACTCAATATCTAGAGTTTGTTACTGACAGACTTCTTGATCAATTTGGATGTGAGAAAGAATTTAATGTTTCTAATCCATTTGATTTTATGGATATGATTAACCTTCAAGGTAAAACCAACTTCTTTGAGAAAAGGGTTGCTGAATATCAGAAAGCAGGTGTTTTAAATAATGATAAAAAAGACGAGTCAAACTTTGGTCTTGACGACGATTTTTAAAATAATCAATTAAATAATTTTTTAGATAATATAATATTGTAATGGAATGAGTATGTATGTAATTAAAAGAGACGGGAAGAAAGAGCCCATAATGTTTGATAAAATAACCGCAAGGATTAAAAAGCTTTGCTATGGTTTCAACGAGCTTGTTGATCCTGTTAGGGTAGCCATGAGGGTTATTGAAGGTCTTTACGATGGTGTTACTACATCTGAGTTGGATAATCTTGCTGCTGAAATTGCTGCAACAATGACAACAACTCATCCAGAATATGCTTCACTTGCAGCTAGAATCTCTGTCTCCAACTTACACAAAAACACTAATAAGTCTTTTTCATCCACTATGAATGATTTACATACTTATGTAAATCCGATCACAGGAAAAAAAGCTCCTCTTCTTTCAGATGAAGTATATAAAGTAATTAAGAAAAATGCAGAGCTGTTAGATTCAAAAATTATTTATAATAGAGATTTTGGATATGATTATTTTGGTTTTAAAACTCTTGAAAGATCCTATCTTTTAAAGATCAATGGTAAAATTGTAGAAAGACCACAACACATGTTAATGAGAGTTTCGGTTGGAATTCATCTGGATGATATTGATGCGGTGATTGATACTTATGAGTTGATGTCAAAGAAATATTTTACTCATGCAACGCCAACCCTTTTTAATGCAGGTACACCAAAACCTCAGATGTCTTCATGTTTCCTCTTGACTATGCAAGATGATAGTATTGACGGAATATATGATACTTTAAAACAAACTGCTAAAATATCTCAGTCAGCAGGAGGTATAGGTCTTTCAATTCATAATATTAGATCTACTGGATCATACATATCAGGAACTAACGGAACATCTAATGGTATTGTTCCTATGTTAAGAGTTTTTAATGATACTGCTAGATATGTTGATCAAGGTGGTGGAAAAAGAAAAGGTTCTTTTGCTATTTATATTGAGCCATGGCACGCTGATATATATGACTTCTTAGACCTAAAGAAAAATCATGGTAAAGAGGAAATGAGAGCTAGAGACCTGTTCTATGCAATGTGGATGCCGGACTTATTTATGAAGAGGGTTGAAAATAACGAAGAATGGACTTTAATGTGTCCAAACGAATGTCCAGGTCTTTATGATTGTCATGGAGATGAGTTCGATAAACTCTATTTAAAATATGAGAAGCAATCTAAAGGTAGAAAATCAATAAAAGCCAGAGAACTGTGGGAAAAGATTCTTGAATCTCAAATTGAAACAGGAACTCCTTACATGCTTTACAAAGACTCTTGTAATAGAAAATCAAATCAAAAAAATCTTGGGACAATTAGATCTTCTAATCTTTGTACTGAGATATTAGAGTACACTTCTAAAGATGAAATAGCTGTATGTAATCTTGCATCTATTGCTCTACCAATGTTTGTTGAAGACGGGGAATTTAATCATCAAAAACTTTTTGATGTAACAGTTAGAGTAACTAAAAACCTAAATAAAGTTATTGATAGAAATTATTATCCAGTAAAAGAGGCAGAAAATTCAAACTTTAGGCACAGACCTGTTGGTCTTGGAGTTCAGGGACTAGCTGATGCATTTATTCTTTTAAGACTTCCTTTTACATCTGATAAAGCAAAAGAATTAAATCAAGAAATTTTCGAAACAATTTACTTTGCAGCTCTTACAGCTTCTGTAGAGGAGGCAAAAAAAGATGGTGTTTATGAATCTTATAAAGGCTCACCAATTTCAAAGGGTGAGTTGCAGCATAACATGTGGGGTGTTGAGGATGAGGATCTTAGTGGTAGATGGGATTGGAAAGTCCTTAGAAAAAGTATTCTTAAACATGGAGTAAGAAACTCTTTATTAGTAGCTCCTATGCCTACTGCAAGTACCTCTCAAATTTTAGGTAACAATGAGTGTTTTGAACCATATACATCAAATATATACACTAGAAGAGTACTTTCTGGAGAGTTCATTGTTGTGAACAAACATCTTTTAAATGACCTAGTTGAACTTGGTCTTTGGAATGAAGAAATGAAACATGAATTAATGGGCGCCAACGGTTCTATTCAAGATATTGAAGGCATACCAGATGACCTTAAAGAGTTATACAAAACTGTATGGGAGATGAGTATGAAGGATATAATTGATATGGCTAGACACAGAGGATTCTTTATTGACCAGTCTCAATCACTTAATTTATTTATGGAAGGTGCTACAATGTCTAAGCTTACATCAATGCACTTTTATGCATGGAAGTCAGGTTTAAAAACAGGAATGTATTACTTAAGGACAAAAGCTGCTGTTGATGCAATTAAATTTACTTTAAAGAAGAAAGAAGTCGAGTCTCCAGTTTCTGAAGAACCTGAAGTTGTTAAAGAGGAAGTGGGAGAGGTAGAAATTACGAGAACAGAAAAAGCAGCTGCAACAAAATCTAAAGAAAAACCTGTTGCGGTTGAGCCATTATCACCAGAGGAACTAAAGCAAATCCTGTCGCAATCAAAAGAAAATGAGGATGATGACTGCCTTATGTGCGGTTCTTAATTCATTTTAAATCAACACTTTACATTCCAATGTTAACTTAATGTTATGTAAAAGTTGGTTAATTGTTAATTTATCGTTAACTTTATGTTATAAAACTGACGATTATGAGACATTTAATACTATTCCTCGCCTTTTCTATAGGAACTCTAGGTGCACAAGAACAAAAAATAATTACTAAAGAAGACAACAATACTTTTAAAGTAGTTTATCTAAATGAAGATGGGAATATTTCACAAAAAGGTTTCATAAAGAATAATAAACTTCATGGGAAATGGTCTAGTTTTAATAAAACTGGAATTAAAATAATCTCTGGTCAGTATAAAAAAGGAAAAAAAGTTGGCAAATGGATTTTTAGAAATGAAGGAAAAGTTAAAGAAGTAGAATATGCTGACAATACAATTATTAATGTAGTTGACTGGGATACACCAGTAACTATTGCAACAGTTAATGATTAGATTTTTATTTCTCCTTTCTTCTTAAAATTAATATGATTTCTTGCTATCATTGCAGCTACTATAATTAGAGTAATAATAATTCCTATTAATCCAGTTGAGTGAATGAAGAAAACAATTAATCCACAAATTGAGAAAGCAGAAAAAGCTGTAAAAAACCAACCGCCAATAACACTTACTACTCCTGATACTCTGTAAACTGCACTATTATTGCTCCAAGCTCTATCAGATAATGACGTCCCCATTGCCACCATAAAAGTAACATATGTAGTAGAAAGAGGTAATTTATATGATGTTGCAACTGATATTAATATGGCTGCAATTACAAGGTTTAAGCTTGCTCTTAATTTATCAAATGATGGCCTAGTTCCATCAATAGATTTTGCAATATTATTATTTGAGTTAAATTTAAAAGATTGGTTTATCTTATGTAAAATATTATCTGGAATAATTTTAATGAATACTTTATTTAAACTCGATCCAAAATTTACAAGTAACCTTCCAATAAAATTAGATTGAAATTTCTCATCTATTTCATTTTGATTTGATAAATCCAAGCTAGTCTTAACAACATTCTTTGCTTTAGATGAAAACCATAAAGTAATCACCATAATTAAACCAGAGATAAAAAGATAGATAGGTGGTGTATTGACTTTCTCTGATAATGATATCATAGAAAATTCAGTGGCACTGACAGATGAAGATGACCAAGATTGAAAGGATTCTACTGCAGCAATTGGAACTCCTATAAAATTTACTAGATCATTTCCTGCAAAAGCTAGTGCTAATGAAAAGGTGCCAATTGCAATTATAATTTTATAAATATCAAGCTTAAACAGTTTACAGATTAAAAAAGATATAAGAAACCAAAAGATTAAACTTATAATCCAAAACAAAATAATATTTGAGTCAATAAATTCATTTATCGTCATATTATTTAAAGCGGAGTAACTCTCTGATGAATAGGGTGTTCCCTTGATTCCTTTAATTAAAATAAAATTTATAATAGATGTAAAAGAGAGTGAGCCGAATATTGAATTCAGCAGGATGCTTTTTGACTCAAAATCAAACGTTAAGACTAATCTAGATAGCCATTGAATAATTGCACCAATAGAAAAGGCTACCAAAACAGATAGGAGAATTCCTATTACAATTTCTGTGGCTTTTTGAACGTTAATATAATTTTCAATTTCTGCCATATTTCCATCTGAACCCATAATTTTTATAATGGACATAATTACTGCAGCTCCAAGTAACTCAAAAACAATTGATACAGTTGTAGAGGTAGGCAGACCCCATGAATTAAATAAATCCAGAATTAATATATCTGTAATCATTACCGATAGGAAAATGATTATGATATCACTAAAGAAAAAAGCTTCAGGGTTAAAGATTCCTTTCCTTGCAATTTCCATCATCCCACTCGATGAGATTGCACCGATTGCAACTCCTAAGCTTGCAAGAATCATTATGTTTTTAAAAGAAATTACTTTAGACCCAATCGCAGAGTTTAAAAAATTAACAGCATCATTGCTTACACCTACAATTAAATCACTAATTGCTAAAAAGATTATTATTCCAATTATAAATATATAAGCGCTTTCCAATTGAATTATTTATTCAAATTTAGAACTTTATACTGTAACCTAGAGAAAAACTTTGCCCTGGATTATATATTGAAAAAGGACTTCTCTCAAGACTGTAGTAGTCATATTCACTCTCTCTTTTTGAATTCAACAAGTTTTCAGCCTTAAATGTTAAACTTTGATCCAAGTTTTTTCCAAAACTTTTAGAAATATTTAAATTTAAATTATGGAAAGGAAGGGTGTATACATCTGGTAGGTTACCAATCCCAACTACTTCTAAAGTCTTTCCTTGAACATTGTAATAAGCTCCGATTTCAACATTATTTTCAAATGAATTGTATATTACACCAGAATTAATAAGGTATGGAGATTGCCCTTGTAACTCTCTTGAATTTTCAATTTCTTTATCAGGATTACTTATAACTCTTCCAGTAAATTCAGCTTCACTCATTGTTAAATCAGAGTTAATTACTGAGGCGTTAAGATTTATTGAAAACTTATTTTTTGTAGTGTTTATTATGTCTTTTCTCAGTTCAATTTCAGCTCCAATAACAGACGCTTCTTTGTTATTCCTAGCAATAAAAATTTTAGGTTGATTAGCATCATTTGCACCGATTTCTATGGGGTCATTAAATATCTTGTAAAAACCACTAATTGCAAATATTTGATTTCCGTCTCCATACGACTCATACCTTAAATCAAAATTATTAATAATTGCTGGTTTTAAATTTGGATTACCAAGAAAATATCTTTCAGTTATTGGATCAAAAATTTGTGCTGCAGAAGCTTCTTTAAAACTAGGTCTAGCAGTTGATTTAGAGTAAGAAAGTCTTAGGTTTACATCCTCATTTATTGTTCTAATTAAGTTAATGGATGGGTAAAAATCACTGGAGTCAACAAGAAGTTGATTTTCAAATTTTATTCCTTCAATATCCTCACCGGTATATCTAATTGTATATTCTTCAAATCTTAAACCAAAAGTAGATTTCCATTTTTCAGAAAATATAAGTTCAGCAGAAAGGAATCCTGCCATTGTTTTGCCTTCTGAGTCAAATTGATTGGTTCTCTGATATGATCCTTTTATATATGATCCTTCATTTGTGTTAATATCATACAAAAAAGTTGAATTAAGAAGGTTGTTTGCATTACCTCCCAATGGCAGCGTTCCAACAGTACTGAATGGGTTTACACGATAATTTATTTCATAGTTATTGGTTCTATAGATTCTTTCTTTTATTGTGTAAGCACCTCCAATCTTTATTTTACCTTCAATTTTTTTGCTATTTAAATCAAAACTTAACATAATATTTGATGACAATGCATCCTCTTCCAAATCTCTCCACAATCTGCTAGGATTTTGAGTAGTGTTGGGAGCAATTTGCAGACCAGTTGGATTTTCCTCAAAGATTGTTTTTTTAAAGTCTTTATCATAAACTCTTGCAAATGATGGCGCAATCTTTATCTCTAGATTGGTATTCCCATTGTTGAATGTATGAAGAGATGAAAAAGGAATTGATAAAATATTTCTTTCTGTATAGGTTAAAATATCAGCTTGACCAACATAAGGGTTTTCAATAAACTCTTTATAAACACCCTTTATTGCAGTTGACTCACCTGAATTTAATGCAAGTAGGTTTAATTTATATTTTGAATTTCTGGTCTTGTATGAAACCCCAAGTAAACTACTAGCTAAATTTTGAACTGTCCCGAGTTCTCCTCTTTGTTCACCATATGGCTCTAATGGTCTGTTTATATTTTCTTTTTCAACTGTTCCATTAAAAAAATCTTCATAATATTCGTAATCTCTTTTATAACCTAAAGCTGCTATAAACCCGATAGTTTTTTCATCGGAGATATTGTATTGATTACTTGCAGTAGCACCAATACTAAAGTCTAAAAAGCTATCAAATCTAGAAACTGACATAGTTTTTTGAAACATATTTGTAAGAGACATAGTTAGATTAGTTTCACTTAAATTAAATGTTTCAACATCTGGGATTGGTTGATTTGATGCCAAGGGGAGATCAAAATATCCATTATCAAATCCTAAAGAGTTAAAAGCACTTTTTTCGTTTCCGATAAAGTTGCTATTAAGGTTCATATCTGGATTAAATGAACCGCTTATAGAAAAACTGTATTCTGGTAATACAGAAAAGTCCTTTAAAAGGATATCAACAATACCTCCAGTAAAATCTGCATTTAACTCAGCACTTGCAGACTTACTAATCAAAATATTATCTAGAAGATTAGTTGGAAAAATATCTAATTGAAGAGTGTTTTTATCTGGATCAAGACCAGGAACCTCTAGTCCACCAAGTAATGTCTTTGAGTATCTATCACCTAGTCCTCTTACGTAGACAAATTTCCCATCTTGAATAGAGACACCTGGGACCCTCTTAATTGCAGATGCAAGATCACTGTCACCAGTTTTCTTAATTGCTTGTGAGGATAATCCATCGATTAGGTTTATTGCTCTTTTCTGGATAGATAATACTGCCGCTTCAGTATTTTGTCTTGCAGTTGTCGTAACAATAACTTCTTCTAGAGCGTTCGATGCAGGAAGCAATATTGAATTAACAATAACTTCTTCATTCTCACCTACATTAATTTCAGTGATTTTTTTAGTATCATATCCAACAAATGAGAATTCAAGAAAATAGATTCCAGATTGAACTTCAAAAATATATGAGCCGTCAAAATCAGTTGATGTTCCGCCAATATTGGAACCATCTGAAAGAGTTAAAAGCACGTTTGCAAATGGAAGAGGATCATTAAACTCTCCATCAATTACCTGACCGGAAATTACGGATTGAGATAAAATATAATTTGTAAATAAAACAAATGAAGCTATTAGATATTTTTTCATATTACATAGTTTAAAATAAAAAGTTCGCTAGAGTTTATCTAGCGAAACTTTTCTTGGTTTAGGTTATAAACTAACTAAATAATAATATGAAATAAAAATATATTCTATATTACTGTTGTGTAGTTTGATACCACATTGTCCAGCCAAATACTGATGTATCAGCTCCTACACTTCCACTAGAGACAACAGATGCCCATGCTGGCGAAGTTGTCGTTGCATCTGCTGTATTAGCAAGAATAGCAGCTAATGTAGTTGTTGTTTGAAACTGAAAGTTTTTGAAAATTAAAGTATTTACTGCATTATCAGTTGCTGTTGCGTTATATGTATCAGCATCTATTCCCTCAATTACTTGACCATCCATTACTGTATAGAGAACATTTTCAGTTGTTCCAGTTGCATCAGACTTCCAATGACCTAATTGATCTGTCTTAGTTGTGTTGCCTGCAACTCCAATATATGTTACATCTTTAATAGTAAATTGTCCATCGTTTGCATCTGTTGAATCTTCAGTACCATCAATTTCAAAAATATTATCTGTAGCAGCCTTTGTTTGAACCACAACATTTGATATAGTTCCAGCATAACCTTCATCTAAATCAACTGCATCATCTGTGTTTGCATAAATAACTAGATTAGTTACATTGACAGTTCCTCCAAAAATTTCGATACCATCATCGTCACTTCCTACAACTTCAATGTTATTAATTAAAGTTCCAGAACCAACACCACCCATAGTAAGACCTTGTATCTCGTTACCCTCACTTATAGCTATACCATTGTGCCTGATTGAAACGAAATTCATAACACCAGAATCATCAGCGTTATTTGTACCTCCATACTTTGTCCATGGGTATCCTGTTGCAATACCTTCAATGTCATCTTCACCACCATCTTCACCTACAACTGCATTTCCTAATATTATGATTCCACCCCATTTACCTGTGTCAGTAGCAACCCTATTTGGGCTAACGCCATTAGTGTGAGTGTAGTCAAGTTGGTCTCCTTCGTCAGTAAAAATAATTGGAGCATCAGCAGTACCAGCCGCATTAATCTTACCACCTTTCGCAATGACTAAAGCACTAGAATCTACTCCTGTCAAACTAGTAGATTTAATAATAGTACCCGGTTCAATGGTAAGAGTTACTTGATCTTGAACAACAATTTTCCCATCCATGATCCAAATCCTATCATTTGTCCACGTTGTGTTTTCATTTACATAGTAGATACCACTATCTGAACCAACAGTTTGAGTGTCAGGAACAGTTTCTGTTGCAGCAACTTCTACAGTGTTAGTTACAGTTTCAGTAACAACTACAGTTTCAGTAACTGTAAGTGTTTCATAAACAGTTTCAGGATCTTTTTCACAAGAAACAAATAAGATTCCTGAAGCTAATATTAAAGAGTAAATTTTATTTTTCATTATATATATTTTGTTGAATTTATGTTGCCCAAATATATCCTCTTAAAGATCTAATCAACTTAACTTACAGTAAAATAATTATTAATAATATGTTAACAAAAAAGTATTTAATATTAAATAAATGTTAACTGAACCACTTATTAACCAATATAATACAAATAAGAATATTTGGATTTAAATAGAAAAAATTTATACTTTCGCCTTAAATTATAATAAACATGTCCAAGTTTGGAGAGTTATTAGATGAGAAAAAGCCATTACTGCTCGTTTTTTTTAGCGAGTTTGATGAGTTATCTAGTAATCTACACCCTGTTTTAAAGGATGTTGCTGCTGCGCTTGGGGATAAGGGAAAAGTAATTAAAATAAATACTGAAAAGAATATTAAACTTTCGGAAGCATTAAGAGTAAAAGTCATCCCGACTTTAATGATCTATAAATTTGGAGAAATGGTATGGAGACAAAGCGGTGATCAAGATGCTAACACACTAATAAGTTTAATGAAAGACCAGCTTAACTAGATTGTAAATATTTTGTTGAATTTATGTTTATGAGTTAGTTAAGCTTTTTTTATTCAATCATCCTAGCTAACATATCTTTTAGATTCTTATCATATTTATTATATGCATCATTATCATATACTTCTATTTGATTTATTAGCCTGCTGTACTGGTTAATATCAGATGTTATGCCCTCTATGTAATAGACCTGTTCATCCTCATCAATATTTGAGAAAACAGAGACTCTTCTAATCAATTGTTCTTCAATCTTATCTATTACACTCATTGAGTATTCTAATTCATTTAATTCTAAAAGTGAAACTAAAAAGTTTGATAGAGAAATATAATAATCATATTCACCATATATGTAGTTGAACTGCTCAGAGCTTGAAATAAAACTTTTTATTTGATCAGCTAAAATCTCTCTCTCACCAGATTCTTGAATTGTTTCAATTAAGTTTCTAAACCTCTCGATATCTGAAATAATTTCTTCTCCTACATCATACTGATTAAATATCTCAAGCGAAGAAAAATAACTTAATCTATCGGAGTATTTAAAAGATAATTTTTGAACTATTTCTCTTACTTTCTCGCTCTTTCCTATATCATAATAGGATTTGACTAGAGGTGTCCAAAGACTGTAATAACCATAATAGTCAATTGGCATTTTAGAAAAAGCTAAATCTAATATCTCTTCAGCTTTTTCATAGTCCCCCTCCGAGATAAGTTCTTCAGATAATCTAGATAGATTACCTCTAAAAGAAATACTATTTTTTCTTGTTTCAGGATCGTGATATATCTCATCACTTTCAGAATTACCCCAAGACCATTTTTTCACAATATCATACATTAAGCCAGAGTCAATCCTCCCCATCTCATATGGGTTATTTTCAATTGAAGTTTTTATAGGAACTAATTTATAGACAAGTCCGTCTAGTTGAAGATAATCTTTCATCCAAATATATTCTGACTCCTCATAGCTTCCACCTGTAAAATAAATTGGTCTTTCCCAATTGTTGTTAGCAAGTATGTCTAACATCATTATTTGATTTTTTGTAATAATAGACTCAGGTAAATCTATGTCAATATAATCTACAATTAGGCCTCTATCTTTTTCTTTTACTACTCCACTTTTTATGACATTTTCTTTATCTACAGGAAGTCTAATTTTATTAGTAGGATAAAATACTGTCTCAAGTGCATTTACTGGATAATCAGTTACATCTCCTCCAGATTGAGTTATTAAGTTTCTATATTTTGTTCTGGGATTATCACTTGCAACCCAATCAACAAAATCATTAATATCCCATCTTATTGTGTCAAGTAAATTTTCGTATCTAATATAGTCTCTAACTCCAAAAGCATATTGTGCATGTTCCATTTGAGAAGGAATAGGACTACTTTCATATGCCCTTCTTTTCATTTGATCAATATACCAATCTGTGGCTAGAAGACTCGTATTAATAGTTCTGACATCTGTTCTAAACTCCTCTATTTCTTGAGCATACCAAAGTGCAAAGGTGTCATTATCACCAATAGTAAATATCATTGCATCTTTATTTTCGTCAATAGATTGTAGATATGCTTTTGAAATAGACTGAGCGGTATATCTACTGGATCTATCATGATCATCCCAATTATTAAATGCCATTAATCCTGGTACAGCAATTATACATATTATGTAAGTTAAAGATTTAGTTATTTTATTTTCATACGATTTCAAATAATTCATAAGTGCTGCAAACCCCATTCCGATCCAGATTGAAAAAACATAAAAAGAACCAACAAGTGCATAGTCTCTTTCCCTGGGTTCAAATGGACGTTCATTTAAATAAAATTTAAGTGCAAGTCCTGTAAATAGAAAGAGTAAAAGTAAAGTCCAAAAAGACTTGATATCATATTTGTAACAATACATTAATCCAATTAATCCAAGAATAAGAGGAAGGAAAAAATATGTGTTTCGGGCCTTATTATTTTTTTGGTCTTCACTAAGTTCTGATTGATTACCAAGTCTTAATTCGTCGATAAAATTTACTCCGCTTATCCAGTTTCCATTAAGTATAGAATACTCACCTTGAACATCGTTCTGTCTTCCTGCAAAATTCCATAAGAAATAACGCCAATACATATAGTTAATTTGATAAGAGAATAAAAAACTTAGATTATCAAAAAGGGTTGGTTTATAAATTTTCAAATACGGTCCAACAGATCTGAAGAATTCATTATAATCATCACCGTTTAGTTCACCTTGAAGTTCTCGGCTTTTAAATTCATTTACACTTTCAACAATAACCTCTTCTGATTTATACCTATCAAGTATTTCAAAATTTAAAGGATTTGTAAAGTTCATATAATTTCCCGCATGATTTGAACTCCATAACCTAGGAATAAGTCCTCTGTGATTAGAATTTGAATTTATTTCTGAATTTTCCCAATTATTTACAATTTTATATTTATTTGTTTGATAGTCTCTTTCGTATTTTGGCTTTCCATCAATATATGGTTCTTTATTATCCTGTGGAGCATAAATATCAGAGAACATAGGTCCATAAAAAAGATATGTTTTTGGGTACTGCTCTAGCCTATAGTATGCTAAAAGAGTTCTAGCATCAGATGGAGAATTCTCATTAATAACAGTATTTGCATTTGATCTTATTGGAAGCATTACCCATGATGAAAATCCAATAAAAATAAATAATACACATAGTATTAATGTGTTTATTTGCAACATCCCTTTTGATCTTGTAAACTTAAGTGTTCTGTAGAATAGAAAAATTATTAAAAAAGCAGCAATGATTGTTCCAGAGTTAAAGGGCAATCCCATTGAGTTGACAAAGAAGACTTCAAGTTGACCAAATAATGCCAATGTAGATGGAAGAAGTAGTTTAAAAATAAATATCAGAACTGATACTGAAATTACATTCGCTATTAAAAAACTTTTAATTGTGATCTTTTTATATTTCTTAAAATAGTAAATCATTCCAATAGCAGGGATTGTCAATATTGCCATAAAATGTACTCCAAAGGAAAGCCCAATCAGAAAAGAGATTAATAATAACCATTTATCACCTCTATTATTTTCAAAATCCTTCTCCCACCGAAGTCCTGACCAAAATGTTACTGATAAAAAAAGCATCGCTAAAGCATATACTTCTGATTCAACAGCATTAAACCAAAAACTATCTGAAAACATAAAAGCCAAAGCACCAATCGAAGCACTTAAAATGATATTTAGTCTATTTGAAAAATTATTTTTTTTAAATATTTTTTCAAGAAATAATGTGGTTGACCAAAAAAGAAATAATATGACAAAT
>JACLAD010008402.1_pt1 | contig 24657 bp, 21 predicted proteins | sample 8027901 | NCBI WGS metagenome assembly JACLAD01 (sample SAMN15725071, study PRJNA655200) | protist metagenome | isolation source: fluorescence activated cell sorting (FACS) single amplified genomes of... | place: Spain: Blaines Bay Microbial Observatory, Mediterranean Sea | collected 2016-07-05 | reverse complement strand
CGTGCCGCTCTGCCGAACCGAGGCCTTGAGTTCCTCTTCGCTGACCCGCTCTGTCCGCATCAGATCGCGCCGCCATATGCCTTGCCGGTAGAGCACGGTCGGCTGCGCCTTCACCGCATTCTGAAAGCGTGCCGAACGCACCGAGGCGTAGGTCACGACGAATTGCAATCCGATCAGCACGGCGAAGGCGATGACACCCTGCGCCAGCGCGACGCTGCGCGACACGAGCATCGATGCGAGGACCGAGCCGAAGGCGATCGTGATGACGAAGTCGAACATGTTGAACTTCGACAGCGTCCGCTTGCCCGATATTCGCAGCAGGAAGACCACGGCGACATAGGAAAGGATGCCGAGAAGAAGGGTCCGGCCCACAATATCCCAGCCGGCGAAGAAGAGAGGTGCGTCTTGCATGAGGCGCTTGTGACCCTCCGCCGCAGGTCCCGCAACCCGAACGCGCTGCTCGCCAAGGCGTTAGAACGGCGAAAGGAGACATCATGAGCAAGAGCGACGAAGAGGCCTATCAGGAGTTCGGCGACCTCGTGAACATGGCGCCCAAGGAAATCGAAGAGTGGCTGGAAACCGAGGAATCGAAATCGGTCGGTCAGAAATCGGATGGCGGCGAAAGCACTGGGCACAAATCCGGCAAGCGCATCGTCGAGATCAAACGCACGAATAAGGACGACCTGACCTCCGGCGACTACGACCACATGCGCAAGGTTGTCGGCTATATAAAGCGTCACAAGGCTCAGGGCGGGCCGGATGAGGACATGGAGCATTCCGACTGGCGCTACAGCCTGATGAACTGGGGCCACGATCCCAAGAAGGCTTGAGCCGAGCTCGGCAGTGCGGACACAAAACCATCTCCGGTTCACGTTTCCGTTACACCACAACCTTTAGATGTGCGGCGACAGTTCAAGGGGATATGCCGCCGTGTCCGCTTCCGTCCTTCCCGCTCTCGCCGAAGCGGCGCGCCTGGCCGCGTTGCGACGATACGAAGTCCTCGATACGCCGCCCGAGCCTGCGTTCGATCGGCTGACCCGCCTGGCTTCGGCCCTGCTCGGCGCGCCGATTTGTCTAATTTCGTTCGTCGACGAGGAGCGGCAGTGGTTCAAGTCGCGGGTCGGATTGCCTGCGACCGAGACGGCGCGCGACCTCGCCTTCTGCTCTCATGCAATCCGTGGTGACGGCGTGCTCGTCGTTCCTGATGCACGGATAGACTCATGCTTCGCGACGAACCCGCTCGTAACCGGAGCGCCGTACATCCGGACCTATGCAGGCGCACCGCTCATCACCAGGGACGGACACCGGCTCGGCACGATCTGCGCGATCTGGGACCACGTTCGCCCCGTGACCGAGGCGATGCAGGCCCAGCTCAGCGATCTCGCTGCGGCCGCGATGGACGCGCTCGAACTTCGCCGCGCGGCCCGCCTCGCCTCCGAAGACGCGGCGGCGAAGTCCCGCTTCCTCGCCGCGATCAACCACGATGTCCGAACGCCGCTCAACGGCATTCTCGGCATGTTCGAGATCCTGAGATCCTGTCCCGCCGAAGAGGCCCGGACATATGCGCAGGTCGGCTATGGCTGCGCGCAGGATCTAAGCGACCTGCTGATCCAAGCGCTCGAAGCTGCCGAAGACATCGGCTCGTCGCAACATCAAGGCACAAGCCCGGCCCGGGCCACGCCGGCCCCGGCGGAACCGCCGCCGAACCCGGCAACGGTCTGCCGCCGGGCGCCGCCTGACGCCCGGCAGAGCGCCTATCAGAACAGGCCCTTGGCCGCGTTCTCCTGAAGGTAGCCATCAGGGGCGACGGGGTTCAGCCTGCGGACTTCTTCCGCCGACAGGTCGGGCAGGCGCTGGACGAGGTCTAGGAACCGCTCGCTTTCGCCCTTGTCGAGGATACCGTCGGTCAGCGTCCGGAACTTGTTGATGTAGTTTTCGCGGACGAAGGGGCGGGCGCCGAAGGGGTGCGCGTTCGCCACTGCCTTCTCGTCTTCAATCGTGCTGCCGTCGGACATGGTCACGACGACGCGCGCGCCGAAGGCTTTCTCGTTCGGGTCGTGGCTGTGATAGCGCCGCGTCCACTCGGGGTCCTCGGTCGTCTCGATCTTGTGCCACAGGCGCACCGTGTCCTCGCGCTGCGCGCGCTCGGGCGCATAGGAGCGCTCGTGGTGCCATTCCCCGTCCTGCAGGGCGACGGCGAAGATATACATGATCGAGTGGTCGAGCGTCTCGCGGCTCGCCTTCGGGTCCATCTTCTGCGGATCGCCCGAGCCCGTGCCGATCACGTAATGGGTGTGGTGCGAGGTGTGCAGCACGATCTTCTCGACCTTGTCGAAGCCGCCGCGCTCCTGGATCTGCTTGCCCATATCGAAGGCGAGGTCGATCAGCGCCTGTGACTGATACTCGGCCGAGTGTTCCTTGGTGTAGGTGTCGAGGATGGCGCGCTTCGCTTCGCCCTTGCCCGGCAGCGGCACCGTATAGGCGGGATCGTAGGGGCTCTTGCCCTGATCGCGGGCCGTCCGGCCGTTGAGGATGAAGGAGATGACCGAGTCCTCGCCCTCATAGATCGGCGACGGCGCACCCTCGCCGCGCATGCAGCGGTCGACCGCCTCGATGGCCAGCTTGCCGGCATAGGCGGGCGCGAAGGCCTTCCACGAGCTGATCTCGCCCTTGCGCGACTGGCGCGTGGAAACGGTCGTGTGCAGGCCCTGCTGGATCGCCTGGAAGATCACTTCGGGGTCGAGGCCCATCAGCGTGCCGACCGCCGCGGAGGCCGACGGGCCGATATGCGCGATATGGTCGATCTTGTGCTCGTGCAGGCAGATGCCTTTGACGAGGTTGACCTGGATCTCGTAGCCGGTGGCGATGCCGCGGACGAGGTCGCGGCCGTCCCGGCCCGCCTGCTGCGCCACGGCGAGCACGGGCGGAATGTTGTCGCCGGGGTGGGAATAATCCGCCGCCAGGAACGTGTCATGGAAGTCGAGCTCGCGCACCGCCGTGCCGTTCGCCCAGGCTGCCCATTCCGCGTGCACCGTCTCGCCTTCGGGCAGGCCGAACAGCGTCGCGCCGCCCTGGCGCCCGTGCGCCTTCGCCTGCGCCCGCGCCGTCTTGATCGGACCGCGGTTCAGCGAGGCGATGGCGACGGAAGCGTTGTCGATGATCCGGTTGATGATCATGTCGGTCGCTTCGGCATCGACCTCCACCGGGTCGGCGGCGACTTCGGCCATCTTCCAGGCGAGCTGCTTCTCGCGCGGCAGCTCGTCCTTGGACGGATGGGCGCGGACTTCGTGATCGATCATGGTTTCCTCTGTTCTGTTATCGGCGATGTTCTCGGGACGTGGCGGCTCAGACGCCGCTCAGATCGAGCGGCCCGCTCGGCGCCGTGCGGAAATAGCTGTCCAGCGCAGCCTCATCGACCTGCCGGATATCCGCAGGCTGCCATTTCGGCTCGCGGTCCTTGTCGACGAGCTGCGCACGGACGCCTTCGACCAGGTCATGCCCGCGCAGAATGTTCGCGACGACGTCGAACTCACGGCTGATGCAGTCCTCGAAGCTTTCCGGCGCGTCGCGCAGCAGGCGGTGGGTCAAGGCGAGGCTGGTCGGGCTGGCCGGCCGCATCTTCTCGAGCGCGCCCTGCCCGAAGGCGCCGCCCGTTTCCTCAAGCTGCGTGAAAAGCGCAGGGATGCTCTCGATCTCGGTGAAGTGCTGGTCGATGTCGCGGACGGAGTGCACGGTGCTGCCCGCATCGGCGGGATTGTGCGCGGGCATGGCGGCGCTGATCGCCGCGGCCGGGTCGCCCTCGTCGAGCGGGAGGCCGAGCAACGTCTCGCGCAGCTGAGGCAGCTCCTCGCTCGGCACGAGAGTGTCGGCGATCCCGGCGGTCAGGCAGTCCGCGCCGCGCATCCGCACGCCGGTCAGCGCGAGGTAACTCCCCATGCCACCGGACAGCTGCCTGAGATGATAGCTCGCCCCGACATCGGGAATGAGGCCGATCATGCATTCGGGCATGGCCCAGAGCGTGCGCTCGGTGACGACCCTGTGGCTCGCCCCGGCGGAGACGCCGACCCCGCCGCCCATGCAGACGCCGTCCATCAGCGCGACGTAAGGCTTCTTCAGGTGATGGATGCGCGTATTCATCCGGTATTCGGTGCGGAAGAATTCGGTGGCGCTGTCGGGATCGCTCATCGCCGCATCGCGCACCGAGCGCACGTCGCCGCCCGCGCAGAAGGCTTTCTCGCCCTCCCCCTCGATCAGGATCGCGCGGACATCGTCGTCCGCGCTCCACTTCGCCAACGCCTCGTCGAGGGCGGCGCACATTTCCAGGTTCAGGGCGTTCAGCGCCTTGGGGCGGTTCAGGGTCACGACGCCCCAGGCGCCGCGGCGTTCCAGTCGAATGTCATCCGTCATGGTCGGGGGTTAGCCGAGGCGGGGAAGAGCGGCAAACCCCGCTGCGCAGCGCGCCGATCGAACTCGATCAGGGCTCCGTGAGGCACGGAAAGCGCGGCAAGTCCGATGAAGACGGCGCGGATCGTGCTGTCGGACAGATCGGCCGGCGCGAATCGCCAGAGGACGGCGCCGAGGGCGATCACCGCCGCAAGAGCGGCGAGCGTGTAGAGGAGGACGCTGCCTACGCCGCGGCGAAGCTCGCCGCGATGGCGCAACAGGTGCCGCGGGCTGTGCAGCAGCGTAAAATAGGCCGCGAAGAAGACGAGCGGCGGAAGCGCGACCGCCAGAAGCGCGACGCCCGCCGCCTCGGCAGCCATGCGCCTGTCGAACGCGAAGGCCGACAGGATCGCGCCGAGGGTGGCGAGCCCGCCGAACAGCGCTGCGACCGGCGGCAGAGCCTCCAGCGTGACCGGCTGTCCCGTCACGGCGGAGAAGATGCCGCTGACCGCCGCCGGGTGGCTCAGCGCCGGAACGACGACTACGGCACTCGCGCATCCAAGCCGCATCGCGACCGGCGCGTGACGCCAGTCATCCGAGAAATGCCAGATGGAGAAGCCGAGGAACCCGAGAAGGGCCGCCAGCGGCGAAACGACGAAGGCAAGGACAACCAGCCCCGCAAGGGCGAGATAGGCGAGATGGAAGACAGCGAAGCTCGGCCAGTCCGACCAAAGCCTGTCGCGGCGGGCGAGCCAGAGGTCCAGCGCACCGTGCGGCAGGCCGAGGAGGAGCACCACCCCGCCGAGCCCTATCACGGCGGCAGGGCCTTGGATGGCGCCGCCCAGCAGCGGCCAGGCCGCCACTAGGAACAGCGCGCCCCACAAGAAGAGGTTCGAATGCCGCTTCGCAGTCACGGGCGGGAGTTAAGGCCCGGACGCCTCGCGGCGAACCGGGCCGGCAGTCAGCTCGCCAGCCGGGTCTTCACTGCGTCGAGGGCCGCCTGCGCCGCATTGGCGTTCGGCCCACCGCCATGGGCAAGGTCCGGCTTGCCGCCGCCGCCCTTGCCGCCCAACGCCTCGACGGCGAGCTTGACGAGTTCGGGTGCGGGGAAGCGCTCGGTCAGCTCTTCCGACACGCCGACCGACACGCTGGCCTTGCCGTCATTAGTGCTGACGAAGGCGGCAACCGCATTCGGACTCGCCTTCTTGGCATCGGCGATGAGGCCGCGCAGTTCTTTCGGCGGAATGCCTTCGAGGACGGCGCCGGTGAAGGCGACATCGCCCACCGTCTCGGCCTTGGCGCCGCCGCCGCCGCCGGTCGCGGCCTTCTTCTTGGCGGCGAGAAGCTCCTTTTCGAGGCGCTTCTTGTCTTCGGCGAGGGCCTGCACCCGTTCGAGCAGCGCATCCGGCTTCACCTTGAGCGCGGCGGCGGAGGCGAGCGCGGCATTCGCCTGCGCCTTCAAATGCGCGCGCGCCGCCTCGCCCGTCACCGCCTCGATCCGGCGGATGCCCGAAGCCACGGCGCCTTCGGAGGTGATCGCGAAGAGCTGCATGTCGCCCGTGCGGTTCACATGCGTGCCGCCGCAAAGCTCGACCGAATAGGGCTTCGTAACCTCTTCGGGGTCCTGGCCGAGCGAGAGGACCCGCACCTCGTCCTCGTATTTCTCGCCGAACAGCGCCATGGCGCCGCTCTCGATCGCGTCGTCATAGGCCATGAAGGCGATATGGCCTTCGGCGTTCTGGCCGATGATGCGGTTCACCTCCGCCTCGACGGCTTCGAGGTCTTCGCCAGCGACGGCGGAATTGTTCGAGAAGTCGAAGCGGAAGCTGTCGGGGCCGACAAAGCTGCCCTTCTGCGTGACGTGGTCGCCGAGGCGCCGGCGGAGCGCGGCGTGCAGGAGGTGCGTCGCGGAGTGGTTCGCCTTGATCTTCGCGCGGCGCTGGCCGTCGACTTCGAGGGTCAGCGTGTCGCCGAGTTTCACCGTACCGCCCGTCACGCGAGCCTCGTGCAGGTGCAGGCCCGCCTTCTTCTTGGTGTCGGTGATCGTCAGGTCCGCGCCGCCTTCGCTGCGCGCCTCGCCCTTATCGCCCGTCTGCCCGCCGGATTCGCCGTAGAAGGGCGTCTGGTTGGCCACGAAGACGATTTCGTCGCCTTCGGCCGCCTGATCGACCGGCGCGCCCTCGCGGACCAGCGCCACGATGCGCCCTTCGGCCTTCTCGTGCGCATAGCCGATGAATTCGGTCTTGCCGTGCTCGTCGGCGATATCGAACCAGACCCGCTCGTCGGCCGCATCGCCCGAGCCCTGCCAGTTCGCGCGGGCCCGCTGCTTCTGCTCGGCCATGGCGGCTTCGAAGCCCTCATTGTCGAGGCGGTAGCCGTCTCGGCGCAGCGCGTCCTCGGTCAGGTCGCGCGGGAAGCCGTAAGTGTCGTAGAGGCGGAAAGCCGCCTCGCCGGGCAGCGTGCCGCCCTCAGGCAGCTTGGCAGTCTCTTCGCCAAGCAGTTTCAGCCCGCGCGTGAGGAGGTCCGAGAAGCGCTCCTCCTCGACCCGCAGCGTATCCTCGATCAGGCTCTGCGCGCGGACGAGTTCGGGATAGGCGCCGCCCATCTCTTCGGTCAGCACCGGCACGAGGCGGTGCATCAGCGGGTCCTTCGCGCCGAGGCCGTTCGCATAGCGCATGGCGCGCCGCATGATCCGGCGCAGGACATATCCCCGCCCCTCGTTCGACGGCGTCACGCCATCGGCGATCAGGAAGGAGGAGGAGCGCAGGTGATCGGCGATCACCCGGTGCGCCGCCGCGTCGCCGCCTTGCGCGGCCCGTCCCGTCAGCTCCTCGGACGCGCCGATCAGCGTGCGGAAGAGGTCCGTCTCGTAGTTCGAATGCACCCCCTGCATCACGGTCGCCATGCGCTCGAGGCCCATGCCCGTGTCGATCGACGGCCGGGGCAGGTCCTGCCGCTCGCCGCCGGGCTGCTGGTCGTATTGCATGAAGACGAGGTTCCAGATCTCGACGAAGCGGTCTCCATCCTCGTCGGGGCTGCCGGGCTGCCCGCCGGGGATGTCCTCGCCGTGATCGTAGAAGATTTCCGAGCACGGCCCGCAGGGACCCGTGTCGCCCATGGACCAGAAATTGTCCGCACCCGCGATGCGGATGATCCGCTCGTCGGGGAGCCCCGCGATCTTGCGCCAGAGCGCCGCAGCCTCGTCATCGGTATGGAAGACCGTGACCGTCAGCCGGTCCTCGGGCAGGCCGAACTCCTTCGTGACCAGCGACCAAGCGTTTTCGATCGCCTCTTCCTTGAAATAGTCGCCGAAGGAGAAGTTCCCCAGCATTTCGAAGAAGGTGTGGTGGCGCGCCGTATAGCCGACATTGTCGAGGTCGTTATGCTTTCCGCCCGCGCGCACGCATTTTTGCGCCGAGGTCGCGCGGCTGTAGGGCCGCTTCTCCTGGCCGGTGAAGACGTTCTTGAACGGCACCATCCCCGCATTGACGAAGAGCAGGGTCGGATCGTTCTGCGGGACGAGCGGAGCGGAGGGCACCGCTTCGTGGCCGCGCTCTTCGAAGAAGCGCAGGAAGGCGGAGCGAATGTCGTTGACGGTCTGGGTCATGGCGAATGGATAGGAGCGGCGGACCCGCCGCGCAATCGGCTCTTTGCGGGGCGTGCAGGCGAACGATTCCCCTCTTCGCACCGTTCGCTGGGCCGATGCCCTCTTCGAGCCGACATATGCCGCTTCGTCCCCTCTGCGCCGCGCTCCTGCTGACCGCGGCCTGCGAAAGCCAGCCCGATCATCGCGCCGAGGAGGCGCCCCCCGAGACGGTCGCCGCTCTCGACCTCCAGCGCTATTCGGGCCTCTGGTACGAGATTGCCCGCTACCCCAACCGCTTCGAGGAGAATTGCGCCGGCGTGACGGCGGAATACGCGCTGCGCGAGGATGGGCGGATCGCTGTCACCAATACCTGCCGCAAGGGCTCGCCCGACGGTCCGGTCGAGGTGGCCGACGGCGTCGCCAAGCGCGTCGGCGAGGCAAAGCTGAAGGTCCGCTTCGCGCCGTCCTTCGTGCCCTTCGCATGGGGCGATTACTGGGTGCTGGCGCTGGAGGAAGACTATTCTGCGGCGCTGGTCGGCAGCCCCGACGGCGAATATCTCTGGATTCTCGCGCGCGACCCCTCGCCGCCCGAGGACGTCATCCGCCGCATGGTCGCGGCGGCCGAGGCCCGCGGCTACGAGACGGCGCCTCTGACCTGGACGGAGCAGCCGCCGGCATGAAAAAAGCCCGGCGATACCTCGCCGGGCCTTTTCTCGTTCCTGGGTTCGGCGTCAGCCGACGCGCTTGCGCGCCACGAGGCCCGCGAGGCCGGTCAGCATGAACAGCGCGGCGCCGGGCAGCGGCACGACTTCGATGTTCAGTTCGGTCTGGCCGAAGATCGGGTTCAGCGGCGCGAGATCGTTGCCCGAGAACTCGGAGAGCAACGTGTCCAGCACGATCATGGCGCTGTCGCTGTTCCGATAGGCAAGGAAAGAGAGCGTCGCGACGACGAAGTCATCGGCCTGGTTTTCCAGGAGGAAGTCGTTTTCGTTGCCGGTGATGCCGAACAGCTCGACCTCGCCCGGAATGGCGTCCGCGAAGAACTCGCTCACGAAAGCGGGCGCCCAGGGGAAGTCGACCTGGTTCACATTGGTTTCGGGATCGATGAAGCTCACGCCGGCGAAGGCGAGGGCATCGTCGTCGAAGAAGATGTCGAGCAGATAGGCGGAGAGGATTTCCGTCTCGGTCTCGGCTTCGAACAGAATGCGGACGTCGAAGATCTCACCGGCCTGAACGGTGGTCTCGTCGGTCTCGATCCCGATGACGGCGGCGTTCGCGGCGGGCACCGCGACGGTCGTTGCAGCGAGAGCCGCTGCAGCGGCTTTGAGGAACTTCATTGGGCACTCCGTGATGTCAGAGCGTTAAGCTTGGGGCATTTCGAAGTGTGGTCAATGCCGAACTAAGGTTAACATCATCTTTTTGCAGATGTTCGACCTTGTTCGGGACGTCTATTCATCCAAGAGATGTAGACAATCGAAATAGTTCCCTCGAAACACGAACCCGCGCGCAAAAGAACCGCTACTGCGCGGCGGCCGGAACGATGGTCACGCTCTCGCCGCAGCCGCAGGCATCGGTCTGGTTCGGGTTCTCGAACACGAATTTCGAGCTGAGCTTCTCGGTGACATAGTCGATGCGCGTGCCGAGCAGGAACAGGATCGCCTTGGGGTCGATCAGGATGCGCACGCCCTCCGAGGTGACCTCCTCGTCCAGCGGCGCCTTCTCGGTCGCATAGTCGAGCGTGTATTCCATGCCGGCGCAGCCGCCGTTCTTCACGCCGATGCGCACGCCGACATAGGCGCCGTCGGCGGAAGCCATGATGGCCTTCATCCGGTCCGCTGCCCGCTCGGTCAGCGTGACGACCTCGGGGCGCGCGCGGCGGCGGGTGGGAGTCTCGGTTCTCGCCTGCTCGGTCATCTCACATCCACCCCAGTTCAAGCTTCGCCTCGTCCGACATGCGCTCGGGCGACCAGGGTGGGTCGAAGGTCATGTCGACGGACACATCGTCCACGCCGTCGACACGGCGGATGGCCGTTTCCACCCAGCCCGGCATCTCGCCCGCGACGGGGCAGCCGGGCGCGGTCAACGTCATCACGATTGCGACCTTGCCGCCCTTGCCGTCCGAGGGCGGGTCGTAATCCACCTGATAGATCAGGCCGAGCTCGTAGATGTCGACCGGGATCTCCGGATCGTAGACGGTCTTGAGCGCCTCCACGATCTTACCCGTCATGTCCGAGAGATCGCTCTCGGAAAGAGGTTCTGGCGCGGCTTTGGGCCCCGCGAGGTCGATCACGTCGCGGGCGCCCGTGTCCGGGTCGAAGTCGGTGGCGGAAGCGGTCTCGGTCATGCCGACCATTTCGGTCGGAATTGACCGAGTTTCAAGCCGCCGCCGATCAATCCGCTGCGCCGCCTTCTGCCGGCTTCAGATGCCGGTTCAGGAACCGCATGCGCGTCTGCATCAGATGCCGCCCCAAAGCCTCGCCCCGGATGCCGTGACGCTGCCCCGGATAGGTCATCATCTCGAAGTCGGCGCCCGCCTCCTGCAAGGCGGCATAGACGCGGGTCGAGTTGTCGAAGGTGACATTGTCGTCCGCCATGCCGTGAATCATCAGGAGCGGGAAGTTCGCATTGTCGAGATAGGGGAACACGCTCGACGCCTCGTAACCTTCCGAATTGTCCTGCGGCGTGTTCATGTAGCGCTCGGTGTAGAAGGTGTCGTAGAGCGACCAATCCGTCACCGGCGCGCCGGAGACAGCGGCCGCGAAGGTGCCTTCGGGGGCCTGCAGCGCCGTCATCAGCGTCATGTAGCCGCCATAGGACCAGCCTTGGATGCCGACCCGCTCTGGATCGATCCAGTCCTGCGATTTCAGCCAGTCGACACCCGCCAGCTGGTCGCGCACTTCGGGGCCGCCCGTGCGCTCGTAGATCACGTCCTCGAACGCCTTGCCCCTGTTCCAGGAGCCGCGATTGTCGAGGCGGAAGACGACATAGCCCTGCTGCTGGAGGTACTGGTCCTGCAGGCCCTGCCAACGGCGGGAGACTCGCTGGACATGGGGGCCGCCATAGACCTCGACGATGGCCGGATAGGTCTGCTCCGGATCGAAGTCGTGCGGTTTGAGTACCGAATAATAGAGCGTCTGGCCGTCCTCGGCTTCGAGCGTGCCGTATTCGGGCACCGCATGGCTGGAGACGAAGGGCGCGTAAGGGTGCCCCTTCTCGAGCGCGTTCTCCTCGATCCAGGCGATGAGCTCGCCATCCATCCCGTAAAGCCCGGTGCGCGGCGGCGTCTGCGGATCCGAATAGGTGCCGACGAAGCTTTGCGCATCGGGCGCGACCTGCACCGACCAGCTGCCGCCGGTATCGGTGATGCGGTCGATCTTGCCGGGCTGGCGATAGGAGGCGCGGTAGAGATGCTGCTCGAGCGGCGTGTCCTTGTAGCCCGAGAAATAGACGAGCCCCTGGCCCTGATCGACCGCCTCGATTGCGCTGACGACCCAGTCGCCGCTGGTGACGGCGGTCTTTTCCCCTTCGCCGTCCCAGCGATAGATCTGGCGGAAGCCCGAATCCTCGGTCGTCCAAAGGAAGCCGCCCTCATCGAGGGAGCGGAAGTCGTGAGAGAGGTTGATCCAGGTCGGCTGCTCTTCAGTATAGGCCTCGGTCACCGCGCCCGTCTCGACATCCACCCGGCTGAGCGTCAGCTCGGTCTGGTCGCGATTGACGGTCTGAATGAACAGCTCTTCGGGACCCGCCCAGTTGACGCGGGCCAGATAGGTGTCGGGCGAGGCGCCCCACTCCACCTTGACCGGCTCGCCGCCCAGCGGCTTCACGAAGAGGTCGACGACCGCGTTCGGGCGGCCTGCGCGCGGATAGCGCTGCTCGACCACCGTCACCTCGTCGGCGGAGATATCGAAGCGGGGGATGACGTCGACCCCGCTCTCATCGGTACGGGTATAGGCGATGCGCGCATCGCCGGGGCTCCACCAATTGCCGGTATAGCGCGACATCTCCTCCTGCGCGACGAATTCGGCCGTGCCGTAGGATACCGCCTCTTCGTCCGCTTCAGGGGAAATGCGCCGCTCCTGACCGCTTTCGAGGTCGATGGCGTAGAGCGCGCCGTCCCGCAGGAAGGAGACATAGCCGCCGTCCGGGCTGACCTTGGCGTCGTATTCGAAGGCTTCGGTCTCGGTCAGCCGGCGCGGCTCGCCCTCGACCGGCACGTAATAAAGATCGCCGCCGAGGGGTACGAGCACCGCCTCCCCGCGCGTGTCCCAGTCATAGGAGACGATGCCCTTGGAACCCGCGATGCGCTTGCGCTCGCGCAGCGCCTTCTCCTCTTCGGAAAGCTCGACCTCCTCCGGCTCGAGCCTGCGGCTGTCCACCAGCATCGAGGCTTCGCCCGTCCGGGTATCATAGGCCCAGAGGTCGAAGCGCTGCTGTTCCTCCTCGCGCGGGCGCAGGAAGGTGACGAGCGATCCGTCGGGACTGTACTGCACTCCGCGCGGGGTCGGCCCGGTCAAGTCGGGCGAGGCGAAGAGGCGGTCGAGGGTCAGCTCCTGCGCCTGCGCGGCAGGGCCGGCGAGCGTCAGGGCAGCGATTGCGGTGAGCGTGCGTTTCATGCCGCGGAGACTAGCCGAGAGTTCGGCAGCGACGCCAGCCGCGCGCTCGCGGGCTGATCAAGATGTCACGCCGCGCAGCTCGCCCTGTCCCGCTCCGCCGAGAGGCGCGCCTTCACGCTGGCGCTCGCGTCCGGGAACTTCGCCGCGCCCGCACCGAAGACCTTGCACGCCTCCTCGGTCTTGCCGAGCCGCGCGAAGGCGGTTCCGAGTTTGAGATAGGCTTCGGGCGAGCGGGAATCGTCCGGATAGGCGCGGACATGTTCGAGGAAGGCGGTGGCCGCTTCGGCATAGGCGCCCGTCGCAAGGTAGATTTCGCCGAGCAGATAGCGCGCGTCGGGCGTCTGCTCGCTGTCCGGAAAGGCTTCGAGATAGGCTTCGAAGGCGGCTTCCGCCTCATCGTAATCGCCCGCGAGCAGCGCGTCATAGGCGACGTCATAGGCCGCTTCGGGATCGGCGGGCAGTTCGACCGCAGGCGCCGCCGGCTCCGCCCCGGCCTCTGCGAGGCCCGCGCCGCCGCCGCGCAGGTCCGTCGGCCCCGCGTCCTCATCCGCCGCGATCGGAGGCAGCTCCGCCTGGGCGTCCTCGTCGAAGGGAAAGTCCTCTTCGCCCTGCCCGAATGCCGGAGGGCCGAGCGGATCGGTTTCGTCCGCCCGTCCCATCACCTCCATCAGCGTGTCGATCTGGCGCTGCTGCTGGCTGAGCCTGTAGGTCAGCTCCTCGACACGGCCCGTGAGCTCCTGCATCTGGCGCTCGAGCTGGCCGAGCCGCACCGTCGTGGCGGCGGCTTCGGGCCCCTGCTGCGGCTGGGGCGCGCCGAGCGTGATCGGCCCTGTGTCCCGCTGCGCACGCCCAGGCTCCACCGAATAGAGTTCCGCCTGAAGATCGCGCACGGCGTTTTCGAGCCGCATCAGCCGCTCGGTCGTCCGGTCCACCGCGGGCTGCGCCCGGACCTGCGCCACCGCCGGCACGCTGCTGGCGATGGCAAGAAGAGCGACCAAGGCCAGCGCTGCGCGTTTGTTCGTCATGCTCGTTCCTGCCCGTTTCCCGGTTTCCGCGACGTCTTATCACGAAGCCTGCGTCCGCAAAGCCGCAGCAGGGAACCATTCTGTAAGGCGCCGGTGTCCAGAAGGTCCGTTCCGGTTTTCGCGCAACGCGGCGCATGGTAGCGGCAGCGGCAATGGCATCCCCCGCGACACGTATCCGTCTCTGGCTCCGACATTCGGCCCGCCGCGCCAGCACGGTCGCGTCGTGGAAGGTCTGGGTGCTGGCCGTTGGCGTGGGCGGGGCGACGGCGTTCGGAACGCTCGGCTTCATCCTCGCGGTCGAGTTCATTACGACGATCTCCTACGGCGAAGGCACGCGGGCTCTGGCGCAGGGCGCCCGCGGCCTCGCGCCGGAGCGCGCCTTCATCGTGCCGGTTCTCGGCGGCCTGCTTGTCGGCGGCCTCCTCTGGCTCGGCCGGCGGCTGCGCGTCATTCCGGACGTGCGCTGCATGGGAGTGGCCGAAGTGATCGAGGCGCGCGCCAGTCCGCCGGGAAATCTCAGCCTTTCGAGCGGCGCGGTGAACACGCTCGCCACTGCCCTCGCCCTCGGGACGGGCGCGAGCGCCGGACGGGAGGGGCCGGTGGTGCTGATCGGCGGGGCGCTGTCGACCGCGCTCGGCGAGCGGCTCGGCCTGACCGGACGCGAGGCGCGCACGCTCCTGGGCTGCGGCGCGGCCGCGGCGGTCTCGGCGGGTTTCAATGCACCGATCGCCGGCGTCCTTTTCGCGCTCGAAGTCGTGCTGTCGAACTATGCCCTGTCCATGTTCGGGCCCGTCGTCCTATCCGCCGTCGTCGCCTCGCTGATCGGGAAGACCTATCTTGGCGACCTCCACCGCTTCGAGATCCCCTCCTATACAGGCGCCGGGCTCTACGACCTGCCGCTGGCCGCGCTTCTGGGCATTGTCTGCGGCATCGTCGCGTGGAGCTTCCTCCAGCTCGCCGGCAAGGGCCGGCGGATCGTGCGGCATCTGATCTCGCGGCGCCGGGTCGAGCCGGCGCTTCTTCCGGCCGTGGCCGGAATCGGCATGGGGCTTCTCGCCCTCGAGCTGCCGGAAGTCTTGGGCGTCGGCTACGAGGCGACGGTCGAGGCGATCCACGGCAATTACTCCTTGTCGCTCCTGACCGTCCTTCTGGTCGCGAAGATCTTCGCGACCGTGCTCTGCCTGTCCTGCCGCTTCGGCACGGGCGTCTTCTCGGGCGGCATCTATTTCGGCGCGATGAGCGGCGCGGCCTTCGGCATCGTCGCCAATCTCCTTTTCGACGCGAGCGTGGCGGATGCGACCTTCTACGCGCTGGTCGGCATGGGCGCCGTGTCGGGCGCGATCATCGGCGCGCCGATCTCGACGACCCTGATCGTCTTCGAGCTGACCGGCGATTACGGCATCACCGCCGCGCTCATGGTCGCTGTGGGCATCGCGACCCTGCTGACGCAGATCTTCTTCGGCTCGTCCTGGTTCCACTATCAGCTCAACCAGCGCGGATACGACCTGTCCGACGGCCCGCAGGGCGTCATCCTCCAGACGATCCGGGTGCGCGACGTCATGCGCCCCATGCCCGAAGACGCGTCGCCGCTCGAAGACGGCGCGCCGCGCCTGATCGCGGGCCAGACGCTGGGCGAGGCCCTGGCGCGGATGAGCCAGCTCGGCCTCGACGGGATGCCGGTGGTCGCCGATCTCGACGAATCCAAGATCGTCGGAACGGTGACCCAGATCCGCGCGCTAAGAACCTATAACCGCGCTTTGGTCGAGAGCCATATCGAACACCACCGGTAAGGCTCAGGCATAGGCGTAGGGACCGCCCCGCTCCAATGCGCGCTTGTATGCGTCACGGCCGTGAATCTTCGCGACATAGGCCGCGATGTTGGGGTAGCGGTCCTCCCCCTCCATGCGCGACTGCGCCGCCTCCAGCGGGAAGATCATCATCATGTCCGCCCCCGACATGTCTTCGCCTGCGAACCACGCCCGCTCGCCCAGCGTCCGGTCGATATGCGAGAGCTGTTCATCGAGGCGCGGATTGACGAAGCTCTTCATCGCCGTGCCTGCCACGCCCTTGACCAGAGGCCGCGCGAGGGCCGGACTGCGCTCCGGCATGACCTTGAACAGGAGCGCCATCAGGAGAAGCGGCTGCAGGCTCGCCTCGGCCGCATGCAGCCACATGAGATAGTCCGCATGGGCAGGCGTGCCCGGCTCGGGGCGCAGGCGGCCATCGCCGTATCTGCCGATCAGATATTCCACGATGGCCCCCGACTCGGCGACGACCAGCCCGTCATCCTCGATCACGGGCGACTTGCCGAGCGGATGCACTTTTCTCAGGCTTTCCGGCGCAAGCATGGTCTTGGGGTCGCGCTCATAGCGGCGGACGTCGTAGGGCGCGCCCAGCTCCTCGAGCAGCCACAGGATGCGCTGTGAGCGGGAGTTCTCCAGGTGATGGACCGTGATCATTCGTTCTCCTCTCCCCTGCCGGGGCCGTTGAGACTTTCGCGTTCTCCGAGCTTCAGCTCGGCGAATTCCAGCGCCGCCACCGTCAGCGTCGCGCCGAGAGCGATCGCAAAGGCGAGGCCGAGGAGCCCCATTCCCGCCGCGATGCCCACCGCGCCCGCGACCCAGATCAAGGCGGCGGTCACCAGGCCCTTGGCCGGTCCGCCCTCTCCGGCATTGATCACCGCGCCCGCGCCCAGAAAGCCGAGCGCCCCGACCAGACCCTGGAAGATGCGTGTCGGATCGGTGCCGACGACATCGTTGCCCATGGTGCGGAACGACATCTCGATGATGGCGATGGTATAGCCCGCCGCACCGAGCGCCACGACCGTATAGGTTCTGATGCCGGCAGTCTTGTGCTTGATCTCCCGGTCGAGACCGATGATCAGTCCGGCCAGGATCGCTCCGCCGAGGCGGATCAGAACGTCGAAAACGTCATCGACCGTCGTGCCGGAAAATTCCATCGTGAAAGCAAAGGCCGCTTCGGCGGGCTTTGCAAAGCCTCGATGCTGCTCTTAGCTCTGCGCCATGTCACAGAGCGCACAGCCCGCCCCGCCCTTCCAGGTCAAGATCCTGCCGGTCACGCCGTTCCAGCAGAATTGCTCGATCGTCCGTGCCGCCTCGGGCGCGGCGGCCGTCATCGACCCCGGCGGAGAGATCGATCGCATCCTGGCCGAAGCGAAGGGAATGGATGCGAGGATCGAGAAGATCTGGCTGACCCATGGCCATCTCGACCATGCCTCGGGCGCCATGGCCCTGAAAGAGCGAACCGGCGCGATCATCGAGGGTGCCCATCCCGAAGAGGCCTTCTGGCTCGACCAGATCGAGGCGGTGACGACGCAATACGGCTTTCCGGGCGACAACCGGAACTGCACGCCGGATCGCTGGCTCGACGAAGGCGACACGGTGGAGCTCGATGGCAACGTCTTCGAGGTCTACTTCACCCCCGGGCATACGCCGGGGCACATCGTCTTCTTCAACCGCGAGGCGAAGCTCGCCTTTGTCGGCGACGTCCTCTTCCAAGGCTCGATCGGCCGCACGGATTTCCCGCGCGGCGACCATCAGACCCTCATCGACAGCATCACGGGCAAGCTCTGGCCTTTGGGCGACGACGTCCGCTTCATCCCCGGCCACGGGCCGATGGGCACGTTCGGGCAGGAACGCAGAACGAACCCCTTCGTCAGCGATACCGCCCTGGGCCGCAGCTAGAATCTCCTGCGGCGCTGATCGCTGCCATGATCTGCGCCATGGGCGCCTTGCCCTCGGGAGCGCGCCAGCCACGGTGCTGTTGATTTCTCGGTTCCAAGGGGCTTGAGGCTCTGCCCGGAACTCCAGAACAGGTCGGGGATGGCTGTCCTAAGACTGCAGGCAGATGCGCAACAGGCTGCATCAACCCTTTGGGTGGCCATTGACTTTCTCTCCTCCTCTTGTGAGCATCTTCTTGGGAGAGAGGAAGACTCATGCAGATCGCGAGAGAGCGTCGGCGCTCAAGGGCGTCTGTCGTCGGGACGGCCCTTTGCGGCTTCGCTGCGCTGTATTTCGCTGCCATAGCGGCCTATGCGCTGGCGAATTACAGCGCTTTCGGGGCGTCGCAGTGGCACCTCCTCCGATATATAGTCGGCCCTCTCGCTATCGCCGGCACCCTCTTCTTCATCGCCTTGCGCAGCGCGCCTGCCACGCGGCTGATCGTGGCCGGCAATCTGTGGGCCGTGCTGATCGCGCTCCTCGCCTACGAGACAATCATCAATGTCCAGATCAACCGCACACTGAACGGGTCCCTGGCGCTGCACCGCGAGATACAGGCCGAGATTCCTTCGGTTCGGGACTCGCTGCCGCCCGGCATGACCCTCCGCCGCCTGAACGCCGATCTCGGCGGCCGGACCTTGGCCGGAAACCTTCTTGCGGGGATCCCGGGGAAGGATGTCCTTCTCTGCATCCATCCCGAAGAGGGCCCTCTCGTCTATCGCGCCGATCGCTACGGGTTCAACAATCCGGACGATCTTGACGGAAAAGGCCCGCTCGACATGGTTCTGGTCGGGGATTCCTTCGTCGAAGGGATCTGCCTTCCGCCCGGACAGGACGTTGCGGGCGTGCTGCGCGAGCGCGGCGTCAAGGCCGCATCGATCGGCATGCGGGGCAATGGCCCCCTGATCGAGCTCGCCGCGCTGCGCCGCTTCGGACCCGTCATGCGGCCGCGACGGGTCGTCGTGGTTTTCTATGCCGGCAATGACTGGTCCAACCTCGAGGAAGAGGCGGAGATCGGCTGGCTCCGGGCCGCGCTTGATCCCGAAGCGGAGATCGGCCCCGCCCTGCTGCCGCCCGAGCGGGCCGCAGCCGCGCAGAGGGCCGCGGGCGAGGCCTGGTCGTCCCGCTATGATGCGGAAATCAACTCGCGCGTCCTCAACAGGGCGAGAAGCATCTTCGCTCTCTCTCAGACCGCAACGCTGCTCGGCCTTCACTATCCCGCGCTCGAACCCCCGCAGCCGGTCATCGAAGATGTCCTGGCCGCCATGGCGGAGACCACTCGGAGCTGGGGCGGAGAGCTGACGCTCGTCTACCTGCCGCGCGACGGGCGCTTCCGCGGCCTCCTCCCCAACGACTTCGCCTTCGAGGAGGATCGCCAGCGCATCCTGCGCCCGGCTGCGCGGCTCGATATTCCCGTCATCGACCTGGCCGCGATTTTCGCGGCGGAAGGCCGTCCATCCCGCTTCTACGGGCCGGACGGCCATCTCAGCCCCGAAGGCGCGCGCCTTCTGGCCGGATTGCTCGGAGAACCCCGCCCGGTGCGGATGGCTCGGGGAGGCTCTCGATAGACCATGGCCAGCTTGCGAAGAAGCGTCTCCCACCATGAGGCCGGTTCGACAGCCGAGGCGGTCGCACTGCCCGCCAACCGCTCCTTCGGGCTGGTGGTCGGTGGAATCCTCGCCGGGATCGGGGCGCTGCGTATTCTCAGCGGCCATGGCGGGCCGTTCTCGATCGCGGCGGTCATTCTCGGCGCCCTGCTCGTGATCCTCGGCCTTGTCGCACCCCGCCTCCTGACGCGCCCGAACCGGTGGTGGATGGGGCTCGGCGCGCTGCTCGGCGCGATCATGACTCCGCTGATCATGGGCCTTGTCTATATCACCACCTTCGTTCCGATCGGGCTGGCGATGCGCCTCGCGGGTCAGGACCCGCTCGGCCGCACGAGACGGCCGGACGGACGCAGCTACTGGATTCATCGCGAGCCGGACGGGCCTGCCCAGGAGACGATGAAGAACCAGTTCTGAAGGGGGACATCATGGAGCTTATGGGTGAAATCTTGCGCTATGTGCGCGTCCGCAAGAAGTTCTGGCTCGTGCCGGTGCTCCTGATGCTGCTCGTCTTCGGCGGCCTCATCGTCCTGACGCAGGGCTCTCCGGTCGCGCCCTTCATCTATTCCTTGTTCTGATCGAGGCGGAATTCTTGCGAATTCTCGGAATCTCCGCCTTCTACCACGACAGCGCGGCCGCCCTGATCGAGGACGGCCGGATCGTGGCAGCGGCTCAGGAAGAACGGTTCACCCGCTTCAAGCACGATGCGCGATTCCCTGCGCATGCCATCGCCTATTGCCTCGAAGAAGCCGGCTGCACGCTGAGCGATGTCGATCACGTCGCCTTCTACGAAAAGCCGCTGATCAAGTTCGAGCGGCTGCTCGAAACCTATCTCGCCTCGGTACCCGCGGGTTTCCGGTCGTTCCAGATGGCGATACCTGTCTGGATCAAGGAGAAGCTGTTCCAGAAGTCGAACCTCCGGAAGGCTTTACGCGGGCTTCCCGGCGGCGCGGCATGGAACGGGGATCTCCTCTTTACCGAGCATCACCAGAGCCATGCCGCGAGCGCGTTCTATGCCTCGCCCTATGAGAGCGCGGCCGTGCTGACCATGGACGGTGTCGGCGAATGGTGCACCACCTCGATCGGTCACGGCGAAGGCAACAGGCTCGCCCTGAAGCGCGAGCTGCACTTCCCGCACTCCCTCGGCCTCCTCTATTCGGCCTTCACCTATTATACCGGCTTCAGAGTGAACTCCGGCGAGTACAAGGTCATGGGCCTCGCCCCCTACGGAGAGCCGCGCTTCGCGGATCGTATCCTCGATACGCTTCTCGACCTGAAGGAAGACGGGTCTTTCTGGCTCGACCAGAAATACTTCAACTACACGACGGGCCTCACCATGACCGGCGACGCCTTCGCGGATCTCTTCGGCGGGCCGCCTCGCAAGCCCGAGGCGCCGCTCACCCAGCGGGAGATGGACCTCGCCGCCTCGGTCCAGAAGGTCACCGAGATCGTCGTCGGCCGCCTCGCCGCCGCGGCCGCCCGCGAGACTGGTGAGCGCCGGCTGTGCCTCGCAGGAGGCGTCGCGCTGAACTGCGTGGCGAACGGCAAGCTGCTCAAGGAGGGTCCGTTCGACGACATCTGGATCCAGCCGGCTGCCGGGGATGCGGGCGGCGCGCTCGGCGCGGCCCTCTCCGTCTGGCACCAGTACCTCGACCAGCCCCGCATGCCGCTCGGCGACCGGCGCGACGGAATGCAGGGCGCCTATCTGGGCCCAGCCTTCGCACAGGCCGAGATCGAAGAGCGCCTGTCAGCGGCCGGCGCCGTCTTCGAGAGCCGGACCGAGGCGGAGGTGACGGAGGTCGCGGCGGACGCGCTTGCCCAGGGCAAGGCGGTCGGCTGGATGCAGGGCCGCATGGAATTCGGCCCGCGGGCGCTCGGCGGCCGCTCCATCCTGGGCGATCCGCGCTCGCCGAGCATGCAGAAGACCCTCAACCTCAAGGTCAAGTACAGGGAGAGTTTCCGCCCCTTCGCCCCCTCGGTCCTGCGCGAGGATGTGGCCGACTGGTTCGATCTCGACACGGACAGTCCCTACATGCTGCTGGTCGCGGACATCGCCCCTGGGCGCTGCCGTGAGATGACAGCTGAGGAGAAGGCGCTCTTCGGCATCGACAAGCTCAACGTTCCCCGTTCGGAAATTCCCGCCGTCACGCATGTCGATCACTCCGCCCGCGTGCAGACCGTGCACCGCGATACCAATCCGCGCTATTGGACGCTGATCGACGCGTTCAAGCGCAGGACCGGCTGTCCGGTCCTCGTCAATACGAGCTTCAACGTGCGCGGCGAACCGATCGTCTGCACCCCCGAAGATGCCTTCCGCTGCTTCATGGGCACGGGCATCGAACTCCTCGTGGTCGGCAATTGCATCCTGCGCAAGGACGAGCAGGACCCGGCCCTCCTGAAGTCCTACGAAGACGCCTTCGAACTCGACTGACGGCGCGGGCGATGCCCGCCCCTTCCGCCAGCGACCGCCCCAGGCGACGCATCCCGCCATTGCCGGCCGGAGCCTCCTGCTCGCCCTTGGGTCCGGAGGCAAGCTTCTCGCGCAAAACGGCAGGCGAATGCCAAAGGCGCTTTACAGTCTTTCTGGATGGTATACCGTATAAATATTGCGGCGCAGCAATCTGCGCCATCTGCCCCTTCCCACTGTGCGGATCGGAGACCGGAATGCAAATCTCTTCTCGCTACGGGCGATGCCTTCCGGGTGCCATGCAGGCGCCCTCCCGCTGGCGGCGCCGCCGGGTCCTGACCTCCAGCAGCGTCCTGGCGCTCGCTCTGACCGCCCTCCCGGCGATGGCACAGGTGGACGGGCAGCAGGGGGATGCCGTCGAAGATGCCTCGCCGATCGACGAGATCGTCGTCACCGGCTCCCGCATCGTCCGCAGCGGGCTGACCACTCCTGTTCCGGTCCAGACGTTGGGCGGCGAGGCGATCGAGAATGCCGGCGCCATCACCGCGGGCGGCATATTGCGGGAACTTCCTGCCGTCGCGCCCGGCCTGAACTCCGAATCGAGCGGCGTGACCTTCAACGGCGCCGGGCTCGATCTCGTAGACCTCAGATCGCTCGGAACGAACCGCACCCTCGTGCTCGTCAACGGCCGCCGCCAGGTCGGATCGAACCCGAACACGACCTCGGTCGATCTGAACACCATTCCTACGCAGATGATCGAGCGCGTGGAGGTGATCACCGGCGGCGCATCGGCGGTTTATGGCGCGGATGCAGTGTCCGGCGTTCTGAACATCATTCTGAAGGACGACTTCGAAGGCGTTCAGCTCGACGCGCAGTTCGGCATTGCCGACGAGGGCGACGCCGAGCGCTACGCGGTGAGCGGCTTGATCGGCACCAATTTCGCCGATGGCCGGGGCAATGTGACCGGATATCTGGGCTATACCGAGGAAGAGGGCATCGCCTATGATGCTCGCGAAGGCGGCATATCGGGCCTCAACTGGATCGCGAACCCAGAAAATACGGGTCCGGATGACGGCATCCCGGATTACATCCTCCTCGACAATATCCGCCAGCTGGGCGGCCAGCAGGAGTCCGCCTTCGTCCTCGATCGCGGCAACGGCCTCGAAGCCTTTGAGTTCAACGAGGACGGCTCGGTCAGGGAATTCGCGCTGGGGCCGTCCGGCCTGCTCGGTGGGGGCCAGTTCACCGATGGCGGAGAGGCAGAGCTGGGATATGACGCGCAGTGCCCGCAGGCGCGCTGCGCCCTTCGCATTCCGGTAGAGCGCTACCTTCTCGCAACGTCCGCCGACTACGAGCTGACGCCGCAGGCCACGCTGTTCTTCGAGGGCCGCTTCGCAGGCACTCAGTCCTCGTCGCGCTTCGGATCGGTCTTCGAGATCCCGCCAGTGACCAACCAGATCTCCATCGACAATCCCTTCGTCTCTCCTTCACTCGAAGCGCTCCTCATCGAAGCGGATGTCGACTCCATCGGCATTCTGCGGTCGGACCAGGAGCTGGGCCTGCGGGGGCAGGACACGGATCGCCGGCTGTTCCAGATGGTGGGCGGCGTGCGCGGCGAGACGGGCCTGCGCGACTTCACCTACGAAGCCTCCGTCCAGTACGGCAGCACGCGCTTCACCAATACCCGCGTGAACGACCTGGACCAGGCCCGCCTGACCAATGCGCTCGACGCCGTCGAGATCGACGGCGAAATCGTCTGCCGGTCGGAAGCCGCACGGGCGCAGGGCTGCACGCCCGTCAACTTCCTCCAGGGCGGCGACGCCCTGACGGAGGAGAATCTCGACTATGTCAGGATCCCCTTCGCGACCGAGACCGCGGAACTCGAGCAATTCGTCGCTGCCGCCAATGTGACCGGCGGGCTCGGCGACTATTGGGGGGCCGGGGACATCCGCGTCGCGGCAGGCCTAGAATACCGGGAGGAGGCGAGCGAATATCTCGTCTCTCCGGTCGATCAGGCGGGACAGGGCTTCTACTACACCCAGCGCCAATCCACCTCGGGCGAGTACGACGGGTTCGAATATTTCGGCGAGGTCGTGGTCCCCGTCTTCACCGGCAGCCGGTTCGGGGAAGCCCTGTCGGTCGAAGCGGCCATCCGCCGATCCGACTACTCGACTTCCGGCGTGACGACGAGCTGGAAAGCGGGCGGCAGCTATGCGCCGACAAGGGATATCCGCTTCCGCGCCGTCCGGGCCCGCGCCGTCCGGGCGCCCAATGTCGGCGAGCTGTTCTCTCCCGGCAGCGAAGGTTTTCTGACGGTGGACGACCCGTGCGACGTGGACTTCATCGGGGGCGGCTCGCCCGGCCGGGCGGCGAACTGCGCCGCGCTCGGCGTGCCCACCGGCTTCACCTCGAACGCCCGGACCATCAACATCCGCACCAGCACGAGCGGCAATCCCGAGCTCGATGTCGAACAGGCCGACACCTGGACGGTCGGCGCGGTCATCACGCCGCGCTTCATCGAAGGTCTGACGGCGACCGTCGACTATTTCACGATCCAGATCGAGGACGCGATCAACGTCTTTGGCGCGCAGGACATTCTCAACAACTGCGTCGATCTCGAGACCATCGACAACCCGTTCTGCGCCTCGATCACCCGCGCGCCGAACAGCGACATCCAGCGGATCGTGCGGCAGAACATCAACGTCTCCGAACTCAATCGCGAGGGCATCGATCTGGAGCTGCGCTACAATCGCGGCCTCGGGACCTATGGCGATCTGAACTTCAGCACGCTCCTGACGAAGATGTTCGAGGTCAACACCATCGTCGCTCCGGGCACCCTGACCGGCAGCAACGAGATCGATTTCAACGGAGAATACGGCTATCCCGAGTGGAAGGGCCGCTTCAGCGCCAACTGGCAGTTGGAACCCTTCGAGGCCACCACCACGCTGACCTATCTCTCGAGCATGCAGCGCGACGTTCAGCCCACGAACCCCGAAGACAATCGCGCCACGGCCGAAGCGGGTGATTTCTTCGTCCTGAACGCGCAGGGCAGCTATCACCTCACGCCGGATATCCGCCTGAATTTCGGGATCGACAACCTTCTGGACGAACAGCCGCCTTCGCTGCCGGAGGTCCGCGCCGGCGGCGCCAGCAGCACCGCGGGTGCCGAGATATACCCGATCGTCGGCCGCTATTTCTACGGCGGCATCCGGGTCAACTTCTAGGCGGGTCCGGGACATGAACGACCGGCTCATGACCTCGAGGCGCGCATTCGCAGCGATAGCTCTCGGAGCGGCCCT
>JACLAD010008268.1_pt1 | contig 24665 bp, 28 predicted proteins | sample 8027901 | NCBI WGS metagenome assembly JACLAD01 (sample SAMN15725071, study PRJNA655200) | protist metagenome | isolation source: fluorescence activated cell sorting (FACS) single amplified genomes of... | place: Spain: Blaines Bay Microbial Observatory, Mediterranean Sea | collected 2016-07-05 | reverse complement strand
AAAAAAAGGATATTTTAATTAGAGATGGTGTAATTATTGATATTGCAGACAATATTAACTCTAATACAAAACAAACATTAAACTATAAAAATTTACATATTTCAAGAGGTTTTATAGATACTTCAGTAAGCTTTGGTGAGCCAGGATTTGAAGAAAGAGAAAATATCTTAAATGGATTGCTTGCAGCTGCTTCATCGGGTTTTACCTCAATACTCCTCAATCCTGATTCAAATCCCTTAGTTGATAATCATTCTGCAGTTCAGTTTTTGAAAAAGAAATCTTCAGAAACTACAACTAAAATATATCCTGTAGCTAACCTTACCGTTGATTCAAATGGAAAGGACCTAGCATCACTTTATGATATGAAACTTGCTGGCGCTATTGCCTATGGAGATTATAAAAAATCAATTGTAGATTCCTCAATTTTAAAGATTGCACTTGAATATACTAAAACATTTGGAGGTAGAGTAATTTCCTTCTGTCAAGATGATTTTCTTTCAAAAGAAGGAGTTATAAATGAAAGTATTGTTAGTACTAAATTAGGTTTGAGGGGGATCCCTGATATTTCTGAATCAATTAATATATTCAGAGACATTGAGATACTAGGCTATACAGGAGGTAAAATCCATATACCTTATGTAAGTACAAAAAAAGGTGTTGATCTAATAAGAGATGCTAAAAAGAGAAAACTTGATATAACAGCAAGTGCTAGTTTACCTCATATAATATATACTGATAATGATATCCCCGACTTTAATACTAACTTTAAGATTATGCCACCTCTTAGATCTGAAGATGACCTTATATCTCTAAAAAAAGGTTTAATTGATGGGACTATTGACTATATAACAAGTATGCATGAACCTCAACATATAGATAATAAAAAAGTAGTATTTGATGATGCCTCTTTTGGTTCAATTGCTTTAGAGTCTGTATTTGGATTAATGTGTAACAATTTCACTCTTGAAAAGACTATAGATATATTAACAAGAAAGAAATCTGTCTTTGAAATTGAAGATCATTCAATAAAAGCTGGCTCTAAAGCTGACCTTACATTATTTAATCCAGATAAAAATTATGAATTTTCTCAAGATCATATTTTATCAACATCAAAAAATTGTATGTTCATTGGAAAAAAATTAAAAGGCATTATATATGGATCAATAAACAACAAAATGCATACTCTAAATAAATTATGGACTTAGATTTTTTAATTAGAAGAGCTAATTATAATAAAGAAAAAGTTGGATGTATTTTCATGTTTCATGGATATGGAAGTAATAAGGAAGATTTATTTTCACTTGAACAATATCTTCCAAAATCTCATACAATAATTTCTTTAGAAGCCCCCCTTAAACTTAGTTTTGGAGGATTTTCTTGGTTTGACATAGATTATTCTGATGTCATTGAAAACAACCTAGACAAAAGATATAAAGAAATAAATCAGAGTATTCAGAATTTGTTGGATAATATTGATAAACATATTAATAATGAAAATTTAAATAAAGATGATATAAGCATTTTAGGATTTAGCCAAGGTGCTAGCATATGTTGGAAATTAGGTCTAGATTATAGTTCTAGATTTAGAAGAGTAATCCCTTTAAGTTCATTCATTCACCCATCTTATCTAAACAATAATCTTGAAAATTATAACGATATTCTAATTTATAGTTCTCACGGAGTATTAGATGATGTTATTCCAATAAATCTTGTTGAAGAATATATATTACAATTATCTAAGAGAAATAATTTAACTTTTGACAAATTTAACTCTGGGCATACAATTTCACAGGAAAATCTTTTAAATCTTATCAGCTGGTTAAAAAAAACTGATAATTAGCTAAAGTCTAGAACCAACTCATCATAAGCTAAGGAAACAGACTCAGGGAGATCATTGCAAACATCTTCATGAAAACCCATATTATGACTTATGTGCGTAAAAAGAGTCTGCTTAGGATTAATCTTATTAACTATATTAAGTGCCTCTTCAATATTGAGATGAGATGGATGAGGTTCATATCTTAAAGCATTAATTACGAGTGTATCTAATCCATTTAATTTTTCAATCTCTGAATCTGAAATGGTCTTTACATCAGTTAGATAAGCAAAATTTTTAATTCTAAAACCTAAAACTGGAAGACTTAAATGTAATGACTCAATTGGAGTGATATTAATATTTGACAAATTGAAGTCTTGATTATTTTTAATAAGATTTATTTCAAAGTCAGGGGATCCACGATATTTCTGTTTTGAGTCAAAAATATATGCAAACCTTTTAGTTAGAGATTCTAATACTCTTTCATTTAGAAATATTGGAATTTTACCCTGTCTAAAAAAGAAAGGTCTGACATCATCAATTCCGGTTGTGTGGTCAGCATGTTCATGTGTAAATATTATTGCATCTAATTTTTTACAATTAGCTCTAAGCATCTGTTGTCTAAAATCTGGACCACAATCAATTGTAAAAGTTAAATCATTAGATTCTATCAGAATTGAAGAACGAAGTCTTTTATCCTTTGAATCCTTACTATAAGAAACAGGATGATCACTTCCAATCACAGGTATTCCCTGAGAAGTACCAGTTCCTAAAAAAGTTATTTTCATTAAATATAAATCTATGATAAATTATTCTTATTTATTGAACAATCTTTGTAATTTTATAAAAAAAATTGATGAATATATCTCTTCCAGGTGACAAACAATTTGAAGAAAGACCTTCACTTGAAAATAAAATTTTAAGAATCAATCTTAACGAAAATATATATGGCACTTTTGTTGAAATTGGTGCTGGTCAAGAAGTGGTAAGAGGTTTTTATCGAGTTGGTGGTGCATCTGGTACAATTGCTAAATCTATGAGTGCATATGATAGAAGCTTTAGTGATAGTATATATGGAAAAGATGGAGAAAAAAGATATGTTACTCAAAACCGTCTTGATCAAATGCTGGATCATGAAATGAAATTATTGGAACAAAGAATATCAAGAGATGATTTTCCAAATAAGTTTTTTTTCGTTTACGCCAATACAGTTGCAACTATTGATTTTGTAAAAAAATTCAAAGGTCACGGCTGGATGGGTATTCGATTCCAAACAAATCCAAACGACGACTATTCAGAAATAAAATTACATATAAGATTTCATCAAAATGAAGCAAAACTTCAACAAGAAAGTCTTGGTATTATGGGAGTTAATCTTATTTATGGTGCTTTCTATAAACATAATGAACCACTAAAACTAATGAAATATTTGACTGATCATATTGATGATCAATCAATTGAAATTGACACTATTAATTTTAGCGGCCCTTTATTTACTAATGTTGATAATAGGTTAATTAGTCTTGAGTTAGTCAGGCTAGGAATGACAGATGCTGTAATATTTGATCAGAGTGGTACAAATGTTCTTCCAGCTCAAGTCCTTTACAAAAAGAATATTCTAACCTTGAGAGGAAGTTATAGACCTATGACAAATGTTAACGAGGAAATGTTTAAGAAATCTCTTGAAGCATTTTTAAAAGAAAAGAAAGTTAAAGAAGGTGATACTCAGGTTTTGTTTGAAATAACTCTTTCGAATTTAAGGTCTACAGGAGAGATAGATGATAGTGATTATTTAGATAGAGCTAAACTCCTTTGTTCTATGGGTCATATGGTAATGATTTCAAACTTTTCAGAATACTATAAATTAGTTCAATACCTTACCAGTTACACAAAGAAACAGTTAGGACTTACAATGGGTGTCAGTAATTTTATTGAAATTTTTGATGAAAAGTATTATGATAATCTTAAGGGTGGAATACTAGAGGCATTTGGTAATATTTTCAAGAATAACATGAAAATATATCTATACCCACTTCTTGATAAGGAAAATGGAGAGACTATCAATTCCAATAATCTTAAACTTGAAGATAACATGAAAGAGTTTTATAAATATTTCAAGGTTAATAACAAAATTCGTGATTTAGAATTTAATAAAGAATATTTAGAAATTTTTTCAAAAGATATTTTAAAGCAAATTAAAAACAATCATAAAGGATGGGAGGATAAAGTTCCAAAAGGAATATCAGAAATGATTATTAAGAACAAAATGTTTGGTTTCAAGTAATTAGTTAATTATTTGTTCAGCATGTTCTTTTGTCTTAACCTTATCAATAACCCTTTCAATAGTTCCATTCTCATCAATAATAAATGTTGTTCTTAACACCCCTTCATATTCATTCCCTCGAAATTTCTTTTTTCCCCAAACTCCAAATGCTTTAATCAATTCTTTAGAATCATCTGCTAGTAAATTATATTTAAATCCAAACTTACCAGCAAACTTATTTTGTTTATCTACAGTATCTGGACTAACTCCAATTACTTCATAACCCTCACTTTTAAGTCTTGAATAATTATCATTAAGATTACAACTCTGAGCAGTACATCCGGGAGTATTTGCTCTTGGATAGAAAAATAAAATAATTTTTTTTCCTTTAAAATCTCTGAGATTTATAGATTCTCCGTTATGTGTTGTTACATTTATATTTGGTATCTTATCGCCTATTTTTAACATAATTTTTTTTTCAAAAGTAATTAAATGAAACTAAAAGAAAAAGTTAATTTCATAATTAACAAACTTGAAGAAATATACCCTAATCTTGAAATTCCTCTAGATCATAAAGATCCCTACACTTTATTAATCGCAGTTTTAATGTCTGCTCAAAGCACTGATAAAAAAGTAAATGAAATAACACCCATTTTATTTGCTAAGGCTGATAATCCTTATGACATGATTAAATTAACTAAAGATGAAATCAGAGCAATTATCAAACCTGTAGGTTTATCTCCAACAAAATCTAAAGGAATTTGGAATTTATCAAAAATTCTAATAGAAAAATACGATGGAAAGGTTCCTAAAAACATAGATAATCTTGAAGAACTACCTTCAGTAGGACATAAGACAGCAAGTGTTGTAGTGTCTCAAGGATTTGGTCAACCAGCATTTCCTGTTGATACTCATATACACAGACTAATGTACAGGTGGGGGCTTTCTAATGGTAAAAATGTTGTTAAAACTGAGATGGATGCTAAAAGATTATTCCCAAAGTCTAAATGGAATGAATTGCACCTAAGAATCATTTTTTATGGTAGAGAATACTGCCCTGCTCGTGGTTGGGATATTAACAATGACATTATAACAAAAACTATTGGCAGGAAGTCTATTATTAATAAACTTATTAAGTAATTTTGCATTTTTAAAGTCTTAATGAAAGATCTAAGTAAAATTGACCCTAAACACAACATTATTATAAAAGGTGCTAAGCTTCATAACCTTAAAAATATAGATGTGGTTATTCCAAGAAATAAGTTTACTGTAATTACAGGTTTATCAGGATCAGGCAAATCTTCATTAGCCTATGATACACTATATGCAGAAGGTCAAAGACGTTATGTTGAAAGTCTATCATCATATGCTAGACAATTTATGGGAAAACTAAATAAACCTAAAGTAGATTATATTAAAGGTATATCTCCTGCAATTGCAGTTGAGCAAAAAATCAATACTTCAAACCCAAGATCTACTGTGGGGACAAAGACAGAAATATATGATTATTTAAAACTATTATTTGCTAGAATTGGTAAAACTTATTCATCAAAATCAAATAAAATTGTAAAAAAAGATTTTACATCTGATGTAGTAGATGAAGTTCTAAAAAATAAAGTGAAATCTAAACTTTTACTATTAGCACCAATTGATTCATCTTCAAAAAAATTATCGTCAAATAAAATTGATATCCTTAAAAAACAGGGATTTGTAAGAATATTTAAAGATGGAAACATTTTCAATATTGATGAAGTTAATGGTAGTGATATATTAAATTTTCATTTAGTTGTAGATAGACTAGTTGTTAAGAATGATGATGAATTTAAATCAAGAGTTGCAGATTCAGTTGAATTATCATTTTATGAGGGTAATGGTATTTGTTCTATCTACAATCTGGAAAACAATAAAGAAATTTCTTTTTCAAATAAATATGAAATGGATGGAATTAAGTTTATTGAACCATCTATTCACTTATTTAGCTTTAACAATCCATTTGGTGCTTGTAAAAATTGCGATGGATTTGGAGAAACCATTGGAATTGATGAAGAATTAGTAATTCCTAATAAAGGATTATCAGTATATGATGATGCAATTGCACCATGGAGAGGAACTGGACTAAGAAAATACTATATGAAGTTAATTGATAATGCTGAGAAATTTAACTTTCCAATTTATGAACCATATAACCAATTAACACCAGAAGAAATTAAAATTTTATGGGATGGCAATGAATATTTTAGCGGAATCAACAAGTTTTTTAAGTATTTAGAAAAGAAAAATTATAAAATTCAAAATAGAGTTCTTTTATCAAGGTATAGAGGAAAAACACTATGTAATGAATGTAAAGGAAGTAGATTAAGAAAAGAAGCCTATTATGTTAAAATTGATGGTAAAAATCTTCCTGAAATCTTAGCGATGCCTATAGATAAATTAAGTGATTTCTTTAAAAACATTAAACTAGATAGTACAGATAAAGCAGTTTCCATTAGAATTTTAAAAGAGATTAATAATAGAATTGATTATTTAATGAATGTGGGTTTAAGTTATTTGACTCTAAATAGAAAAGCTAACACTCTTTCGGGAGGAGAAACTCAAAGAATTAATTTAGCATCTTCTCTTGGAAGTAGCCTAGTTGGTTCTACATATATTCTTGATGAACCATCTATTGGATTGCATTCTAGAGATAATGAAAATTTAATAAAAATTTTAAAAAACCTAAAGGATATTGGGAATACTGTAATAGTAGTTGAGCATGACGAAGAAATAATCCTTTCAGCCGATCATGTAATTGATATTGGACCAATGGCAGGGTCATTAGGTGGAGAAATAGTAGGAGAAGGTAATGTATATGATTTATTAAAAAAAGACACTATTACATCTAAGTATCTCAATAAAATTGAAAAAATTGAATATCCAAATTCAAGAAGAAAGTCTAGTCATTTTATAAACGTTAATGGTGCCAAAGAAAATAACTTGAAAAATATTACAGTAAAAATCCCTCTGGGATGTTTAACAATGATTACTGGAGTATCTGGAAGTGGAAAATCAACTCTCGTGAAAAAGATAATCTATCCTGCCCTACTGAATTACTTTAGAGACTATTCTCTAAAACCGGGAAAGTTTAATGATATTTCAGGAAACTTAAGTAAAATTAAATCTGTTCAATTTATTGATCAAAATCCAATTGGCAGATCATCTAGATCAAATCCAGTCACATATTTAAAAGTATATGATGATATCCGAAATCTCTATTCTAAAATACCACAATCTATTTCCAAGGGATTTAAGTCTAACTTCTTTTCTTTTAATACTGATGGTGGAAGGTGTAATGAATGTAAAGGTGAGGGAGTTGTTAGGATTGAGATGCAGTTTATGGCTGATGTTGAACTTGAGTGCGATAATTGTAAAGGAAAAAGATTTAAAGATGAAATAACGGCAATTAAGTATAATGGTGTAAGTATTGACATGTTACTAAAAATGACAGTGGATGACTCAATTCAATTCTTTAGAAAGTACAATCAAACAAAAATAGTTAGCAAGTTACTTCCTCTTCAATCAGTTGGCTTAGGATATGTGTCTTTAGGGCAATCATCAAACACTTTATCAGGTGGAGAAGCTCAAAGGATTAAGTTAGCCTCATTTATTGGTAAAGGAGATCAAATTGAGAAAACTTTTTTCATTTTTGATGAACCAACGACAGGACTTCATTTCCATGATGTAAGAAAACTATTAAACACTTTTGACAAGTTAATTAGAATGGGTCATTCAATTTTAGTTATAGAGCACAATCTAGATATGATATCTTGCGCTGATCATATTATTGACTTAGGTCCTGAAGGAGGAAATAATGGAGGTGAAATTATTGCTGAAGGAAGTCCAGAGGAAATTATAAATAATAAAAAATCACATACTGGCCATTACCTTAAAAAAAAGATAGTTTAATTACCAATTCTTATTAAACTTATCAATGAATATATTTACATCATTACTCAATCTAAAAATGTATGCAGACAATGTATATAGAATAAAAATTAAACTTGATTTTACAGTAATATTAATTAGTGGTTGGAAACCTAATTGTAGGTTTGAAAAAACTAAATAGGTAAGAATACTTAGTATTAATATTTTGAAAGTATCCTTACTATATGGGTGAATACCGAACTTATTATTAACTAGGTAAACTTTTAAAGAATTCATAACTGTCAGAACAATTAAGGTAGCGTAAGCTGCACCTATTATTCCATATAATGATATTAAATAAATATTTAATACAACTGCTAAAATTGATGAGAATAATGAAAACCAAAACGTATAATAATAATACTTTGAATTTGATATAATATTATTTACACAGCCCATAGACATAGTGTATAGTTTTCCAAGTGATACTATTATAACAATTGGTATTCCAATTGAATAACCGTCTTGATTTAACATATCATAAAAATCATCAATATTAAGATTAATTAAAAGGAAAAATAAACTTGCAACTAACATTAAGTTTGTTGAACTTTTCTTAAGTAAATCTTCTAACTTTTTATTATGATTTTTATTAATTGCATCAGCTACAACAGGGCTTAATATTTGAAACATTGCTCTACCGGGTATTTCTACAACTGCAGCAATAAATACAGCTACAGAATAATAAGCTACATTTTCAACACTCAAAATAGATGACAACATTGATTTATCTATATCTAGAATAATGCTTGTTGCTGCTCCAGATAAAAATATTAATAAACAATATTTGAAAATCTCTTTAAAATCTGTTTTAAAAACAAGATTAAGCTTAGGTTTATTAGCATAGAATGAATATGTAATTACAATTAAAAGTCTAAGATAATAGCCATATATTAAGAATAAAATAAAACTCTCAAAGTTCAATATGCCAAATGAATAAGAAACTAAAAGAATAGCTATAAGAAGTCTTGGATATAGTTCTTTTAAAAAATTTCCGAAAACAGATTTTAGTTTTACTCTCAACCAAGAATAAAATACCTCAAAAAAAGATGTAGAAATAGCAATAAAAAGAATTACATAAGCATACTTAGATAAACTTTGATCGTTTTGAAAAAGATATTGTCTTATTTCATCATAAAATGTAAAAAAGATTGGAACAAACAAAACAACAATTATAGTTGGAATAAGTATTGATAATGTTAATAATCCATCCCTATCTTCTTTCTTATTGTATTTTGAATAAAATCTTATAACTGCATGTTGTGTTCCAAAAGATATAAAAGGTTGAACGAGATTTGAAATTGCTAAAAGTGCAATAACTAAACCCTGAAATTTACTACCAAGGAAAGTTGGATAAAGATAAAGAGTGTTTACAGCACCGATAAGAAATGCTACACCAATACTTATTAGATTTAGAAAAGATTGCCTAACTACTATACCCATTTGTTTTCTCTGAAAAGCATTAATGCAATTAAACTAAAGGTAATTATAATTGTAATTAATCTAATGTTAATTCCTGTTTTTACAATTTCTGGTGAAAAATAGAATTCTACTTTATGAGTACCTTTAGGAATTACCATACCTCTAAGTAAATAATCTACATCAAAGTAAGTAGATTCATTTCCATCAATAAATACTTTCCATCCTGATGGATAATATATTTCAGAAAAAACAATAAGCTGATCTGATAGTGACTCAAAATTATATGTGATATGAGAGGATGAATTTTTTATTTTTTCAATTTTAATAAGCTCAGAAGAGTCATAAGTTAATTTAATATCTGAAGGAATTGTCTTGTCAATACCCAAAGCTATTCTTTGTAAATCCGTTTCCTTTAATTTATTTAAAAGCTCATCTGGGTTATTTAGAATAATTAATGAATCAACAGCCCAAGCATTTCCATATGCGTCAGGATTTTCGTATAATAAATCTTGGTTATTCTCATCCTTTCCTATTAAATACTTAATATTTAATGAATTAAATAATTTATTATCATCATGGGTTGACAGGTATTCATAATACTCCTGGAATCTTCTAAGTTTTGCAGCATGATATCCATTAACAGAGTTATGGAAATATGAGGTGCTTGCATTTGATATACCGGCTGATAAATCATAAACTCTATAATCAAGAGTATCATTTAGTATTTCCTTATCTATTTCAGATAATTGATATGTATTTATTGACTTATCAATAAATAATTCTTTTTCAATATATCTGTTATTTATAGTATACAAATCAACAAAGACAATTAAGAAAATAAAACTAAATGTAAAATTTCTTCCTATTAATTTGGAAAATCTAAGTGTCAAAAACATAATAAATCCAATTAATAAAGCTCTTATTATATCATCATTGAAGATGTTTTTTCTTTCTTCAATAATTTGATTAAATATCTCTTGCCCGTAACCATTAGAGTAATAGTTATCATATAACCCTGAAAAGGATAAAGAGCTACCTGAAATTAAAATAATAACAAGTGGGATTGAATAAATTGCAAATGATCTTTTAATATTCTTTAAGTTGGAATCTGCTAAAAATTTGTGAAGACCAATTACTGATAAAAGTGGAATAGCAAACTCAAGAATTATTTGAATTGATGAAACTGCCCTAAACTTATTATAGAAAGGAAAATAATCAATGAAAAAATTAGTTAAAAATGGTAAATTTTTTCCCCAAGAAAGCGATATTGATAGTATAAAAGATATTAATAACCACCATTTAAACGCTCCTTTAACTACAAATAATGATAGTATAAACAAAAAGAAAATAGAAGCGCCTATATATGCTGGAGCTTCAAGTATTGGTTGATCTCCCCAGTATGTTGGAACTGATTTAATAAATGAATCTGCTTGAGGTTTAGGGACATTATTGTCAATCAAAAATCTATATAAGTCTGAATCCTCACCGAGATTTTCTGATGAGGCTCCACCTTGAATCCTGGGTGCAATTAGATTAAGGCTTTCAAAAATCCCATAACTATACTGAGTAATATAATCGTAATTCAACCCAGTAGTTTGTTCTTTTTCGGTTCCATCTGGATTTAGTTTTAATTCACTTTGTGATCTTGTAGAATACTTAGAATAATCATAGGTTGATAAAATATTTGGAGCATTTAATCCTAAAGATAAAATCCCAGCTAAAAGAAAAATTCCGATATATCTCAGATATTGTTTTAAATCATTTTTATTATAAGAATCAATAAGGTATACAATAAAATAAACTCCAAGTAAAATCAATAAGTAATATGTCATCTGATAATGATTGGCTTTAATTTGTAATGATATCCCTATAAGACTTACTAAAAAACCTGGGAGTAGCTTGTTTTGCCTCAGTAGTACTAATCCTGCAACTACAAGAGGAATGTATGAAATTGCTAGAGCTTTTGTATTATGTCCAACTTGAAGTATTATAAGCAGATAAGTAGAAAAGGCAAATGCAAAAGAACCTAAGACTGCAATCCTCCATGGAATTTTAAGTACCATTAACAATATATACATAGTTAGTAAGTATAGAAACAGTGTGTGAGCTGGACGAGGAATAAATCTAAATAATAAATGAAATGGTTGTAAGATGTCGTAAGCAAACTTTGCTCCAAGCTGAAAAGTAGGCATTCCTCCAAATGCATTGTCAATCCAGTAAATCTCATTTTTAAAGTTATCTCTGTTTTCTGTAATTTCCCTTGACATTCCCTCATATTGATTAATGTCAGATTGATATAGTTTTTTACCCTCTAACAATGGACTATAAAAGATAATAGCAACAGCAGCAAAACCAATTGCAGTATATAAATGGATTAGAGATTTTCTGATTGTTACCTTATTAATCGATATCCTCATAGTCTATATATTCTCCATATTTTTCATTAGTTTTTTCTTTCTTTTTATCAGAGGATTTATTGAAATCAGATTTTTTTTTAGCAGTTTTAAATATATCAGCAAAAATCAATCTCAGTATTGAAGGAATAAAATACCTGATAAAGAGATAAATAGCAAGAAATATTATTAAAAGCTTCATAATTTATGGGTTTACCAAATTTAGTGAAATCTTGAAAAATAACTATTTATTGGTAACTTGTATTTTTAAATGGAAATCAACTCAAAAATTACCATAAAAGAGGTTATTAATAGTGATGAATTAAAACAATTTGTCATGTTTCCACATAAACTATATAAAGATTCAAAGTATTGGGTTGCACCTATAACTAAAGAAGAATTAGAAGTTTTAAATAAAGAAACAAACCCTGTTTTTAAAAATGCAATAGCTCATTATTTCCTTGCATATATAGATGGGGAAATTGTTGGAAGAATTGCTGCTTTGATAAATTGGGTTGAAGTTAATGACCTTAAAAAGAAAAAAGTAAGGTTCGGTTGGTTTGATTTTGTAGATAAAAAAGAAGTGTCAAAAGCTCTTCTCGAAAAAGTAAGACAAATTGGAATAAAGAATAACCTAGAGTTTATAGAGGGACCTGTGGGTTTTTCTAATATGGATAAGGCAGGAATGCTAATAAAAGGATTTGAGAAAAAGAACACTATGATTACTCTATATAATTATGCTTACTATAAGGATCATATGATTGCGCATGGATATAATAAACTTGCAGAATGGGTAGAGTATGAACTTAAAATTGCTAACTATGATGATGCCCCTGAAAAGATCAAGAAGTTTTCTGACTTAATTTTAAAAAGATATAAACTCAAGAAATTAAATTTTACAAAGACTGAACAAATTGTTCCTTATATAGATCAAATGTTTTATCTATTAGGAAAAACCTATGATAAACTTCAAACCTTTGTTCCAATTCAAGATTATCAGATAGACTACTATAAGAACAGATTTTTAAAATATATTAATCCAGGCTTCATAAAATGTGTTACTGATGAAAATAATGAATTAGTTGCCTTTGCAATCACGATGCCTTCATTTTCAAATGCATTAAAGAAAATAAATGGTAAAGTTGACTTAATAGGTAAATTAAGACTTCTACATGCTAAGAGTTTTAATAAAAAAGGTTCATTATATCTAATAGGTGTTAGACCTGATTTTCAAAATAAAGGAGTTATAGCAATTCTGTTTAATGAACTTCAAAAGTTTTACAATAAATTTGGAATTATTGAGGTTGAAACAAATCCTGAGCTTATTGAAAATGCTGCTATTCAACAGCTCTGGAAGAATTATGAGAATAATCAACATAAAAACAGAGCTACTTTTACTAAAGAAATTTAATAATGTACAATGAAGGGACTATTATAGCTCTATCTTCTGCTCCAGGATCTGGAGCTATTGCTATTATAAGATTATCAGGAGAAGATGCTATTTCTAAAACAGATTTGTTCTTTAAATCTAAATCAGGGAAAAAACTCTCAGATAGTAAAGGATATTCAATAAGTTATGGGAACTTAATAGATAATAACGAGATAATTGATGAGGTAGTTATTAGTGTTTACAAAGCCCCCCACTCCTACACCGGCGAAAATATTATTGAAATCTCCTGTCATGGATCAACATATGTTCAGCAAAGAATACTCTCTTTATTTACTAATGTTGGTGTTAAACTTGCCTCTGCAGGAGAATTCACACTAAGAGCATATCTAAACAACAAGAAAGATCTATCCCAAGCTGAGGCTGTTGGTGACTTAATTGCTTCAGAGTCAAGAGAAGAACATAGAGTAGCAATGGAGCAAATGAGAGGTGGATATTCAGATGAAATTGAGGTGTTAAGAGAAAAACTTATTCATTTTAAGTCACTTATAGAGCTTGAACTTGATTTTTCTGAAGAAGATGTTGAGTTTGCAGATAGAAGTGATTTAAAAACACTCTTAAATGAATTAGAAGGTAAATTGTCGGGTTTAATTGACTCGTTTACATACGGAAATGTAATAAAAGAAGGAATATCAGTAACGATTGCTGGAAAACCAAATGCAGGAAAATCATCCCTATTAAACGCTATAGTTAACGAGGATAAGGCAATAGTGTCAAATATTCCAGGTACAACAAGAGATGCAATAGAAGATGTAACTAATATAAATGGTGTTAAATACAGGTTTATTGATACTGCTGGTATTCGAGAAACAACAGATGAGATAGAATCTATAGGTGTTGCTAGAGCAAAAAGTAAAATTGATTCCTCAAGAATACTAATCTATCTTTTTGATAGGTCAGATATAACAGAAAATGAGCTAATTAAAGAGGTAAAATCCTATTTAAGAGAGGATCTTCAAGTATATCTAGTTGAAAACAAAATTGATTTATTAAATAATTCTAATACAGATACTTATAAAGATAAAATAAAGTCTTTAATTAATGAAAATAGTGTTTCTTTTTATAGAATTTCTGCTCTAGATAGTGAACTCGTATCAGGTTTAAAAGAATTGATATCTAAGAATCTTAAACTTTACTCCCAAAGCAACATAATTATCACAAATTCAAGACATCTAGAAGCATTAAATAATTCATTAAAAGCAATTGAATCTGTAAATAAGGGATTAAAAGAAGGGTTATCTGGTGATTTACTCAGTGTTGATCTTAATGATGCTATTATAAATATCTCAATTATCACCGGAAAGATAGATATTGATCAAGATATCCTCGGATCAATATTCTCTAAGTTTTGTATTGGGAAGTAAGTACACTTCATTTTCTTTACTTTTATTTACTTAAATCACTGAAAATCAGCGTTTTTGTTAAAAAGTAAATTTTTAATATTTCATTTTTATTACCAATTTTAACTATCAATTTGTAGGTAATGTGTAGGTAAAATTTTGTTACCTACAAATGTGTAGGTAAATGTTTAATTTAAAATACAATAAGTGGCAAATACAATTAATTGGTACGAAAACAAGAAGAGCTCCAAACTGTTTATACGTTATCGTATAAATGGAAAAAGAAGAGATGAGACAATCAAAAATCTTCAATATTACAGTGAACCCAAAACAGTCAATGAGATTAAAACTAATGAAAGAAGTAAAAAACTTGCTCAAAAATTAGTGGAGAGCAAAAGGATTGAATTATTCAAATCCGATAATGGTTTAGATTATTTTGAAAAACAACAAGATAGTTTTATTGACTTCTATACAAAAATAGCCTGTGAGCGTGGCATTAAGGCAAAGTCTACTTTAGATGGATATATGTCTGCGCTTAAAAGTTTCAAAGCATTTCTGGACACTAAAGGGATTGCTGATGTAACTATAAAGGAAGTTAACTATGGTTTCTGCGGTGAATTTAAATCTTATTTAGAATCTCGTGTTAATATTAGTAATACTACTAAAAATAAATACTTCAAGACATTTAAGTTTATTTGTGCCCAGTTACATAATCAAGGATACCATAACAATTATGTTTGTCAGAATATCAAGGGTATTACAGGAAAATATCAAAGACACGAGTATTTAACTCACGAGGAGTTTCAAGCTATGTACGACACCCCTACTCCTTTTATGGATAAAACTCAAACAAGAAGATTCTTTATATTTTCTTGTCTAACTGGACTGCTTCATAGAGAGTGTATGAAATTAAAATGGTCTGACTTTCACAAAGAAACCGATAAGAATGGTAATGAATTTCATTATTATAATTGGATTAGGAGCAAAACTCAAAAGCCTTATAAAAACCCACTATCTCAAGATGCAGTTGAATATATGTCTATACTCTACAATACTAAAAGCTGCGATACTTTTGTTTTTCCTAACCTTAAATATTCTGCTCACGAGAACAATAAACTCCAAACTTGGGCTAATATGGCTGATGTCAAAAAGAAGATATCTCCCCACTGTGCAAGGGCCACTTTCGCTAATGTGTTTGTTAGAACTGAAGGGTGTTCTATTATGGATTTAAAAGAGCTTATGGGACATTCCGATGTGAAGACAACTCTTATGTACATAGGAACATCTTTACAAGAAAAAACAGAAGCAATAAAAAAAATGCCAAGATTATTAAATCCTAAAAATGATATGTTTTAATAATGGTTTTTTTAAATTTAAAGAAAACAAAAGCTATGAGAACACTAATTTTATCTTTAATTGCCCTATTATCTTTCACATTTTCTAACGCTCAAATTGGTGAGGCTAAAACTTTAACTTCTTATGAAACTGTTGGAAAATTGACCAATCCATATAAGTATGTTGAGCTTCAAAAAGCTGATTTTGACGGAACAACTATGTATATGCTATCATATCAAAATTTAGAATATCAAGAAATTACTGATATCGCTTCTATTTCATTTGAAGCAACAAATGAAGAATTAGACTATCTGTATGATGAACTGATGAAAGGAACTGCTATGAAAAAAAATGATCCAGAAGTATCAATAAATATTGGAGACGGTACTCTATTTATTTCAAGAGCAGCAGCTGGTCAAGTAAGATTAATGTATAAAGAAGACGGAGTCCCATTTAAATGGACTTGGTTGTCAAAAGGTCAATTAAGAAAAGTGTTTGGTAAATAGTGAAGAAAGATTTTAGCTTATATGATTTGGTATTTAAAGACGGCTACTATGAAGTTTATGTTCTTATTGTATGCATTATTTTATACACAGTTTTTATCGATGAGTTTGTCGTAGCTGTCGGCTTTAATGGGTTTTTGATACTTGTTATAATCTCAAAATATTTAATAAATAAAATCTTTAATTATAAACTCAAAATTAGATGGATAGCAACACTTTGGTTATTTTTCAATGTTTATGCTATTTGGCAATCCAATCAATAGATGAAGTGTTATTTCCAATAATACTGCTTTAATTAAGGAGGTTTTTATACATTAGAGATATGATTATTCTATTTGACAGCAAGAGACAGAGGAAATACTTTTGGATAGTCTTCTTTGCTTTTGGAATTATTGCCGGAATAGAAATGATGTTAATTGAAAACTATGACTTCTTTTTATTCGGAGATTGGCAAAGGGAAAACTGGCCTATTAGTATGATTGTTTGGCCTTTTCTTCTCTTTATAATACTTCCAGTTCAAATATTAAGAATGTTTAAAATTTATTAATGAAAAAAGTATTATTACTATCGTTGCTTGTTTTATTTGGATGTTCTAAAGGAGAAGAATCTAATGCTTCTCAAACTTTAATTGAATCATTAGATGGAAAGTTGCTTGAATCATTAGATGCAAACTTGCTTGGATCAAATGACCCCATGGTTCCAAGGTGGTGGATAGATAAAACCCAACAGCATCCATTAACGAAAATCTATAGTATCAATAATTATCAAGGAGTATGTTATAAAAATTGGTTTTTAGACAATAATAATATATTTAATTCGGATGATAAATTAACTGGATTTAATGTGTTAATTAATGATAATAATACTTATAAATCAGAGACAATAATAAACGCTGTTTTCAATGAAATAAACGCTGTTTTCAATTACACTGTAGAATTAACATTTGGTCAGAATGAAAAAGAATATGTCCTTAAAGAATCCAAGATATATTTAGACCAATTTGGGGAAATAGTTTATTCTACTAATGATATTGGCGTTTATTATTTAGATGAAAATTATCCACTTACTCCGAGTGAGTTATGCTCTTCCAGTTCATGATCTACGAATGTAGATCTGAATAAAAATTCATAATTATATCGTAAATTTGTAGTGTAGTATAGTGAGTGATAATGAAACGAACTTATTTCCCAATACAGAACATATTTACTTTATAAACTATTAAATTTCACTATATTGAAGTAAAACCTTAACAATTATGAAAAAAATTATATTTATTTTTTTACTTACTTCTTTTATCTCTTATTCCCAAACAAAATTATATGTTCATCCTGATGCAGATTCATATGTTGCTAATACTGAGACCATAGCCATTTTACCTTTAGATGTTCAAGTAAAAATGAGACCTAAACAAATGAAGGACTTCACAATAGAAGAACTTGAGGAACTTCAAAAAAGTGAATCTTTAGATATTCAAAAAGCAATGCATACCTGGTTTCTTACAAGAAAAAAAAGAGGAGCTTTTAGCTTAGATGTCCAGTCAGTTGCAAGAACTAATGCCCTATTAAGTAGAGAGGGAATAGATATTCATGAATTAGATATATACCTTCCAAGTGAATTAGGTAAAATTTTAGGTGTTGAAACAGTAATTATGGGCTCGTTTGAAACTTCTAAACCAATGTCAGTTGGTGCTGGAGCTGCTCTTCTTGTTTTAACTGGAGGTGCGTTTTCAACTCAAACAGCCGTTGCTAACATTGACTTTTATAATGTTTCTGATGATGAACTTGTAGTAAATTACTTTAAAAAAGTTAGAGGTTCATTGGGAACTGATTCTCAAGATTTAATAAATGTATTAATGAGAAAAGTGACAAGAAGAATCCCGTATACTCGTGATGGAAAAGGAGTCTCAAGAGAGAATGATTGATTTTTTCTATTTACTACTAAAGAATGTAACGCTATTTTTTAGTTATTCTTTGCAGCACCAAGATCAACATCATCACTAACCCCTTGATTAAGTTCTTGGGGTTTTTTTATACATTGTATATATGAAAGCAGATAAAATAAACATTATTGATATAGTAGTCTTTGCTGGTGGATTATTTTGGGTCTTTACTACTAATAGCTCCGAGACTTTCTGGACAATATCAATTTCGTTATCATTAGGTTTTATAGCTAAAAGTTACCTTATATACAGAGGTAAAAAGGATAAAGCAACAAAAAATATAGATGATAGCTCGAAAGAGAGTGATGATAAACATAGATGGGAAGGAGATATTGAAGGAGAAGGTTTATGGAAAGTTTATCTCCAACTTCCAAATGGTAATGAAGCATTAGAATGGGAAATCAATTACAAAAATGGAATTAAAGAAGGTTTAAGGAAGCGATATTGGCTAAATGGCGTATTAAGGTCTGTAGTTAATTTTAAAAACGACAAAGAAGAAGGTGTGCGAAAGGATTATCATGGTGATGGTGTATTGTTCGCTGAAGCCAATTACAAAAATGGCATACAAAATGGATTTTATAAAGAAAATGACTTAAACGGAAACTTACACAAGGAAGGGCAGATAGTCAATGGTGAACTTGATGGTGAATGGAAGACCTATTTTTCTAATGGTAAGCTGGAAAGTGTTTCTATGTGGAAAAACGGTGAGAAAATTGACTTTAAATTTTCGAATAAAAATGAAGAATTGGTTAGTAAAAGTGAATATACTATTGTGCATTTGTCTGATAAAGATGGAAATGAATATCGCTACTCATTTGATGACTCACTTCTTCCAGAGAATTTTAATGAAGTTGATGATGACTATTTAATTAAAGCGAAGGAATATCATCATTCTTTAAATAGACCTAACATTCCAGATGACATTTTTAATGAAGACGATAGTGTTGATGAGGAAAATCAATTTGCTTATTCATACGATGGAATGTTACTATCAAAAAAAGAACTTGAAAACGAAGAAGCAGAAATGATTCCAATAAATTTTATTGTTAATCAGAACTAACCCCTTGATTAATTCTTGGGGTTTTTTTATACATTGTATATATGAAAAAGTGTCTATTATTATTTCTCCTTATTTTTTTTGGATGTTCTAAAGATGAAGATTCATCAAAAAAACTGATAGACTTAATTGATGGGAATGTATATAATACTAACCGGAATCAAGAAAATAGGTTGTTTATAATTGATAAGTCTAATAAGTATTTCCCTGTAACAAGAGCTCTTGAGTCAAATGGAACTTACGAGTGTATGAGAAATCTATATATGACAAAAGATGCTGAAGGAAGGTTTTTAAGAACAGAAAATATTTTAAGTAACGAAACACGATATGAAGTTCACACATATGTAAGATTACATTCCGATGGAACCAAAGAAGCAAGAGGAATATTAATATTATCATCTTCTAATGGCCCTGATGTTATTAATTTACAATATTATGAAGAAATAGATGGGGTACAAGAAGATTATCTTGTGCAAAACATATATCTAAATAATAATTATAAATCAGATAATTTTTGTTCAAGTTTTATTCAGGACTAAACAACTAATGGGGGTTTTTTTATACATTGTATATATGAAAAAAATTATATTTCTAATTATACTAATGTCGTTTTCATTGGTTAACTCTCAAATAAGAGAAAGGTCAAAAAAATTCTCAAAAAAATTTGATGTTATAGTAAACGTTGACAATTTAAAAGTTAATACTGTAACTGTTTTAAGTGACGATAAATTGGGTTTAAAAGAGGAAATCTATTATAACCTATCAACAGTTGGGATTAAATCTCTATCTACATCTATTGCTAATGAAAAAATAACAAATGTTTCATATGATGCTAATACTGCTAATTTAATTGAAGCTACTGACTATAAAGCTGACATTGGTGTTGAACTTTCATACATCTTCAACGGGTTTGGTATATATAGGCTTAATGGCACTATTGTAAATTTGGATAATGGAGAAAATATTGGCATAATAAGATGGAGAGGAAGAGAAAGAGAACCAAGATTAATAGGTGAGGTGGTTTCTTATTTAATTATTGAAAAGTTTATTAATAATAATTAGAGATATGAAGTGGCTAAATATAAAAGGTCTTGTAATATGCATTATAGTGTTTATTCTATTGAGTAACTATCTTGATGATTTAAGTAGCTGGGGAAATAGTGGAATAGCTGTTTTATTGCACTCATTAGAAGAAATGGTAGATAATATGACAATTGGAAAATATAAAGGGAATTTGAAGTATACTCTTATTTATATTGAAGGAAATAATGTAATTGCCTTTCTTGTTTCAGCATTATTATATCTAACACTTTTTGCAAGAAAAAAATGAAAGAAGAAAAAAAAGATACTAAATATGACCATGTTACAATCTATGACGTATTAAATGGAAAAGTTGAGTTAGGATATACAGCTGATGATTTAAAAGCTAAAAAGAAATCTCTTGAAGAGAAATTAAAAAATCTAAGTGAACAAGAGAAAAAAAAATATTTAGAACAGTTAAGAACTGATGTTATAGCAAAATGGAATAAAGGTTTAAAGATGTAAATTATATGAAAGACGAAAATAAAGAAGAAAATTCAGAGGAACTAAGAGAAATGCAAGATGCATTAGAAAAAGGAGACCTTGCTCAGCTTTTAGTTGATAAGGCTATGGGTTCTTTGAATATAGACTGGGATTCAGTAAGTAGAGAAGATAAAATTGCAGTCGCCATCTTTGGAGGCTGTGAAGAGAGAAATCCAACATTTCATAAATGGGTCATGAAAATTACAGAGGATTATCTTAAAAGCAAAAACAAAGACCCAATGGATATATGGAAGATAATTACAAATGAATTTTCTGCGGATTTTTTTAAAGACGATGATAGTATTAGAGATTTTTTAGAAAACCCAAATAAAAAAGATGATGCGTTTGCTATTATGACTGCTAAAGGATTAGTTATGCAGTATTTACTAATTGAGTGTGAAACTCTTGCAAATTTCTTAAATGAAATTGAGGATAAAAACTTGAAAACGAATTTTGAAAAAATAGAGCTATACTATTCAATAGTAGAGTTATGCAGAAAGTTTTATAGTGAAGACCAAAGAAATGAATAGACTAAAGACATTCTTTTATTATTTAGGTATTATCATGCTAAGTAATTTGTTAATTAACACATTAGGTTCGATAAATAATTATGATTTCTTTCCTGATTTTATTTATATTCCAATTATGGCTTTAATGTTGGGTTATCTGCCTTTTACTGGTGCTGCTATGATAGCACTTAAGACAACTAACAATGAAGATGGTACCAGAAAAATTCTATGGAGATGGAAAATGTTTTTAGCTGTTTCATTTAGCTTATTTGGTTTAGTTCAGTTTTTTGTTAGCTTATATTTAGGTGTATCATTGCTTGAATTTACTGATGAAATTGGATATTTTACTCCCCCACCCAATCATTGGCTTCATAATTTACCAGTTGGACTAATTGGAATATATGCTGCATTAAGAATTAAAAATGAAAAAGAGGCAAGAAATATTTAGCTATCCTTTTCTATATAATATTTGTTCACAAGCTTAATATATTCAGACCATAAATTCTTTAAATCTTTATCAATGCTTTGTGCGTTAAGTTGAAAAATTGTAGCCCCATATAATGTACCATATCCCATTATCAAACATGCAACTCCAGTATCAAAACTATTTGCATTATCTGAATATATACCATAAAGGCCACCTAAAACAAAAAAAATTGTAAATGATAGAAGAAAATAATAAGCTTGTCTACTATCTCCTCTTCCGCTTAAATAACTTCTTCTTTTTTCCTTTATTTCGTAATATTTGACTTTATCTTCCGACTTCCAATCTTTAATAGGTGAATGCCCTCGAGGAATTGAGTGCTCTTGTAAATAATAATATTTTCTTTTATCCATACGGAGAGTTTTAATTTTTAGATAAATAATAAATACTTAGTTTTTTAAATTAATCATGTAACGGTTTTATATTCTTTTCATAAAAATCTATTACCAGGTCCTCCTCTTCTTTAGTTGGCCATTTAATATTATCATAATTATGTTTGGTATTCAAACTTCTATCAAACCAAGCAAAAAACTCCTCACCAAAAGTGTAATCTTGAGAATAATAAACACTGTAAGGACCTACAATTATATCATTTCCGTCTTTATCTACTGACCCAAATTCATTCCATTCATAAGTTTTCGTTTTCTTATTGTATGATTTATAAGTATGTATACAAAGGATATTTCCATTATCAAGTTCATATAAACTGAAATAAAAGTTGTCTGCAACTAAGCCCTTTTCATCTGGCATTGTATCTAATGCCATTCCATAATCGTGATGTCTGATTATTTTCATACTATAATTAATTATCTGTTTTAAAGTTTTTTAGTCACCTGAGATTTTCATCCATTTATTAATTGCTTTTTTGTTATTATATTTAATAGCTTCTTTTAAATCTTCATTGCGGAGCTTAATTCGGTTTAGACTTTTTCTATTCTCTAATTTAGTCCATACAAATTGATATATTTTTGACCTATAATAATGAGCATACCCTTGATACTGGTTTTCTTTAAGTTTATATGATGCTTGAGAAGTATTTTTAAATTTAATTACTTTATTAAAATCTTTGAAAGCACTATTATAGTCATTATTCTTATAGCTGTAAAAGCCTCTTAAGTATGTCAGATAAAGGTCATCTTTATCAATTTTAAGTCCGTCATTGATTACAGAAATAGCACTGTAATAAGATTCTTTTTTTAATTTGATTTTCGCTTTTAATGAATAAGACTTTAAAAATTTTGGATTTAAATCTATTGACTTGTTAATATCATCTAAACCATAATCCGATTCTTTATCAGAAATTATATATTTTACTTTAGCCCTATAGAAGAAAGTGATAGCTGTAGCTATATTTGTATTTATTGCTGAGTTTAAATCTTCAAGAGCCTCATTGTGTTGATTAAGCATCAGCTTACAGATTCCAATATTAGCATATGCGTTAAGAATATAAATTTTGTTTGAAACAGACTTTCCAACTTTCAAAACCCTCTTAAATACTTTTATAGAGTTTAAATATTCTCCAAGCTGAATATAAGCTAACCCCCTATATTCTAATAAAGAATAAAAATCTTTAACGTTATAACTTAAAGGGAGTTTGGGAATAGACTTTTGTGCTTCTTCAGACCAGTAGATTGTGTCAGTATACTTTTTCGCATTATAACTTGATTTTGCAATACTTATTGCAGTTAAAAACTTATGCTTTTTATCATCAGTATTGTTAAAATCTCTTATTAAATCCTTAATCTTTAAACTTAATTCATTTTTAGATTTTCTAATCGAATCAAATTTTTTTGTTCTGTTTTCTTTGATTCTTTTTTCTTCCTCGACTATTCTTTGTTTCTCATTATTAATTTCCTCCTTTTTCTCTCTCTTTCTTGTTGTAACAGTTGTTATTGAATCATAAATAAAACTACCTACAATAATTACCAACCAAGAGATTATGAGAAATGACCAAAAATCAAAACCATCTTCATCATTAGAGTAATCACTATACGAATAGTTTCTTTCACAATCTTTATAATCATATCGACATCCCCCTGAATGAGAATGAGCTGCACATCCGTGGTGATAATGATAGCCTCCGTTAATATTATCTCTATGCCCACCACTCGAATCTGTCCTTCCTCCGTGAAAAGAGGAAATAATAAATATAGATATCAGTATTTTGTACATAATATCTATTTAGACTTATCGTTATATATAGAGACTATTAATATTACAGCCCAAACAACATCCACAATATTCCATATTTCTCTACCAAGAGCAACTTTAAAGAACGGTTGAACTAATAAGGCTGATATAATCCAGACAAACATCCATCCTTGATTATCTTTTTCATTAATAGCAAAGTATACAAATGAACCAGCTGCAACGTATCTAAATAGCTCATAGTAGCCATAAGGCATATCTAATAGACACACAAGACACATGATTGCTAATATAGATTTAAGAATGTTCATTATTCACTTAAAGAGGATAAAGCGGAGTCAGTTAGTAATCTTTTAAACTTTGTAATTGATTTAACGGAAACATTACCGATATCAAATTCCTCTTCACCAATTCCTATTAGCTTTTTGTTTTGATTTAATTTAAAATAACATATTGGTTTTCGTGGAGTATTATCAATAACTATAT
>JACLAD010001808.1_pt1 | contig 24687 bp, 28 predicted proteins | sample 8027901 | NCBI WGS metagenome assembly JACLAD01 (sample SAMN15725071, study PRJNA655200) | protist metagenome | isolation source: fluorescence activated cell sorting (FACS) single amplified genomes of... | place: Spain: Blaines Bay Microbial Observatory, Mediterranean Sea | collected 2016-07-05 | reverse complement strand
CGCCCGAGGGCGTGGTTGTCACCTCAAGCGCCGCACCGGCCGAGGAGACTAACGCGCCTGCCGAGAGCGAGAGTGAAGGCGAGGGCGAAGGTGAGTCTGAGCCTGGAAAGAAAAAGAAGGTCGGTTGGTGGCAGCGCCGCCTTGGCCTTGGTTAGATGAAAAGGGCGGCCTCCGGGCCGCCCTTTTCCACATATCAGCCATTGGAAGGCTCTGCCTTGCAATGTGCTCCGAGGCCGAGTCGCTCACCGTCCGGCAAGATACCGGTACACCACATCGCCCTCATCCTGAGGCACGGCCATGTCATCCCGCACGCCACCCAGACGCGCTGAAACCGCCATGGATTTGTAGTTCGCTGCGTCGAAATAGCTCACCAGGGTATCGAGCCCGAGCGTTTCGAACGCCCAGTCCTTCAAGGCGCCACCGGCCTCGGTCGCAAAACCCTGGCCCTCAAATCCCGCGTAGAGCATCCAGCCCAGTTCCTTTTCCGGGAACATCGGGCCGTGATTGATCCCCACCTGACCGACGCAATCACCGCTCGCCCTGAGCTGGATCATCAATGCGCCGTGGCCATAGAATTCCCACATGGCGACATCGCTGGAGAACATGCCCCATGCCGCCCAGCGGACATGCGGCCCGCCCATCATCCGTGACCGGTCCGACGCCATGAACGCAGCATAGGCGGGATAATCCGCCATCACCGGTGGCCGAAGCACCAATCGTTCTGTGTGCAAGGTGGGAATTGCGCTCATGCTTAGCCGCCTGCCCTCAGGAAATCCCGCATTCGCTCCAATGCACCTTCGACGGTCTCCGATTTACCCGCATAACTGAACCGCACAAAGCCATTGCCATCGGTCCGGTCGAAATCTATGCCCGGCGTCGCCGCGACACCGACCTGGTCCAGCATGGTCAGGCAAAAGTCCATGGCATCATTGGAAAACTGACCGATCCCGGCATAGGCGTAAAAGGCCCCATCGCCATCTTCTGGCAGGTCAAAACCAAGCTCGCGCAACCCCTGCCCCAACAAAAGCCGATTCTGGGCATAGCGCGCTTTCTGCTCTTCCGCGTAATCGCGCTCCCCCAATGCCACGCTGGCCGCGATCTGGCTCAGAGTCGGCGCCGAGATAAACAGGTTCTGCTGCAAAATCTCCGCCCGCCGGATCATCGCCTCCGGCAACACCATCCAGCCAATGCGCCATCCGGTCATGCAATAGTATTTCGAGAAACTGTTTATGATGATGGCATCACGGGTCAGCTCCAGAGCACTCACCGACGGCCCCGCATAGTCGAGGCCATGATAGATCTCGTCGGAAATCAGCGTGACGCCCAGCCGCGCACAGGTAGCAACGATATCGGCAAGCTGCTCGCGGCTCACCGACGCCCCGGTCGGATTGGCCGGACTGGCAAAGAGCAAGCCATCGAATGGCTGGCGCGCATGCGCCGTTGCGATTTCCGCCCCGGTCAACCGCCAGCCATTTCCGGCCGAAACGGGAATTTCGACGACGCCGAAACCCAATCCGAGCAATGTGTTCACATAGGCCGGGTAGCCCGGACGGGTAATGGCGATCCTGGCGCCAGGTTTGAATGCAGTATGAAATGCCAGGATGAAGCCCGCAGAAGACCCCATCGTCGCAACGATCAGCTCCGGATCGATTTGCACGCCGTGCTGGCGTTCATAATAACCCTCCAGGCCCTCCCGCAGCGCGTTCATGCCCTTCGCATTGGTGTACCCCTGCGGCTCCGGCAAAGCCCGCGCCACCGCCTCAAGCACCCGCGGCGCCGGCGGCGCGCCAGGCTCACCAACCTCGAGATGGCAAACCGTGCGCCCCTGCGCTTCCAACTGCTTGGCGCGCTTGAGAATATCCATGGCGAAAAACGGCATCAGGCCGTCAGGGGAATTGGTCATGCGAGCTCCGCTTCTGCCTCGGGCCTAGCGCGAAGTGCCCGGTTTCTCAACAACAATTGATAGTTCTCGTAAGACCGTGGTCCACCGTCCCATGCCAGTATGGCCAAAGGTCTGCTAGACAAGACCGAACTGACTCGCCTGGAGCCCAATGATGAACCGCCTGACTATCCTTCTTGCTGCTGTCGCCGGAATTCTCGCTGGCGCCCTGGGCTATGGCTATTTCAACCAGCCTGCACCACAAATGAATGAAGTCGCGGTACGCGCCATTGTTGAGCAGATGCTTGAAGAACAGGCGGCTCAACCAGAGCCGACAGAACCCGAGGTCGCAAGCATCGATCCTGCGGTTCTCAATCCCATGATCGAGCAGTTCCTGCTCGATGATCCCAAAGTACTGCAGCGCGTCTCCACCGCCCTTGAGCAAGCGCTGCGCGCTGAAGAGGCGGAACGCTCAGAGACGGCATTGGCCGAGTTCCGGGACCAGATTTTCAATGCGCCAGGCCAGATTGTCCTGGGCAATCCCGACGGCGATGTCACCCTGGTCGAGTTCTTCGACTATAATTGCGGCTATTGCCGCGCCGCCCTACCCGACATGGCCGCTTTACTGGCCGAGGATTCTAACCTCAAGATCATCCTCAAGGAATTTCCAATCCTCTCCAACGAATCCATCGATGCAGCGCGAATCGGTGTGCTGGTCGGCGAGAGCGAAGCAAACTATTGGGAGTTCCACTCCGCCCTGTTCACCAGCCGCGGCAAGGTCGACAAATCCGTGGCCCTCGCCGCCGCGCAGGATCTCGGCCTTTCGCCCGTCGAACTGGAATTGCAAATGGGCGATCCCCGGGTCGCCCAGACCATTCAGTCTTCCTATGAAATTGCACAGGCCCTGGGCATCACCGGCACCCCGACTTACATCATCGGCAATGAAATCATTCCAGGCGCCATCGGCGCCGATGAACTGCGCGCCCGCATCGCCGACATGCGCGAATGTGGAAAGACACAGTGCAGCTGAGTACGCCTCATGTGCCATCACACTGAAGCTCAACACCGCCACAACCCAGACCGCGGCGCAGTGCGGGCGGCTCTAGTCTTTTCGGTGCAATTCGTGTAACCGCCCTTGCGCTGGCCGAAACGGCCGGTGCACAAGGCATGGATCATGACAAAACGCGTTCTCGTCCTCAATGGCCCGAACCTCAACCTGCTCGGCACGCGCGAGCCGGGTACCTATGGGGCCGAAACGCTCAAGGATATCGAAGCCCTTTGTCATGCGGCCGCCGAGGATTTGGGGCTAAGCCTCGATTTCCGGCAGTCAAATTATGAAGGTGAGCTGGTCACCTGGATTCAGGACGCCCGCAAGACGGCCGACGGCATCCTGATCAATCCTGCCGCATATTCGCACACTTCTGTTGCCATACATGACGCCCTGAGAGCCGTGAGCTTGCCGGTGGCAGAAGTGCACTTGACCAACATCCATCAGCGCGAGGCCTTCCGGCACCATTCCTATGTGTCGTCCGTGGCCTTCGGCGTCATTTGCGGCTTTGGCACGCTTGGATATAGACTGGCCCTCATGGCCTTGGCCGATAAACTCAAATAACGCTTCAAGACGAGAAGCCGGGAGACCGACAGAATGACCAAGTCATCGGTGGATCAGGATCTGATCCGCGCCATCGCCGAACTGCTCAACAAGGAAGACCTTGCCGAGATTGAAATCGAGCAGGAAGATCTGAGGGTTCGCGTCACCCGTTCCTACCCCAACGAAGCGCCCACCTATGCGCATGCGCCCATGCAGTACATGGCGCCGCCGGCGGCCGCTGCACCAGCCGCGCCCAGCGCGCCCTCCGGATCGGTGCCATCCGCAGCACCCGCAGCGGCCGAGGACCTGGCGTCTAATCCGGGTACGCTGACTTCGCCCATGGTCGGCACGGCCTACCGCTCACCAGAACCCGGCAAGCCTGCCTTTGTTGATGTCGGCACCAAGGTGTCCGAGGGTCAGACCATCCTGATCATCGAGGCGATGAAGACCATGAACCAGATTCCGGCGCACCGTTCGGGCACAATCACGCGTATCCTCGTGGAAGATGCCCAGCCGGTAGAATATGGCGAGCCGCTCGTCGTCATCGAGTAAGGGGACGACCATGTTCCATAAGGTTCTGATCGCCAATCGCGGCGAAATCGCCCTGCGCATCCTGCGTGCCTGCAAGGAAATGGGTATCCAGACCGTTGCCGTGCACTCGACAGCCGACGCCAATGCCATGCATGTGCGCCTGGCCGACGAAAGCGTCTGCATCGGCCCCAATGCGGCCAAGGACAGCTATCTCAACATTCCGTCCATCATGGCGGCCTGCGAGATCACCGGCGCCGACGCGGTGCATCCCGGCTACGGCTTCCTCTCTGAAAATGCCCGTTTCGCCAAGATCCTGACCGAGCATAACGTGACCTTTATTGGTCCCTCGGCGCACCATATCGAGATCATGGGCGACAAGATCACCGCCAAGAAGACGGCAGTGGAACTGGGCATTCCCGTGGTCCCCGGCTCTGCCGGCGCCGTCGAGACCGATGCCGACGCCAAGAAGACCGCCAAGGAAATCGGCTATCCCGTGCTGATCAAGGCCACTGCCGGCGGCGGTGGCCGCGGCATGAAGGTGGCCAAGACAGAAAAAGACCTGCTCGAAGCCTGGTCGACGGCCCGCACCGAGGCCAAGGCCGCCTTCGGCAATGACTCTGTCTATATGGAAAAATACCTCGGTAAGCCGCGCCATATCGAGGTGCAGGTGCTCGGCGATGGCCAGGGCAACGCCGTGCATCTTGGTGTGCGCGACTGCTCCCTGCAGCGTCGTCACCAGAAGGTCTGGGAAGAGGCCGGTGGTCCAACCATCTCCCCCAAGGAACGCGACGAGATCGGCGAGATCTGCGCCGCGGCCATGCGCAAGCTGAAATACTCCGGCGCTGGCACAATCGAGTTCCTCTACGAGAATGGCGAGTTCTATTTCATTGAAATGAACACGCGCCTGCAGGTGGAACATCCGGTTACCGAACGCATCACCGGCATCGACATCGTCTATGAGCAGATCAAGGTTGCCTCGGGCGAAAAACTCTCGATGACCCAGGATGAGGTGCAGTTCTATGGCCACGCCATTGAAGTGCGCATCAATGCCGAGGACCCGCAGACCTTTGCCCCGTCGCCTGGTACCATCACCTTTTATCACCCTGCGGGTGGCGTCGGCGTACGCGTCGATTCGGCGGTCTATCAGGGCTACAAGATCCCGCCCTACTACGACTCGCTAATCGGCAAGCTGATTGTCTATGGCCGCACCCGCGAAGAGTGCCTCAAGCGCCTCAGCCGCGCCGTGGACGAATTTGTCATCGATGGCGTCAAGACCACCCTGCCGCTGTTCCAGCGCCTGATGAAGGAGCCGGATGTGTTGACCGGCAATTACGACATTCACTGGCTGGAAAAATTCCTGGCCGAGAACAAGGCATGAGCTTGAGGGGCGCGTGAGCGCCCCTTATCTTTGATACCATGGCCCGCCAAACTGACCCCTTCACTGTCGACATTACCCCCGAACTGATCGTCCGCGCCTATCAGGCGGGCATCTTTCCCATGGCAGAAGATGCAACCGACACAGACCTCTTCTGGGTAAGTCCTGATCTGCGCGGCATCATCCCGCTTGATGGATTTCATGCCAGCAAGAGCCTGCGCAAGGCCATGCGCAGCACCGGCTGGACCATTCGCGTCGATACCGACTGGGATGGCATCGTCGAGGGCTGCGCCACCGTTGGCGAAGACCGCCAGACCACCTGGATCAATGGCACGATCCGCTACGTCTATGGCGAGTTGTTTCGGCGCGGCGTGGCCCATACGGTGGAAGTCTGGGACGGCGATGATCTGATTGGGGGTCTCTATGGCCTGGCGATCGGAGCAGCGTTTTTTGGCGAATCCATGTTTCATCGCCGCACCAATGCTTCCAAAATTGCGATGGCGCACCTTGTCGACCGCTTGAAGGCAGGAGGCTATGAACTGCTCGACACGCAATTCCTGACCGACCACCTCGCCTCGCTCGGCGGTATGGAAATTCCCCGAACCGAATACGAAGATCGCCTCAGCCTCGCGCTTCAGCGCGAAGGCAATTGGAACGCCTGGGACAGCAATGACCAAGCCTGAAGACCTGCCCGAAAGCCTGGGCCCACTGCGCGATCTGCCCTGGAGCCGGATTACCATTGGCAGATCGACCTGCGACGTCTGGCGCATTGCCCTTGGCGACGGCAACTCGGTATTTCTCAAGGCCGAATCCAACCATCCGCTTGGCGAACTGCCGGGAGAAATCGAGCGCCTGAACTGGCTGACACGCATGGGCTTCAAGGCTCCACGCGTCGTCGATGCCGAACAGGGCAATAGTCGCCTTTGGCTCCTGATGAGTGCCGTTCCTGGAGAGGACCTCACCCACTACGCCAGTGAATCGGAAATCGTCGTCGGGGCCTACGCCCAGGCTCTCAAACGCCTGCATGCACTTGACCCGACGACCTGCCCTTTCGACCACGGCATTGACGCGCGGCTGATCCTGGCCGAACAGCGCCTCGCCGCTGGTCTCGTCGACGAGACGGATTTCGACGCCGAGCGACTGGGCTGGACAGGCGCGCAAATACTGGAATGGCTCCACGCCAACCGCCCGGAACCTGGCGACGCCATAGTCACTCATGGCGATGCCTGCACACCAAACATTCTCGCGGTCGATGGTCGCTTTTCGGGCATGGTCGATTGCGGACGCCTCGGCACCGCCGATGTCTGGCAGGACCTCGCTATTGCATGCCGCAGTATCCGGGACAATATCGGCCAAGAGCACATTGCCCCCTTCCTCGCCGCCTATGGCGCAAAATGGGACGAAGCCAAGTTTCGCTTCTATTGCACTCTCGACGAGATGTTCTAGTCCTTCAACTTGAACGAAAGCGTCGTCACCCACTCATCCATATTGGGCACCTCCCCCGGGTCGCTCTCATAGAGCTCAAGCCGGCAGGCAAAGAAATCATCCTTGCCCTCAGTATACTGGTCGAATGGCTGCTGCGTCAGGTTCGACCATCCGATCAGCACACCCGTGACTGTCACTAGGGCGTCCGGGTGACCGTGCCAGGTCACGCCGAGAAAACGCCCCGCCGGCAATTTGCCGACCTTGATGGCACCTTCTTCCGGCCCAGCCCTTTCGACCGCGATCCCGGCTTCGACATCAAGCGTCTCGGCCATGTTGATACGCCGGTAGTTGTAGAAGGCGGAACCGATCGGGGTCAGGCCGTGCCGCGCGACATAGTCGAAGATTTGCGGAAAGCCTTAATTGGCAGGCCGCTGCATCTGCTGCATGGTGACGGTGAACGGCACATAGACATAATCCTGCGCCGGACGCTCGGCAATCTCTGGCAGCGTCATCATCGGGTAATCCTCCTGTTCCGGTTGCTGTCAAGCTGTGCACCGCCGGTGGCATTGGCCAATATCGTGGTCAAGTGCGCGGGCATCGGCCAGCGTCACAGTGCACTCCCATCACGACGAAGGAAGTCTGGCGCGTTGAACATGCTCGGAAGAAAAATCAGCGTGCGTCGGGCGACGGCACATTGGTCGAGGTCTTGCACTCGATTAGCCAGACATCATACACGGCGTGATCCACCGCATTGAGCGCCGGACTGTCAGCGAACATCCAGCCCGTAAAGATCCGCTCACCGGATCCATCCAGGCTCATCTGATTGACCTCGAGAAAGGCGGATGTGCGCTGCAGGGTATCGCTGTTTGGGCGGTCGTAACAGGCACGCGGCGTAATCTCGAGCGCCCCAAACAGCACGGTTTCATCGACATAGACGTCAAAGCGCGTGATGCGCCCGGTGATCTTGTCGAGCCCGGCAAAGGTTGCGACCGGATTGGCGACCGGTTGCGCGTACGCAGCCGGCGCAAAGGCCAAAACGGCCGCTGTCAGCAGCGGCCGAGCCAGGAATTTCATGGATTGCCGCAACCTGCGAACCCTTATTCGGGCGACCAAGCCTGATAATCGCCAGTCACGCGCGGGCGCTCACCCTTGTTGAGCAGGCTGCCATCGGGACGATAGGCAGCGGCCGTACCGGTCAGGTTAGGCTGATGCGCCTTCTCCCAGGGGTGCGGCTCATATTTGGCGTTGGCAGGCGCCACATCGGAGCGATGATGCATCCAGCCGTGCCAACCCGGCGGGATGGCCGAGGCATCGGCAAAACCGCCAGCATAGGTCACATAGCGCCGATTGGCCCTGCGGTCCTGATAGTAGCGATTGCCGAATTCATCAGACCCGACATAGTCGCCGAAACGACGGATCCACAGACGCGTGCCCCAGGTGTTGCCACCCCACCACGAGAAAATTTCGGTCAGGAACTGCTTGATACCGGTCTGGGCCAATTTTCGATTCCGCATATTTGGCGTCGATTTTGCGGTCGGTTTAGCATGGCTCGCAAGCAGAGCCTAGACCGAAGACGCCAAATTGCAGTGACGCCTGCTCTTCGCGCATCAGACTCATCATCGCCGCAATAATCTGATCCATCTGGCTATCGCTGGTGCCCACCAGTGCTTGGATATGCAATCCATGGACGAGCGAAACAGGATCGCCAAGATGTCCAGCCCGTCCTCAGACCTCCGTCGATTCCTCGGGCTCTATTACGCCTACGCTTTCTTGTTCGATTTCATCCTCGCCTACGCCTTCTACACCGCCTTGTTCGAGCTCGAAGGCCTGTCGCTGACCGAGATAGGCTTTTTGTTGGCGTTCTGGTCGGCTACGGCAATCGTCCTGGAGATGCCCTCAGGCGCGCTCTCGGACCACTTTGACCGGCGTTGGCTCCTGGTCGCCGCGCCGCTGTTCAAGGCGCTGACCTTCCTGCTCTGGATCGTTGCTGCGGGCGATTTCTGGCTCTATGCGCTTGGCTTCCTGTTCTGGAGCCTGGCTCAGGCCCTGCAATCGGGCTCGCGAGAAGCCCTGCTCTATGAGCGCATGCAACACGAAGGCCGCGTTGAGGAATTCGACAAGGTTCTGGGCCGCGACAATGCCGCCGAGGAGCTCGGCATCGGCACTGGCGCGCTCCTAGGCGGCATTGTCGCCTATTACAGCTTCGACTGGGGCCTGTGGCTCTCCATACCGCCGCTATTACTGGCCTCATTCATTGCCCTCTGGCTGCACGACACGCGGCGTGGCACCACGGCGCTCGAGACTGTCGAAGCGCCTGACAGCTACTTCTCGCACTTTGCCGATGCCGTGATGGAGTTTCGCCAACACGCTGACCTGCGTTTCGTCACCACATACATCGCGGTCGGTCTTGTCGTTTTCGAGCTGATCGAAGAGTTCGACCAGATCTATTTCCTTGCGGTCAATCTTCCGGTCTGGGCCTGGGGCATTGTGGGCGCCGCGGTCGAGTTCATTTATGCTGCGGCCAGCATTTACGCCCATCGCCTTGCCGGGCGACCATGGCTGGCCTGGCTCCTCCCATTGCTTGGTGGGACTCTGCTCGTCCTCGCTTCGATCGGCACCACGCCCTGGTACGTGCTGCTGCTGTCCCTGGCCTATGTCCTGATGGCGCCACTTGGGGTGCTTGCAGAGGCCCGCTTTCATCGCGTCATGGAAGGCAAGAGCCGCGCCACAACGACCTCCGCCCTGGTCATGGCAGAAAATGTCTCGGGCATTATCGGCACACTGGCATTTGGTTTTCTGGCAGAACGTATCGGCATCCTGCCGGCCTATGGCTGGGCCGGACTGGTCATGGTGCCTTTGGCAATCTGGGTTGCGCAGGGCCAGCGTCGCGGCCTCAGGGCAACAGACTGAGGAACGTCGCTCGCACCATCCGGCTCACCGTCCCAGCAGGAAGTCTCGCGCCTCATTGATCTTGGCGGCCAGGAACTCCGAACCTCCCCTGTCAGGATGCACGCCCTTCATCAGTTCACGATGGGCCGCCTTGATCTCCTCGTCGCTGGCGCCGGGCTCCAGGCCCAGAACGGCATAGGCTTCGGCCACCGGGTCACCGGCCGCACCGTTTGGCTGCGCACCCTCCGCCCCAGAAGCGCCGTTCTCGGCAAAATATTCTCGCCAGCCGGTGCGGTTGGTGTCCAGCCAACTTTCGAGCAGATTGACGCTCTCTGCATCGTGCCCGATCTCCTCGATGAGGGCGCGCGTCTCCCCTTCGCCCAGGTCCATCAGGTCCCAGCCGGCAAACTGCCCATCCAGCACCCTGCCCGTCAGTTCACCCGTGTCATGGTCCAGTTCCATGGCCAGATATCGGCTGCGCACCTTGGACACATTTGAAGGCCCCGAGCCGATACTATCGAATGAGAACTGTCCCAGCCGGCCACGCAGCAGCACTGACGCAGCGACCGCGCCCAGGATCATGGCGATATCGATACGCCGAAAGAGAAGCGCCGCCGCGGCTATGAGCCCCGCGCCGCCGCCGATGATCCAGCGCAACCCCTGCATCACCAGACGACGATCCATATTGCGCAGCGCGTAGACCAGCCACAGGATGCCGATCAGGACCAATGCACCGAGAAAAACCCAGCTCATCGTTTCTCGATCTGAGTAAGCAGGGCCCGCGCCGCACCGCTTGATTGCAACTTGAGATGGGCCCGTCCGCCACTGGCATAGGCCGCCACGGCCTTGAGCAAATCAGCGAGCTGCTGCGGCGCCGAGCTGTCAAACCGCGCATAGGCACCTTTTGAGAGGCGCGCAAACTCCCGGAAGGCCGCCTCCACCCGGCTGTCATGCCCCTCCTGAAACACAAACAGCGGCAGCCCCATCACGCCCAGTTCCCCCGCCTTCGCGCAGAGCGCGTCCACGTTTTCTTCGATGGCGTCGCCGACATAGACCACTGCATTGATGCGTCGCCTCCTGTGCTCGTCCCTGGCGTGCGAAAACACCCGCCCGATCTGCGTATTGCCACCCTGACAGGAAATCGTGCTCATCAGGCGGGCCAGGGCATTGGCATCGAGCACCCATTTCGAGGCCCGACATTCGCCCAGCCCCCGGAAATAGATCAATTGCACCTGCAGATGCGCGTCCTTGGGGATGGCCTCGAACATGCCTGCCTGCAGGGAAACCGCCATGTCCCAGGTAGGCTGCCGGCTCATGGTCGCATCCATACCGAACAAAAGCCGCCCGTCCTCTGCCGCATTGGGGCGGGCCATAAGCCCCACCTTCTGCACAAAGGCAGACACCTCGTCCCGAACGTCTCTTTTTGGCGTCACAGCATCGGCGCGGCGAGCCGGATTTTTTTCACTCATGGCTTGAATATGTGGCCCCGCGGACGCCCCGGCAAGGCGGGCAGCGGAACTGCGGATAAATTTCGCTTGTTTGCGTCGAAACACGCGAGCTTCATCCGTCGTCCAGGTGAATTCCTGCAAGAAGGGTTACCAAATGGAACGACACTATGGCTGGGTCATCGTGGCTGCGGGCGCAGTGATCACCTGTCTGGCAATGGGCGCCATGTTCGCCCTGCCCGTTTATCTCCAGCCCATAGCCGAGGAGACCGGCTGGACACGCGCCGGCATATCCGGCGCCATGACCGTGGGCTTCATCGTTATGGGCGTTGCCGGCTTCTTCTGGGGCACCTTGACCGATCGCATTGGCGCACGCCCAGTTATCTTGACGGCAGCGGCATTGCTCGGCCTGGGCCTGTTCATTGCCAGCCGGGCCACCGACCTCCTGGTATTTCAGTTCGCCTATGGCGGCCTCGTCGGTGCTTCCGGCGGTGCTTTCTTTGCTCCCTTGATCGCCACGACGTTGGGTTGGTTCGACAAACATCGCAGCCTGGCAGTCTCGCTTGTCTCGCTGGGTGCCGGTGTCGCGCCAATGACCATGACCCCACTGGCCACCGTGTTGATCGAGAATTTTGGCTGGCGCGACGCTATGATGATGACAGCTTTCGCGGCAACGGTCTTCATCATTCCGGCCGCCTTTTTGATCCGCAGGGCGCCAGAGGCTCTGGCCGAGGCGCCAACGCCGGGGAGCGACGTCGTACCGTCGCCCAAGCCACCGACCAGTATCGGGACCATCCTGCGCACCCCGCAATTCATCGTTCTGGCCGCAGTGTTCTTCCTGTGCTGCGGCGCGCATTCCGGCCCGATCTTCCACACGGTCAGCTATGCCATGCTGTGCGGTGCATCTGCGCTGGCGGCCGCCAGCATCTATAGTGTCGAGGGCCTTGCCGGGCTATTCGGCCGGGTAATCTTCGGCCTGCTGGCCGACCGCATTGGCGTCAAGCGGGTCATTATCGGCGGGCTGCTGCTGCAGGCAGCCGGGATCTATGCCTATATCTATGTCTCCGAACTGACCCACTTCTACCTGCTGGCCGTCGTGCTGGGCCTTGTCTATGGCGGCGTAATGCCCCTCTATGCCGTGCTGGCACGCGATTATTTCGGCCCTAAGGTCATGGGCACGGTGCTGGGAGGCATCACCATGACCTCGGCAATCGGCATGGCCTTTGGTCCAGTTGGTGGCGGCTATCTCTTCGATAATTTCGGTGACTACCACTGGCTCTACATCGCTTCGGCCGCCATCGGTCTGGCCGCAGCCATGCTTGCCCTGGCCTTCCCACCAAAGACCGAGGATGGGGCGCCCAAGAGCGCCTTGCCTGCGTAACCGCGCCCTTACCGATCAGGCGGGGCTGGCCACGGTCGCCCCGCCGCCTTCCCCGTCATCATCCTTGCCCCGAGAATAGGCGGCAGAGAGGTCCCGGTAATAGCGCGAATTGAACGCGATGATGGTGACCAGCAGGCCGACCAGGCCAGCAATGGTGAACACCAGCGCCATGCCACGCTCCGGACCGGTGCCGAACCACCCTCCAATCGCTTCGGCCCCGGCGCCGTCAGTCATGAAGGGAATGACCACGAACTGCGTCAGTGGACCGATGAGGAACGCCGTCAGCGGTGAAGCGGACTGTTCGACCGATTGGGCAAAGCCGAATACACGGCCCTGTCGCTCCAGCGGCACCACTTTTTGCAGCGTCGTATGTTCGGCCGCTTCGGCATAAGGGCCAAGTAGCATCCATACGAAGCATCCCGCGGCCAGCAGCCAGAACGAGGATTGGATGGTGAACACGCTACACACCGCCCAGGTGATGGCATTGACCATGAGCAGCGTGCGTAGTGGATTTTTGCCCAGGCCTGTTCTGGAAATGATGATTCCGCTCAGGATGAAGGCGATCGACAGCACGCCGAAGGTCAGCCCCCACACTTCCACCGGCACCAGCGACAGGCCATAGGCGTCAAGCAGCGCCATAAAGATGCCACCCAGGAAATTGTTGAAGCAGGCAAAAAAGATCAGGGCGAACAGCCCCGGCACGGCGGCCACAACTTTTATGGTCCCGGCAATGTCGACCCGCTTTGGCTCTGCTGGCACATCGGGATTGGGTGCCACCCTGCCTTCATCGATCTGAACCAGGCTCAGATGCAGGAACACCAGCACCGTCGCGACAAGGGCCAGCACCATCACCCCGAACATGCCGGCATAGGCTACCAGGAACCCCGATATCACCGAGGTTGTCAGAAAACCGATGCCGGTCACCATGCCAACCAACCCGTTTGCCTTGTCGCGTGCGTCCTCGGAGATCAGGATGGTGACTAGCGTTGGCAATGCGATTGATCGGATATTGCCTGCGATAACGCCCAGCATGACCAACAGAACAAAGCCCCACAGGTACCAACCATAGGGGTCCCGGAACGCACCTTCCGGTTCGGCCAGCAACATGCCCAGCGCCAGCAGGTAGAAGAACGCCGAGGCTACGCTGGAGGCCAGCATGGCGTGCTTCTTGGCGTTGTGATCCACAATCGAGCCGAACCAGAAGCCGAACCCGGCCGTGAATACCAGATAGAATCCAGCGATCATGCCCGTGGCGAAGACCGACTTGGTTTCGAGAAATACCCAGAAGGTGATGGCAAACCACACCGTGAAATTGGTGACGTTGGCGACAAGGTTATTGGCGAGAATCTGATGAAACGGCTTCATTTTCGACCCATCCATGCTGGTGGCCGACCCATCACATGGGCAGGCTCGGAACCTGGTGCGATGCTTAGCAGTGCCTGCTGACCAGTACCGTCAGCAGTAAAGTTCAGCATCGTCTCATCACCGACGATCCATCGCGGGCATCTTCGACACCTCACAGCGCACAAGTTCTAACACGCGCTGGCGTCAGAGGCGCCATGCATCCACGCAGCACAGACATTTACCATTCATAAACCATGCGCGCGCACGCTTCTCTCGCCCAGTCCATCAAGGAGTGCTGAAATGCACGAGCAAGTCCAACGCCGCGCCTATGCGATGTGGGAGGCCGATGGCCGTCCCGAAGGTCAGGATCAGACCTATTGGTTCAAGGCTGTTTCAGAAATCGCTTCCGAGGCCGCCAAGACAATCAAGCCGCCGCGCAAACGCGCAACAAGAACGACGAAAACCAGCAAGGCCGCCTGATCGAATCAATCGGCTGGCCGCGGGCCTACGCCTCTCGCGGCCAGGCAACTTCTGTTGCTGACCACCAAGCACCGACAATGGGAACAACAGGCTTGGCGGCCCCGATCACCGTGCTAGAAATTGAGCCATGACGATCCTTTACCTCATGGCCGCAGAGCCAGAATACGGCCCACACCTGCGTGCCCGCATCAAGCCACATATGATCGGCGTGGGTCCGGTGGAGGCTGCCGTCAACGCCACCCGCATCCTGGCGTACATGGCCGACAACCCGCCAGACATAGTGGTTTCGCTCGGATCCGCCGGCTCACGCAGCCTTGATCAATGCGCCGTCTATCAGGCTATCTCGGTGTCTTACCGCGATATGGACGCCTCGGCCCTCGGTTTCCCCAAGGGCGTAACACCATTCCTCGACCTGCCGGCGACACTGCCGCTGGAGCCACTCGTACCTGGGCTGGTGCCCGCCACACTGTCAACGGGCGCCAATGTCGTCTCTGGTGCGGCCTATGATTCTGTGCCCGAAGACATGGTCGACATGGAAACCTTTGCCACCCTGCGGGCCTGCCAGGCATTTGGCATCCCCCTATTGGCCCTGCGTGGGATTTCCGACGGCAAGGCCGCGATCGCCCGCATGGCGGACTGGACGCAATATCTGCACATCGTCGATGAGCGCCTGGCCGCTGCCGTGGACATTGTCGAAGCCCACTACGCCCTGAAGGCCTGACGGCTACTTTCCATCGCGCTTCTTATCGCGCCGCGAACGCTGCCAGTTCGTCCACCACCGGCTACCGCGCAGCACAGCCGTGTTCACCGGCCCCTGCAGGAAGATCAGATCAACCGCCAGCAGTAACAGGCCGAGTGGCAGCATCCAGATGCCAAGCACCGGCAAGAAGCTGAAGATGCCACCCAGCACCAGGACAATACCGAGTGGAATTCGAACCCAACGCGCGCCTGGGCGTCGCAAGCGCGCCAGCCAGACAGCGGCCAAGCCGGGGATGCGCCTTTCCAGGCGATCAAACAGCCGGTTCAGGCGATCGGTGCTCTTGCTCATGTGGTTCCCTTCCATCTCAACAAGATGGCGCTGACATTCGGCAGTTCAAGGGCGTGGAACCGCCCTAATAGTCCAACCGTTGACCAACAAATACGGAGCAGACCATGTCCCTCAATACTTTGCTGAACCAACTCGGCCTCCAGCGGCACGATCCGCATAGCCTGGAAGGGCAATTGCACGCTATGCGACGCGACGTCCAGCATCTTAGACAATCACTGTCCCGACAGGCTGGACAGGCTGCGAACCATTGGGGCGACCAGTTGCACGATATCGGCTCGACAGTCGCCACCCAAACAGGTGAGTTTGCCCAATTTGCTGGCCAGGAGGCCCGAAAGGGCGCCGGAATGATCCGACGTGATCCCTTGCCGGCCATTGCTCTGGCGGGAACGGCCCTGCTGCTCATGCGACTGCTCAGCCGGCGCTAAGCACTGGTTAACCCTCTCACTCAGTGTTTCCTTAAGGCTGTGCGCGCATTTTCGGGATTAGCCGACCATTTCGTAACGATCCCGGAGCGCCCCAATGCGCCAGTTCTGCAAAGCCCTGCTGCGTCTGTCGGTAGTGGCTATGGCCGCTATCAATCTCGCGGCCTGCGGAGTTGCCGGGATGAATTTTGGCATGGCCCGGCTGAGCGAGAAAGAATGCATGATGCGCGCCATGTATTTCGAATCCAATCGATCCAGCGCCGAAGGCATGCTGGCGGTTGGCACTGTGGTGATAAATCGCCTCAATGATCCGCGCTATCCGAAATCGGTTTGCGGCGTAGTTGGCCAGAAAAATCAATTCGCCCAAGGCGTTCTTACAAGGCCAATGACCGATAGCGGCGCAGTGCTTGCGTCGCAGGTCGCCGATCAGGTGTTGTCCGGCGCTCGACATCCGGGCGTTCAGGCCGCCCAGCATTTCCACACCGCAGGCCTGCGGTTCCCATACAACAATATGTTCGGGATCCCACAGATCGTCGTCTATCTGTTCGGGGTCTGGGCGCTGATGGTTATCGGTGCCGGCGTCCTGACGCATTATCTGCCCCACGCCTCGGATGAGGATGGCCACGAAGGGGACGAGTGATGCTTTCGGCCGACTTCGTCATAATCACCGCAATCGTCTATGTGGGGCTGCTGTTCGTCCTGGCCTATTTCGGGGACCGGCACACGCGCGCCAACAAGTCGTCGTTCCTGCGCTCGCCTGCTGTCTATACGCTCTCGATCTCGGTCTATTGCACGAGTTGGACCTTCTATGGCGCCGTCGGCAATGCCGCGCGCGGGGGGCTCGAGTTCCTGACCATCTATCTGGGACCCACCATCGTTTTTGTCGGCTGGTGGTTCATATTGCGCAAGCTGGTCCGGATTGGACGGATGCAGGCCATTACCTCGATCGCCGATCTGTTGTCGTCGCGTTATGGCAAGTCGAGCCGGCTGGCCGTGCTGGTGACACTGATCGCTGTAATTGGCATCACTCCCTACATTGCGTTGCAGCTCAAGGCCATTACCGCCTCTATCCAGGTAGTGGCCGAGTCGGCCGAGGGCGCGCGGGGCAGTCTTGTTGGCGTTGATGACGGTGCCCTGGCGTTCGGTATTGCCGCCGGCATGGCGCTGTTCACCATTCTGTTCGGCACGCGCAATGTCGATGCCAAGGAGCAGCACCATGGCGTGGTTGCCGCCATTGCGTTCGAGGCGGTGGTCAAGCTCGCGGCTCTGCTGGCCGTCGGCGTATTCGTCACCTTCGGGCTGGGTGGGGGATTTGAGTCGATCTATCGCGGCGCGGAGGCGGCAGGCATCGCCATTTATGAAGACGACCCATTTGGCCCGCGCTGGGTGGCGATGACGGTGCTGTCGGCCGCTGCGATCATCTGCCTGCCGCGCCAGTTCCAGATCACCGTGGTCGAAAACGCCAATGAGGATCATCTGCGCGTCGCAGGCTGGGCCTTCCCCGCCTATTTGCTGCTGATGAGCGTGTTTACGCTGCCCATTGCGCTTTATGGCATGACCGTCATGCCAGAGGGTGCCAATCCGGACATGTTCGTGCTGACGTTGCCGCTGTCCGAAGGGCAATCCGGCATTGCTTTGCTTGCCTTTATCGGCGGTTTTTCATCTGCTACATCAATGATTATCGTGGCCTCGATCGCTTTGTCGATCATGGTGTCGAACCACATCATCATGCCGATCATCCTGCGCTCGTCCAATGTCGGGCAGGGCGACGGGCAGGGCGTGCGCCGCCTGCTGCTGTTGAGCCGCCGAGTGTCGATCGGGGTGATCCTGACCCTGGGCTTTCTCTATTTCTCGCTGACTGGCGACGATGCGCTGGCGCCGATTGGGCTCATTTCCTTTGCCGGTGTCGCACAGTTCCTGCCGGCTATCCTGGCAGGCCTTTACTGGCGCGAGGCGGCACAGCGCGGGGCGGCAAGCGGCATATTGGTTGGATTTATCGTTTGGGCCTGGACCATGTTCCTGCCCAGTTTCGAAACGGTTTTGCCCTGGGTGTCTGATGTCATGGAAAGCGGACCCTGGGGCATTGGCTTCCTGCGACCGGAGAACCTGTTTGGCCTGAATGGGCTTGATCCGCTGGTGCACTCGGTGTTCTGGAGCCTGCTGCTCAACAGCGTTTTTCTGGTGCTGGGATCGCTGGTGTCCAGCCAATCTGCGCTCGAGCGTATCCAGGCTGCGGCCTTTGTCGATGTGTTCCGTCGCCGTCCTTTCGCCCATCGGGGCTTCATGCCCGGGTCTGCGACAGCGAATGACCTATATTTTGTAGCCGAGCGGGTGCTGGGCGAAAAACGGGCGGCGACACTGTTCGAGACAGCGGCGCAGGAACGGGGTGTCGAACCTGCGATGCTGGAGCCCACGCCCGAGTTCATCTCCCGGCTTGAGCGTGAGTTGGCCGGATCCATCGGTTCGGCCTCTGCGCATGTCATGCTTGCGAAAGTGGTGGCTGGCGGCGACGTATCGCTCGAAGAGATGATGCAAATGGCCGATGAGACCCAGCAGGTAATCGAGTACTCCCAGGAGCTGGAAAAGACCTCGGCGGAATTGCGGGTCACGGCACGAAAGCTGGAAGACGCCAATGCGCAATTGCGCGAGCTGGACAGCCAGAAGGACGAGTTTCTTAGCCAGGTGAGCCACGAGGTGCGCACGCCAATGACCTCGATCCGTTCGTTCTCCGAAATCCTGATGGAGCCGGGAGAACTCAATGACGGGCAGCGGCAAAGGTTTATCTCCACGATCCACAATGAGAGCCTGCGCCTGACCAGGCTTCTCGACGAAATACTGGACCTCAGTGCGCTCGAGCGGGGAGAACGTAGCTGGCAAAATGCGCCGGTGGATGCGGAGGAAGCGCTGGATCGGGCCGTGGCGGTCTGCGACGCCTTGTTGCGGCAAAAGGGCATGCGGGTGGAGTTTGGCGACCGGGCGCATACCACCATGGTCGACGGCGATAGCGACCGGCTCTGTCAGGTGTTCATCAACCTGATTTCCAACGCTGTGAAATACAATGATGCTGACCATCCCATTGTTCGGGTGAGTTCGGCGGTGCGAGCGGGCCAGTTCGTGGTCGACGTGGCCGACAATGGCCCGGGTATCTCCAAGACCGATCGAAAGCTCATTTTCGAAAAGTTCTGGCGCGGGGTCGAGGGCGGTGGGGATCAGGGTGGCGCGGGCCTGGGTCTAGCCATCAGCCGGCAGATCGTGGCCCGGATGAACGGGACGTTGGAATTGGTGCCGGGGCCCTTGCCGGGGGCGTGTTTCCGGGTGCGGCTGCCGGTCATTAAATAGGGGCGGTCAGCCCTGGCCTTCGTCCGGAATGTTGAGAAGGTGGCCGCAGGCCTTGCAGTGAACAGCGTCAGGCTCATGGCGATGCAAACCGCATTGGGGACAAGGAAAATTTACCTTGGCTGGGCGGAAAATGAGCTGGGCCAGCCGGACGAACAGCGAAATGCCGACGATCATGACGACAACCGAGACCAGCTTGCCGAATGTGCCGGGCAGGACAATGTCGCCAAAGCCGGTCGTGGTCATGGTGGTGACGGTGAAATAGAGCGCGTCGACATATCCGGCAATGCCGGAATCGCGGCGGGCAAAGGCGGTATAGACGAAGCCGGTGATCACGAAGATGAAGACCAGCAGGTTGATTACCGCCTGAATGGTGTCGCGGAACTCGCCAAGGCCCCGTTTTTCGAGCGGGCGCCAGACCATGCTGGAGCGGGACAAGGTCCAGAGCCGCAGAATGCGCAGGAAACCCAGATTGAACAGCCAGGCGGGTGCCAGCAGGGTGATCAGGATGAAGATGTCAATGATCACCGGCAATTGCCGTAGCCAGCGTAGTGGATGGGTCGTGGCAAGGCCCCGCGCAATCAGGTCGATGGCGAGGATCGCGGCAATAGAATAGTCGATCCAGAGGAAGGTTTCGGTTTCCCGAAGCAGTGGTGTGGCGATGAAGAAGGCGATGATCGCCAAGTCGACCAGGAGAATGACGGTCTGGAAGCGCAAGGCCTTGGCCGACTGGCCGTGGTAAAGCAGCCGCAATTTGGAGCGGAGCCGATCAAAGCGAGAATCTTCGGCGTCTTCTGTAGGGGATCGTTCGGAGGATGCCACTCTGGCTCACTTCTTGTCGGCCGGTCGGGCCGACACCAAAGGATGTTTCGCCCGACATTTCAAGTCGCTGACGTTCCGCTTGTGCTGGTTGGGTATCAGCAGTTTTGCGGATCTGTGCATGGCTGGTTCTGGACCGGAGCAGGGCGGCCGGTCGCGCCGTCCACCAGCGATTCAGAGGCGGATTGCGGCGGTGGAGCCAGGCACGCCTGCCCACCGGAGACCCGGAAGGGGGGTAGAAAGCTCGACTGGATGTTGGACAGCGGGAAATTGGACACCAAGCGGTCGCGCTCGTCATCTTGCCAAGTCAGAAGATTGGCGCTGCTGCCGGCCACGGCGCCAATGTCACACCGGTTGGCGAGGTTGACGCAATTGGAGCTCCGGCAAATGGTCAGTGCGCCCTCATAGAGCAGGACGACGCTTTGGCCACCGCCGACGGTCAAATCAAATTCGGTCCCTCGTACGGCGATCGAGGCCGTGGGCGTGTCGATGGAATAGGCTGATTTTGGACTATTTCCGGAAATGAAGCGGAAGGTGCCGGCCAGAGCGTTGACGGCGAATGTGTCGGCGCCCGATCCGGCCAGCAGATAGGTTTCTATTTCCAGTGTACTGCCGGGTCCGACGACCAGCCTTGTCTGGTCATCGAACAACAACTGGACATTGCCCCTGGGGCCGGTGACGATAGTCTCACCCACCGACACATCGGCACCGACAACAAGAACGCGCTCGTCCGAAGCGGCGCGCGCCAGGGCATCTGGCCTTACGCCAACGGCCGTGCCCTCTGCGGCGGCAAGTGCCGTACCGGTCAGACAGAGTGAAGAAATGGCGATATATGCAGCAAGTCTGTTCATGGTGGTATCCATTCAACGTTGCCGCTGAACGGGACATGAACCGTTCAGGCCTGAGAACATCTTAGCAGATTGGAGCAACTGGCGGAACGGGCGGGGTCACAACCGGCTGATTGACGCAGGATTGGCGCCATTGGTTGCCGCAAGCAGCGTTGCGCGCTATGTGCAGCACAAACAAGAACCGGCTCGAGGCCGGGCAAAGGGGATTCCCATGAAGCTGGCCTTCGTCATTCCCGCCTATAATGAAGAAGCGCTGATCGGCAAATGCCTTGAATCGGTGCTGGCGGAAATCAAGCGCTCCGGCGCCGATGCCGACGTGATCGTCGTCAACAATGCCTCGACCGACCGGACTGGCGAAATCGCGCGCAGCTTTTCAGGCGTGCGGGTCGTCGATGAGCCCAAGAAGGGTTTGGTGAATGCGCGCGACGCCGGCTTTGCGGCGAGCGAAGGCTATGAGCTGGTGGCCAATATCGATAGCGACACCATCGTGCCCGAAGGGTGGCTCGATGTGGTGCTGCGCGAGTTCGGCAAGGACAGCAAGCTGGTCTGCCTTTCTGGCCCCTATGTCTACTATGACATGGCCATGCACAATCGTTTCCTGATCAGCCTGTTCTACGGCCTGACCTACCTGATCTACATTCTCAACCGTTTCATTCTGCGGGTTGGGTCGGTCGTGCAGGGCGGCAACTTCGTGTTCAAGCGGGCGGCCTGGGAGACCGTTGGCGGCTATGATCGCAGCATCGACTTCTTTGGCGAGGATACCGATGTTGCAGTGCGCCTTTCCAAGGTCGGCGGGGTCAAATGGACCTATGCGCTCAAAATGAAGACCTCCGGCAGGCGGCTGGAAAAGGAAGGCGTGTTCCGTACCGCCGGCACATATACGCTGAACTTTTTCTGGGTGACCTTCAAGGGCAAGCCCATGACCAAGGACTATACGGACATCCGGCCGCAATAGATTGATCACCAAGCCAAGTGCCGATGGCTGGCGCTGAACGCGCAATGCGCTAAACTCGGCGCAGCCACATGACGTGGCCGGAGTCGCCAGGCCGATGAGTATCTCGTCCCAGCTTCCGCCGATCCCGCTGGCCATGGCCGGTGCCAGTCTGCGCGCCCTGGCCCAGGCGTCCGGCCAGACCGTAGAAGCCCGTGTGCTGTCACAGGCCGGCAATGGCGCGACACAGGTGCAGATCGGGCGGCAGGTCTTGACCATCAACCTGCCGCAAAGTCAGCCGGTGGGTGCAACGCTGACCCTTGCGGTGCAGCAGACCGATGGGCATTTGCAGCTTACGCTTGAAGGCGTGCGGCCACCGCCTAGCGGCTCGGCGATATCCGGTGCCGGCCAGAATGCGCCGGCAACACAGGTTCAGCTCTCTGCAATTGCGCTGTCTGGGGGGCAGATCGATCTGGTTCCAACCAGACCAGCGCTGCAAGGGGCGGCGCCAGCGTCTGCGAGTAATTTGAGCATGCCGTCGGCCCCTGTTTCGGCGCAGATTTCCGCGCCGTCCATGGCGCCGCTGGCAGCATATGGGGCAGGTGCAGTTCTGCAAACCAGTCCCGCCAGCTCTGCACCTTTCATGCCTGTGGTCGGCAATGCGACATCTGCTCCAGTCACAACCGCTGCGACGGCGCCGGGCGCAACTGCATCGCCGCAGGCCGCGACCGGGGCACCAAGCTCCGTGCCGTTCGCTGCGGCAAATGGACCGGCAACGCAGGTGGTGAGTGCCAATCCAACGTCTCTGGTGACGGGCAATGTCGGGCCAGAGGTGGCAGCCGCTGGTCTTCGTGTGTCTGCGCAGCCTGCCGCCCCGCCATCCTCCATAGCGACGGTGCCGGGCGCTACAGCGCCCTCTACGGCAGCGCAAGCGGCGCCGGCGGCGTCTGTGTCTGCGTCTGTGCCCCGCGCTGAGATTCCCTATGCGGTGGCCGCGCCTGTAAGCGCTCCAGGGCGGCCAGTGGTGCGCGTGGCAGGATCCGCGAGCACGGCCTTGCCGCCTGTGGGGCAGGCGGTTTCATCGAGTATTGTGGGGCAGCATGCGCCACCGCCGAATATGGCCGGCGCGGCTGCCGCTCAGGCGAACCTGACGCATCCCGGGCCTGTGCTGCCACAATCCCCGGTGCCGGCTAATCCGCAGGCCGCCCTCGCGCAGATGGTGCAGCAGGCGCTGCCGCGACAGGATAGCGTGGTTGGGCTAACGACGGCGCTCAGCGCTGCCATTGGCAAGTTTGCGCTGCCCGAGCCGGTCGCCAAGGCTGCCCAGCAGGTATTGGCAGCGCGGGTTTCGCTGGATGGCGGGCAAGTCAGCGGTGAGTCTCTCAAGACTGCCGTGCTGAAGTCCGGAATATTTCAAGAGGCCTTGCTGGCGTCTGGGCAAGGCACCCTGGCGGCGGGCGATACCAAATCGGTGTTGTTGGGATTGCGCCAAAGCCTGGGGGCCTGGTTGGGGCAGCAGGCGCCAGTGGCGCAGGTTGCAGGCGTGGCACCGCCATTGCGCGGTCTGCTGCCGCGCGCCAGGTCAGCAGACGGCGGCACACCGGCACTGCCTGATGACATGCTGGAAGCGGGCAGGATGCTGCTGGAGCGGACCGAAGCGGCACTGTCGCGGGTGCGGCTCCACCAAAGCGCCTCCTTGCCCGAGCAGAGCGCAGCGCGGCAGGACGCACAATGGAGCCTGGACCTTCCAGTGGTGGTGGCAGGCCAGCAGCATTTGCTGCAGATGCAGATTCACAAGGACCCCGAAGGCGAGGATGAGCGGCCCGAGGAACGCGGCTGGCAGATCCGGTTCGCCATCAATCTCTCGGACGCTGGCGAAATCGGCGCGCAGATTTCGCTGCGGGCCGGACGTGCGGGCGTGCTGCTCTGGGCCGAGCGGCCTGAAACGAGTGCTGCGTTGTCGGCGGATGTCGAAGCTCTCAAGGCGGATCTTGCTGCGCTCGGGTTGAAACCAGGAGCAGTGGTGATCCGCACGGGCGCGCCGGCGTCCCCAGCCGGGTCCGCGCCTTCCGCATCCGGACAGCATCTGGATGCCACACGATGAGCGCTGATGAACCCAAGGACCGCGCGCTTGCCGTCGCGTTGCATTATGAGGAAGGCTCACAGGAGGCGCCGCGAGTCGTTGCCAAGGGGCGCGGGCTGGTGGCCGAAAAGATCGTCGCGCTGGCGCAAGAGAACGGGGTGGTGATCGAGGCCAATCCTGTTCTTGCCGAGGCGCTGAGCGGTGTGGAACTCGACGAAAGCATTCCAATCGAACTCTATGACGCAATGGCCGTGGTGATCGGATATGTACTGCGCCAGATCCGGCAGTGACCTTGCGGGGGCAAGGCGGACTTCCCATGTCTGAGACCGAGACGATGGGAGAACGCTATGCTGCGAGACGAAGACCAACACGCCATTGAGGACTTGTTTGAGCGCCTGCGCCGCGTGGCGCGCAAGAGCGGGCCGCGTGATCGGGATGCCGAAGCCCTGATCTCGCAGCGATTGTCCGAGCATCCGGCGGCCGCCTACTACATGGCACAGACCATAATCGTGCAGGAAGCGGCCCTGCGGAACCAGCAGGCCAGGATCGAAGCGCTGGAGGTCGACGCCAAACGCGGTCCGTCAGGGTTCCTGGGTGGCATTTTTGGTGATGATCCAGAAGAGCGACAGTCGCCGTCAGCGCCCGAGCAACGGCAAAGAGGGCCTTGGGACCGGCCGGCCTCAGGCGGGTTTCTGGCTGGTGCCGCGCAGACCGCGCTGGGCGTGACCGGCGGCGTGCTTCTGGGGTCGGCAATTGCCGGCATGTTCAGCGACCCGGCCCAGGCCGCCGAGGCCCCGGCAGCACCTGAAGAACCGCCGGCCGATGATGGTTTTGACGGCGGAGACGATTGGGGTGGGTTC
>JACLAD010006720.1_pt1 | contig 24759 bp, 13 predicted proteins | sample 8027901 | NCBI WGS metagenome assembly JACLAD01 (sample SAMN15725071, study PRJNA655200) | protist metagenome | isolation source: fluorescence activated cell sorting (FACS) single amplified genomes of... | place: Spain: Blaines Bay Microbial Observatory, Mediterranean Sea | collected 2016-07-05 | reverse complement strand
TCCCGTTAGGGCGCCCCGCCCAATCGGGGGGGTATCCGCTACCTACTCGGAAGCGCTCCCAGCACTACTCGCTCGTGCTCCCTGTCATGGTGCCGACCCGCGCCGTCAGTCGCCGTTGAGAACCTGGTCGGCCGCGAGGGCGAGGAACATGAAGTGCGTGGCCCCGCCGCCCATGACGTACTCGGCCTGCTGCCAGAGGTACGGGTAGTCCTTGAGCTCCGGGAAGTCGGGCCGGATCAGCGCCGTGCCCGACGCGACGCCGCCCGGGATGTAGGCGTAGTCGGCCCGGTTGAGGCCGTACCCACGCTCGACCGACGTCGCGCCGACGCCGCTCGCGAACGACGCCGTGTTCGTGCCCGGGTGGACGCCCAGGATGAAGTTGAGCGCGTTGAGCATGTACTCCGGCCCGACGACGTCCGGGAACGCCCGGTGCAGGAAGTACTGCCGGACCCCGAACGCCTGGATCCCCCAGCCGGCGCCCCAGATGTACGGCTCGTAGGGGACGCCGTAGGGCGTCGCCGTCTGCTCCTCGACCGTCTGCGCCTGGTGCGCCGCGACCGCCTCGCGGACCGTCTCGGCAAACGCGTCGTCGCCGACTGCGTCGAGCGCGCGGCCGACGGCCCACCCCGTCCGGTCGACGGCCCCGGCGATCTCGTCGGCGTGGTCGACGAGCCACCGGCGGTACGTCTCGTCGCCGGTCGTGAGCAGGAGCTCGGCCGTCGCGATGGCCTTCTCGGCGAACGCCTCGTCGTCGTCGGCACGCGCGACGGCCCAGAGGTCGACGGCGGCGGCCTCGGCCTCGGCGGCGAGGCCGGGGTTGTGCTCGCGGAGGACGCGGCCGACGATGGCGAGCGCGGCGATCCCCTTGTACTCGCGCGGCGCGTGCTCCTCGGTGAAGACCCAGCGGTCGTCGGCCGGGAGGTCCGAGCCCTCCTCGTACGCCTCGTTGTCCGTGCTCCCGGCGAAGTCGCCGATCATCCGGTACTGCTCGAGCGTCGGGACGATGACGCCGCGGTAGAGCCGCCCGAGCGCCCGGTAGCCCCCGACGATGTTGAGCGCCCCGTGCTCGACCTGCTGGAGGAAGTCCGGGACGCCGTCGGGCTGGTGGATCCTGGCGTAGTGGGCCTCCTGGTCGATCGTCGTGTTGTCGTAGGTCTTGGCCGCGTCGAACGCCTCGTAGGCCGCGGCGAGGATCCAGACCTCGTCGGCCTGGGACTCGATGCGGAGGTCGTCGTCGCCGGCGTCGTGCCAGCCGCCGGCGTCGAGGTGCGGGACGCGCTGGCCGGCCTCGTAGTCCGTGAGGAGGTCCTCGCCCTGGACGTACCCGTCGAAGTGGTTGATGTCGGCCGGCGCCATCCGGGCGTCGTCCATGTGGCAGAGCCCGTGCCAGAGCCGGTAGGGGTCCTCGACGCGCATGTGGCACATCTGGACCGGGAGGAAGTAGTCGACCGTCGGCTGCCAGACGTCGCGGGCGTAGACGTCGTCGGCGATCTCGAACGCGTGCGTCCGCTCGCCGCGGTACTCGACGGCGTAGAAGCCGGGCTCGGTCACGTCCGAGAAGTCCAGGAGCCGGTACTGGTAGCGGAGGAAGCTCCCGTCCCAGCGCTCCGGCGTCGCCTCGCGGACGGCCTCGGCGCCGTCCTCGCCGATCCGGTAGAGCGTCGCCGTCGAGTCGCGCGTGTCGTCGCGGTCGTGCTCGATGACGACGACCTTCCGCTGGCTCGGGTGGTAGCCCACCTGGCTGACCTGGACGACCGGCGGGTACTGCCAGCCAGGGATCGCGTGCGGCTGGATCGTCCACTCGATGGCGCCGGCCGTGGCGCCGGCGGGCACCTCCTCGCGGACGACGAACCAGCCGTTGTTGTGCTGGATGCGCCCGTCGAGGAGGGACAGCTCGCCGGTCCGGCTCTCGATGGTCAGGCGGAGCGAGTCGCTCTCGGGCGCGACCGTCAGCCGCGAGCCCGTCGCGAACGGGACGGCCTGCGCGGCGCCCTCGTCGTCGCGGACGCTCGGCCCGTTCGGCTGGCGGGGGAACCGACCGCGCACGCCGTCGAGCATCCACGCCTTCCCGAACAGGTCGACCGGGTAGAGCTCGAGGTTGAACCCGACGACGCCGACGTACTCCGCGGGCAGCGGCTCGTCGAGGTCGACCGTGACCACGACCGCGTCGCCCTCGGCGCGGGCGCGGACGGCGTAGCTCATCTCGAGGTCCGGGTACTCGATCGGGTTGAACCCGCGGCGGTTTTTCGAGGGGTCCGGGTAGGAGAGCCGCGTGACGATCTCGCCGGTCTCCTCGTCGACCTCGCGGCCGTCCTGCGTCGGGACGGGGTCCCACTGGCCGGGCGTCGGATTCAGGCGGAGGTCGCCGTTGGCGGCCGTCCGGACGCCGTGCTGGACGACGGTGACGCCGCCCTGGTGGCCGTCGGGGTAGAAGTCCTGGAAGGCCATGACGCTCACGCCGGCGCGCTCGAAGTAGCCGCGGTCGGTGAGGGCGAAGTCGGAGGCCGGGGCGGCCGTCTGGGCGAGTACCTGCATCGAGGCGAGCGCGAGGAGGGCGGAGAAGAAGCGGGTCACGGGCTTGGAAGCGCTTGCGGACGGGCGTGTCGTATTTCGTCCACTTGATTGACGAAAGGTAGCACATGGGTGCCGCCGCCCCCGCGTACTCGCTCAGGCGGTCGGTGCGAGCGCGGGGCGTCAGTCCAGGACGGTGTTGCTCACGAAGGCCACGCGCCGGCTGTCCGGCGACCACGACGGCACGTTCATCGTCCCCTGCCCGCCGTAGAGGGCCGCGAGCACGCGCGGCTCGCCGCCCGAGGCCGGCATGATGCGGAGCGTCACGCGCTCGTAGAAGGGGTGGTCGCTCGGGTCGACGTCGTCGCCGTAGGACAGGAACACGATCCAGCGGCCGTCGGGCGAGACGTGGGGGAACCAGTTGTTGTACGCGTCCTCGGTGACGGGCCGCTGGTCGCCGCCGTCGGCGTCCATCCGCCAGATCTGCATCCGCCCGCTCCGCACCGAGTTGAAGTAGATGGTTTGGCCGTCGGGCGCGTACTCGGCGCCGTCGTCGAGGCCTTCGGCCGTCGTCAGGCGCTCCTCGGCGCCGCCCTCGACGGGGATCCGGTAGACGTCGTAGTTGCCGTCGCCGCGCTCGGCGGTGTAGAGCAGGTGGCGCCCATCGGGCGACCACCCGTGGAGGTACGACGGCCCCCGCTCGGTCACGAGCGTCGGCGTGCCGCCCTCGACCGGGACCGTGTAGACGAGCGACTGGCCGTCGCGGTCGGCGGCGTGGTGGCTGATCCCGAGCGTCGCCCCGTCGAAGGAGAGGACGTGGTCGTTGTTGTTGGCCGTGGCGAAGCCGGTCGGGATCTCCTCCGGCGTCTGCCGCTCGAGGTCGAACCGGTAGAGCCGGCCGTCCTGGTTGTAGAGGAGGGCGCGGCCGTCGGCGGTCCAGTTGGGCGCCTGGATCGAGCCGGGGTCCTGGTAGAGGATCTGGCGGTGGCCGGTCTCCACGTCGACCGTCTCGAGGGTGCTCCCGATGTAGTCCTGGTACGGCCGGAAGCCGTCCGGGGCCGGGACCGTGATCCGGACGTTCTGGAAGACGGCGGTCTCCTCCACGTCGGGGTTGTGGGCGCACACGAACAGGCCCGCGAACACGTCGTCGCCCAGGTCGACGTCCGAGAGCGTCTCGTGGACGAACGGCTCGCCGCGGTGGGCCACCGACATCGTGTACACGCCGCCCTTCCGCTCGAGGCGGAACACGTCGGGCCCCTCGATGGGCGCCACGATCTGGACGGTCGTGTCGCCGGCCGCGCGGCGGTACTGGAGTGACGTGAGCCCGTCGCCGTGGAGCGCGACGTCGACGTAGGGCGCGTCGGCCGCGAGGCCGCTGCGGACGATCCAGCCCATCTTGCGGTGCGGGTCGACGCCCTCGCCCTCGAACGCCGCCTCGGCCGTCAGGATGAAGTCGCCCGAGAGGCGCGTCCAGGCGAACTGGAACTCGTCGCGGCGGGCCCACATGTTGGTGCCGGAGCCCGTGATCGTGTACGTCTGCGTCGTGGCGTCGTACGCCGTCGAGCCCGCGATGGCCGGCCGGCCGACGTCGCCGGTGTGCTCGAAAAGCCCGACCCGGTGCGACTGCGCGAGGGCGGGGGCTGCGAGGGCCACGGTCAGGGCGAGGAGGGCGAGGGGGCGGCAGGGCACAGCGTCGGGGTTGGAAGCGCTTCGGGATGAAGGTATTCTATTTCGTCCAGTCAATTGACGAAAGCCGCCATGGACCGCCGCGCCTTCCTCGGAACCACCTCGTCCGCCGCCGTCGGGCTCGCCGCCGCCGGTTGCGCCACGCCGTCGGCCGGCCTCGACGCTTCCACCGCGCTCCCCGTCGCCGACGCGACGGTCACGCCGGCCCGCTCCACCGACGGCGAGGTGATCGTGAGCCGCCCCGGCGACGTGCCCGGCACGCGGACCCAGCCGCGCATCCCGCGCTGGCGCGGGTTCAACCTGACCGAGCTCACGGGCGGCGACCGCGACCGCTCGTTCCGTGAGGAGGACTTCGCCTGGATCGCCGAGCTCGGCTTCGACTTCGTTCGCATCCCGATGTCGTACTGGGCGTGGTCGTCGCCCGACGACTGGATGACGATCGACGAGGACGGGCTGGCGAAGGTGGACGAGGCCGTCGAGTACGGCCAGAAGCACGGGCTCCACGTCAACCTCAACCTCCACCGGATCCCGGGCTACTGCGTCAACCGGCGCGAGCTCGAGCCGCACCTCCTCTTCGACAGCCCGCGTGCCGAGATGGAGCTGGCGATGGAGGCGGCGATCCACCACTGGCGGACGCTGGCCGAGCGGTACAGGCACACCTCGAACCAGGACGTGAGCTACGACCTGTTCAACGAGCCGCCGTGGATGCACCACGACCAGAGCCGGTACGTCGAGGTCGCGCACCGGCTCGTCGGCGCGATCCGCGACGTCGACGCCGAGCGGCTCATCGTGGCCGACGGCGGCGACATCGGCCAGACGCCCGTGCCCGGCGTCGTCGGGCTCGGCCTCGTCCAGAGCACGCGCGGGTACCTGCCGAAGATGGTCAGCCACTACACGGCGACGTGGGTGCCCGAGGACGAGTTCGAGAGCTTCGACACGCCGGTCTGGCCCATGCGCGCCGACGACGGGCGGCTGTGGGACAAGGAGGTCCTCCGCGCCGAGCTCGTCGACAAGTGGGTCCCGCTCGTGAACCAGGGCGTCCCGGTTCACGTCGGCGAGTGGGGGTGCTACAACGAGACGCCGCACGCGGCGGCCCTCGCGTGGATGGAGGACGTGACGAGCCTCTGGCGCGAGATGGGCTGGGGCTGGGCCATGTGGAATTTCCGCGGCTCGTTCGGCATCCTCGACAGCGGGCGCGACGACGTGGACTACGAGGACTTCCGCGGCCACCAGCTCGACCGGAAGATGGCGGACCTCCTCCTCGCGAGCTAGACCTCACACACGTTCCGGGCGAAGCGCGGCTTCGCCCCCACATCGACGAACCCCATGCGTCTGCTTGTACTCTCCGCCACCATCGCCCTCGCCGTCGGCGCGCGGGCCCAGTCCGGCGAGGTGTTCGTCGAGGCCGAGGACGCCACGCTCGTCGGCGCCGCGACGGTCGCCACGGCGCTCGGCGGCTACTCCGGGTCCGGCTACGTCACGTCCATCTCGGCCGACGGCGACAGCCTCCGGTTCGAGGTCGAGACGACGGGTGCGTTCGTCGAGATCCGGCTGGCGGTCGCCGGGGGCGGGCGGTTTGCCCAGACCGAGGTGTTCGTCGACGGCGAGCTCTTGGAGGACGACCTGTCCGGCGCGACGCGCGGCGAGGCGTCGGGCGCCTTCCAGGAGACCGTGTTCGGCGCCGGCCGGCTGGCGGCCGGGACCCACACGATCACCGTCCGCGGCACGCGCGACGTCGACTACCTCCGCCTCGTGCCCACGACGTACCCCGGCCCCGAAGCCGTCCCGGCCGTGCTCTCCGACCCCGAGGCGACCGACGCGGCGAAGTCGCTCTTCGCGTTCCTCCTCTCGGAGTACGGCCAGCACGTGCTCTCGGCGCAGCAGGACATCTACCAGGGCACGCCGCGGACGGCCGAGATCGACTACGTCACCGACGTGACGGGCAAGGTCCCGGCCATCGGCGGGTTCGACCTTATCGAGTACTCGCCGACGCGCGTCGAGTGCGGGACGGGCCGCTCGGACTGGCCCGCGGAGTGGGTCGAGTGGGCCCAGAGCGGCGGCGAGAACGAGGGGATCGTCAACCTCATGTGGCACTGGAACGCGCCGACGGACCTCTACGACACCGACTGCAACGGGCCCGATGAGGCCGGCACGGACCGCCAGTGGTACTCGGGCTTCTACACGCGGGGCACGTCGTTCGACTTCGCGGCGGCGCTCGCCGAGGGCCCGGGCGGCGAGCGCTACGACCTCCTCCTCCGCGACATCGACGCCATCGCCGCGCAGCTCCGGACGTTCGCCGACGCCGACGTGCCCGTTCTCTGGCGCCCGCTCCACGAGGCCGGCGGCGGCTTCTTCTGGTGGGGCGCGCGCGGCCCGGAGCCGCTCGTCGAGCTGTGGCGGCTCCTCTACGACCGGCTGACCGTCGAGCACGACCTCCACAACCTCATCTGGGTCTGGACCTACCAGCCGACCGGCGACGGCTCCGACCCGCTCGACTGGTACCCCGGCGACGACTACGTCGACGTCGTCGGCGTGGACGTGTACTCCGACGACCCGGAGACGCTGACGCGCGGCCCGTGGAACACGCTCCAGGGCGCGTACGGCGGGCGCAAGCTGACGGCGCTCACGGAGTCCGGCACGCTCCCCGACATGGAGGACGCGACCGACCGCGGCGTCTGGTGGAGCTGGTTCAACGTCTGGAATAGCACGACCAGCAATCCTCCGGACTTCATCCGTGGCATCGACCCGGCACGGCTGGCGCGGATCTACAACAGCGACGTCGTCCTGACGCGCGACGAGCTCCCGGACTGGCGGAGCTACGTGCTCCCGACGGCGTCTCGCGAGCGCCCCGACGCGCTGGCCCTCGGCGTCTCGGTCTCCCCGAACCCGTCGGCCGGGGCCGCGACGCTCCGGGTCTCGCTCGGCGCCGCGGCCGACGTCGACGTCGACGTGTTCGACTTGACGGGCCGGCTCGTCGCGCGGCGGTCGTTCGGGACGCGGCCGGCCGGCGAGGTCGCCGTGCCGCTGGCGCTCGACGTCGCGGCCGGCGTCTACCTCGTCCGCGTGACGGCCGGCGAGCACGCGGCCCGCACGACGGTCACGGTCGCGCGATGAGGCGGCTCGTTCTCCTCCTCGTGCTCGTCGCCGGCCCCGCGCTGGCCCAGGGGCTCCCCCCCGAGCTCCGCGCCGCGCTCGCCGACGAGGTCGAGTATGGGCTCCGCGCCGAGATCCTCGACGCGTGGTACCCGCGTGCCGTCGACCGCGAGGCCGGCGGCTTCCTCAGCGGCTTCGACCGCACGTGGCAGCCCGTCGGCGACCAGCGCAAGATGATCGTGACGCAGGCCCGCCACGTCTGGACGACGGCGCAGGCCGCGATGTGGACCGGCGACGCGGCCTACGGCGAAATGGCGCTCCACGGCGCGGCCTTCCTCCGCGACGCGATGTGGGACGACGAGCACGGCGGCTTCTACTGGCTCGTCGAGCGCGACGGGACGCCGCTCGCGGAGGGCGCAGGCCAGCCCGAAAAGCAGGCGTACGGCGTCGCGTTCGGGATCTACGGCCTCGCCGCAGCCCACGAAGCCACCGGCGACGAGGCCGCCCTCGACCTCGCCGTCGAGGCGTTCCGCTGGCTCGACGCGCACGCCCACGACGCCGAGCACGGCGGCTACTTCAACCTGCTCGCCCGTGACGGCACGCCGTACCGCGACGGCCTCGGCCGGACGCCGCCGAAGGACCAGAACTCGTCGATCCACATCCTGGAGGCCTTCACCGAGCTCTACCGCGTCTGGCCCGACGACACGCTCCGCGCGCGGACCGAAGAGATGCTCGCGCTCGTCCGCGACGTGATCACCGTCGAGCCGGGCACGCTCACGCTGTTCTCGACGGCGGACTGGACGCCCATCTCGTACCGGGACTCGACGGCCGCCGTCCGAGAGGCGAGCTGGTACTACGACCACGTCTCGTTCGGCCACGACGTCGAGACGGCCTACCTCATGCTGGAGGCGGCCCACGTCCTCGGCCTCGACCCCGCGCCGACGCGGGCGGCGGGCAAGCGGATGCTCGACCACAGCCTCCGCACCGGCTGGGACCGCCGGAACGCCGGGTTCATGGAGGCCGGCTACTACTTCGCCGACGGCGACCCGCTCGTCGTCGTCGACTCGACCAAGAACTGGTGGGCCCAGGCCGAGGGGCTCAACACGCTCCTCCTCTTCGGCGACGCGTACCCCGACGACCCGCTCGCCTACCACGACCGCTTTCTCGAGATGTGGGCGCTCGTCCAGGCCTACCTCGTCGACCACGAGCACGGTGGGTGGTACCGCGGCACGCTCGACCGCCAGCCGGAGCTGCGCGCGGCCGACAAGGGCGGCATCTGGAAAGGCCCGTATCACACCGCCCGCGCGCTCATGAACGTCGCCCGCACGCTCCGCGGATCGCACGCCGGGGCCGTGAGGGCCAGCGACGACCGCGTCCGGATCATGGGCCGGCACCTCGTCGAGGACGACGGCGCGGTCGCGTTCGGCGCGTCCGGCGTCACGTTCGCCGTCCGCTTCGAGGGCACGCGGCTGGTGGCCGAGATCGAGGACGAGTTCCGCGACGGCGGCCACAACTGGTTCACCGTCGTCGTGGACGAGGGCGAGCCGACGCGCGTCCGGACGCGGCCCGGCCAGCGCGCCTACGTCCTCGCCGACGGCCTCGCGCCGGGCGAGCACACGCTCTGGCTCAGCAAGGCGACCGAGGGGCAGAACGGCCACAACCGGCTCGTCTCGTTCTCGGGCGCCAGGCTCCTCCCGGCCGACCCGCTCCCCGCGCGCCGCATCGAGTTCGTCGGCGACTCGATCACGGCCGGCTTCGGCGCCGACTCCGAGCCCGTCGCCTGCGGCGCCGGCACGTGGTACGACCCGACGCATGCGTGGCTCGCGTACGGTCCGCGCCTCGCCCGCCGGCTCGGCGCGCAGTGGATGCTCAGCGCCGTCTCGGGCATGGGGATGCACCGGAACTGGAACACGCTCTCGCCGACGATGCCGGACGTCTACGACGGCGTCTACGTCGAGTACGCGACCGACAACCCGGCGTGGGACCCGGCCGGCTACACGCCCGGTCTCGTCGTCGTCGCGCTCGGCACGAACGACTTCTCGGCGGGCGACGGCGACGAGCCTCGTCCCGACCTCGACGGCGCCACCTTCGTCGACGACTACGCGCGGTTCCTCGGTCGCCTCCGCGACCGCTACCCGGCCGCGCCGATCGTGCTGACGAACAGCCCGGTCTTCGAGGGCGAGACGCGCGACCGGCTGGCGGGCTACCTCGACGCGGTCGCCGCGCGCCGAGCCGCCGAGGGCGACGACGCCGTCACGACGTTCACATACGCCGGCCGCTACGTCGCCGGCTGCGACGGGCACCCCGGCGGCGACGAGCACGCCCGGATGGCCGACGAGCTCGAACCGGTCGTCCGCGCCCTCACGGGCTGGTAGCACCCCGTGGAGGGTGCGCCCACGGACCATCCACCTGGCGAGGACCGACGAGACCCCATCCGGGCCTACCGCGCGCCGGAGGGCCGGAAGACCGAGCCCGTCGCGGTCCCGTCGCCCTCGGAGGCGTCGACGCGGCGGAGCGCCGCGCGCTGGCGCGGCGCGAAGGCGTGGTAGAGCGGGAGCGAGGCGACGCCGAGCGCGCCGGCGTCGGCGCCGGCGGTCGCGAGCCGGAGCTCGGGCGCGTCGAGGCCGCCCGGGACCGCCTTCGCGGCGAGGTGGCCGCGCGCCCGTTCCAGCAGGTCGGCGAGGAGCGCGTCGGGCCAGCGGCCGCCGACGAAGGTGGCCTCGGGGTCGAGGATGGCGCGGACCGTGAACAGGATCGTCCCGAGCTCCTCGGCCACGCGCGCGAACCACGCCTCGAACGCCGGGTCGCCGGCCTCGTGGAGCGCGAGGAGGTCGGCCGGCGTGGCCGCCTCGACGCCCGCGTCGGCCAGCCGCTCGTAGAGCTTGGCCAGGTTGAACAGCTCGCCGACGTGCGTCGGCCGGTCGCCCTCGGCCCCGGTGCACGGGGAGAGGTAGCCGATCTCGCCCGCGTTGCCCGCGTGGCCCTCGAACGGCGTGCCCTGGACCACGAGCCCGCCGCCGAGCCCGCTCCCGAGGTACACGTAGAAGAACGTCCCGAGGTGGCGGCCGGCCCCGTACCAGTGCTCGCCGAGCGCGGCCGCCGTCGCGTTGTTCTCGATAAAGACCGGGAGCCCGAGCCGGCCGCTGAGCTGCTCCGCGAGCGGCTCGTCGTGCCAGTCGGGGAAGGCGATCGGGCTGACGAGGTACGTCCCGTCCGGGCCCGGCCGCATCGGCCCGGGGATCCCGAGCCCCACGCCCCATACCCGGTCGACTGCGATCCCGGCCTTGTCGGCGAGCGCCGTCGTGATGGCCTCGCAGACGTCGAGGGCCTCGGCCGGCGACGACAGCCGGACCTCGCGGTTCGACCGCGCGCGGACGCTGCCCGAGAGGTCGACGAGGACGCCCGTGAGGTGGTCCGTGTCGAGGTCGATCCCGACCGAGAACGCCGCGTCCGGGTTGACGTCGAGCTGGATCGGAGGGGCCCCGCGCCCGCCCGTCGCCCGGGCCGTCTCGACGACGAGCCCGGCCTCGACGAGCTGTCGGACGAGGTTCGAGATCGTCTGCGCCGTGAGCCCGGTCCGCCGCGCGACGTCGGCCCGCGAGATCGGCGCGAAGAGCCGGATCGTCTCGTGGACGATCTGGAGGTTGTGCCGCTTGGCGTGGGAGAGGTTGGTCCCAGTCAGCATCGTGTCCCTGTGCCTGGAACGTACGGCGCCCCGGGCGCCGCCCGGCATGGGGACGCCCCGGGAGATATAATCAATCGTTTTGATTTAGTCGGAGCGACACGCTAGCTTACGGAAGCGCTTCCCTCCCCGCCGCCGCGGACGGCCCGCGGACCCGCCATGAGCCTCCACCCCGTCGACCTCTTCATCATCGCGGCCTACGTCGTCGCGACGGTCGGCATCGGGTTCTGGATCTCGCGGAAGGCCTCGAAGAGCATCCAGAACTATTTCCTCGGCGGCAACGAGATCCCGTGGTACGCCCTCGGGCTCTCGAACGCCTCGGGCATGTTCGACATCTCGGGCACGATGTGGCTCGTGTACCTCCTCTTCGTCTATGGGATGAAGAGCGTCTGGGTCCCGTGGCTGTGGCCGGTGTTCAACCAGATCTTTTTGATGGTCTACCTCTCGGTCTGGTTGCGCCGGTCGGGCGTGATGACCGGGGCCGAGTGGATCCGCTTCCGGTTCGGCGACACGCGCGGGGCGAAGCTGTCGCACCTCGTGGTGGTGCTCTTCGCACTCATCAACGTCGTCGGCTTCCTGGCCTACGGGTTCATCGGAATCGGCCAGTTCGCGGCGGCCTTCCTCCCGTTCCAGCTCGCCGCCGACCCGACGACGAACGCGAACCTCTGGGGCCTCGCCGTCACGGCCATCGCGACGCTGTATGTGGTGAAGGGCGGGATGTTCAGCGTCGTGTTCACCGAGGTCCTCCAGTTCGGGATCATGACGGTCGCATGCGTCTGGGTGGCCATCATCGCGATGCAGCAGGTCTCGCCCGACGCGCTCGCGGCCGCCACGCCCGACGGGTGGCAGAGCCTGTGGTTCGGCTGGGAGCTCGACCTCGACTGGGGCGCGCTCCTGCCCGCGGCGAACGAGAAGATCGCGGCCGACGGCTACACGCTGTTCGGGGCCTTCTTCATGATGATGCTGTTCAAGGGCGTGCTGAGCAGCATGGCCGGCCCGGCGCCGAACTACGACATGCAGCGGATCCTGTCCGCCCGGACGCCGAAGGACGCCGCCAAGATGAGCGGGCTCGTCAGCCTCGTGCTCATGGTCCCGCGCTACATGCTCATCACCGGGCTGACGGTCCTCGCGCTCGTCTTCTTCCGGGACGAGCTCGGCGCGATGGGCTCCGACGTCAACTTCGAGCTCATCCTGCCCTTCACGCTCCGGGAGTTCATCCCGACGGGCCTGCTCGGCCTGCTCATCGCCGCGCTCTTGGCCGCCTTCATGAGCACGTACGCCGCGACGGTCAACGCCGCGCCGGCCTACATCGTCAACGACGTCTACAAGCGCTACATCAACCCCGACGGGAGCGAGCGGACGTACGTCTGGATGAGCTACGTCGTCTCGGTCGTGGTCGTCATCATCGGGACGGCGTTCGGGTTCGTGGCCCAGAACCTCAACACGATCGTCCAGTGGCTCGTCGGCGCGCTCTACGGCGGGTACGCGGCGTCGAACCTGCTCAAGTGGCACTGGTGGCGGTTCAACAGCTACGGCTACTTCTGGGGGATGCTCTCGGGCATCATCGGCGCCGGGATCGCAGCGCCGCTCGTCGGCGCGCTCGGGTTCGACTTCGGCGAGGCCACGCCGCTTTACGCCTTCCCGCTCATCCTCGCCATCTCGCTCGTCGGCTGCGTCGCCGGCACGCTCCTGACCAGGCCCGACCCGATGGAGGTCCTGGAGGACTTCTACCTGAAGGTCCGCCCGTGGGGCTTCTGGAAGCCGGTCCACGACGCGGTCGTGGCGAAGCACCCCGCGATCGAGGCGAACAAGGACGTCCGGCGCGACGCCGTCAACGTGCTCGTCGGGATCGTCTGGCAGACCGCGCTGGTCGCCGTCGGCATCCTGGTCGTGCTCCAGGACTGGGCGGCGCTGACGATCGCGGTCGGCGTGGCCGCCATCACGAGCGGCTTCCTCAAGGTGAACTGGTACGACAACCTCCGTGACTACCCGGAGCAGCCGGACGTCGACGCGGGCGGCGGCGGCGCGCCCGGCGCGGCCTCCGGCGTGGAGGGCCGCCCGCCCGTCGACGTCCCGGTCCCGGCCTAACCCTTCAATTCCGTTTCTCAACGATGGCTTTCGAGTCCTCCGCCGCCCTCGGCGACGGCGCCCCGACGTCCCCCGCCGACCGGCTCGACGCGCTCCGCCAGGCGCACGAGGCTCTGGTCTCGCGCCCGAACGAGCCCGAGCCGCTCGGCAACGGCGTGTACACGCGCTATCGGTACCCCGTTCTCACGGGCGCGCACGCGCCGCTCGAGTGGCGCTACGACCTCGACCCCGCGACGAACCCGTTCGGGATGGAGCGGCTCGGCGTCAACGCCGTGTTCAACGCGGGCGCGATCCAGCTCGACGGGCGCTACCTCGTCGTCGCCCGCGTCGAGGGGGCCGACCGGAAGTCGTTCTTCGGCGTGGCGGAGAGCCCGACCGGCGTCGACCAGTTCCGGTTCTGGGACGAGCCGCTCGCGATGCCGGAGACCGACGACTCGGACACGAACGTCTACGACATGCGGCTCACGGCGCACGAGGACGGCTGGATCTACGGCCTCTTCTGCACCGAGCGGCCCGACCTCGACGCCCACGCGACCGGCGACCTCTCGGCGGCCGTCGCTCAGTGCGGCATCGCGCGGACGAAGGACCTGAAGAACTGGGAGCGCCTGCCGGACCTCGTCACGCCGAGCCCGCAGCAGCGCAACGTGGTGCTGCACCCCGAGTTCGTCGGCGGGCCGGGCGGCGGGCGTGCCTACGGGCTCTACACGCGCCCGCAAGACGGGTTCATCGCGGCCGGATCGGGCGGCGGGATCGGCTGGGGCACCTCGCCGACGATGGACGGGGCGCGCGTCGAGCGCGAGGACGTCGTCGACCCGCGCGTCTACCACACCGTCAAGGAGGTCAAGAACGGGCAGGGGCCGCCGCCGATCAGGACGGACGCCGGCTGGCTCCACCTCGCCCACGGCGTCCGCAACACGGCGGCCGGGCTCCGCTACGTGACGTACCTCTTCCTGACGGCGCTCGACGAGCCGTGGCGCGTGACGCACGCGCCGGGCGGCCACCTCATCGAGCCCCAGGGCGAGGAGCGCGTCGGCGACGTCTCGAACGTGACGTTCACGAACGGCTGGATCGCCGATGGCGACGGGACGGTCTTCATCTACTACGGCTCGTCCGACACGCGCCTCCACGTCGCGACGAGCACGGTCGACCGGCTCGTCGACTACGCGACGCATACGCCGCCCGACGCGCTCCGCTCGGCGGCGGCCGTCGAGCAGCGGCTCGCGCTCATCGAGAAGAACCGGGCCTTCCTCGGCCGCTGATGGAGACCCTGGCTCCCCTCGCGGACGCGGCCCGCGCCGAGCTCGTCGACCACATCCTCCCGTACTGGGCCGGCCGCGCCGTCGACCCTGAGCACGGCGGGTTCGTCGGGCGGATCGACGGGCACGACCGGCTCGTCGCCGACGCCCCGAAGGGCGTCGTCCTCAACGCGCGGATCCTGTGGACCTTCGCCGCGGCCTGCCGCGCGCTCGGCACCGACGCGTGGCGCGCCGAGGCCGACCGGGCCTACGGCGCTCTCCGCCGCTTCCGCGACGACGCGCACGGCGGCGTGGTCTGGACGACGACCGCCGACGGCCGGCCGCTCGACGATAAAAAGCAGACGTACGCGCAGGCGTTCGCCATCTACGCGCTCGCCGAGTACGTCCGCTACGGTGCGAGCACCGAGGCGCTCGCGTGGGCGCAAGAGCTGTACGCGCTCGTCGAAGAGAGGGCCGTCGACCCCCGCCATGGCGGCTACGTCGAGGCGTTCGCCCGCGACTGGGGCCCGGCCGCCGACCTCCGCCTGAGCGAGAAGGACGACGACGCGCCGAAGTCGATGAACACGCACCTCCACGTGCTCGAGGCCTACACGGCGCTCCACCGCGTCTGGCCCGACGCGGGTCTCGCAGGCCGGCTCCGCCACCTGATCGAGACGTTCCTCGACCGGATCGTCGACCCGGCGACGGGACACCTGACCTGCTTTTTCGACCTCGACTGGTCGCGGACGTCCGGGCTCGTCTCCTACGGCCACGACGTCGAGACGAGCTGGCTGCTCGACGAGGCCGCGGCCGAGCTGGACGACGCCGCGCTGGCCGCGCGGGTCCGCGAGGCGAGCGTCCGGCTCGCCCGGCTCACGCTCGACGAGGGGCTCGACGCCGACGGCGGCCTCCTCAACGAGCGCCACGCCGACGGGCACGTCGACACCGACCGTCACTGGTGGCCGCAGGCCGAGGCCGTCGTCGGATTCCTGGGCGCCTACGAGCACACGGGCGAGGCCGCGTTCGCCGAGGCCGCGCTCGCGACGTGGGCCTTCATCCAGCGCGCCGTCGTCGACCGCGAGGGGGGCGAGTGGTTCTTCCGCGTCAGCCGCGACGGCGTGCCGTACCGCGACGAGGACAAGGTCGGTCTCTGGAAGTGCCCGTACCACAACGCCCGCGCCTGCCTCGAGATCGTGGACCGCGTCGGCGCCGCGGTCTCCGCCTAGCTCCCACCGCTCATGCTCCGTCTCGTCCTCGCCGCCGCCGTCGCGCTGGCCGCCGTCACCGCAAGCGCCCAGCCGTCCGACGCGTTCGTCCGCGTCGAGGACGGCCTGCTCGTCAAGGACGGCACGCCGTACTACTTCGCCGGGGCCAACCTGTGGTTCGGGATGAACCTCGGGTCGGCAGGGGAGGGGGGCGACCGCGACCGGCTCGTCCGCGAACTCGACCGGCTCGACGCGCTCGGCGTCGACAACCTCCGCGTGCTCGCCATCAGCGAGGGGCCCGCCGATGAACCGTGGCGCGTGCAGCCGGCCGTCCAGAACGCGCCCGGTGAGATCGACGAGGCGCTGTGGGAAGGGCTCGACGTCCTCCTCGCCGAGATGGCCGCACGCGACATGACGGCCGTCCTCGTGCTCAACAACTTTTTCCAGTGGTCGGGCGGAATGGCCCAGTACGTCTCGTGGGCGACGGGCACGCCGGTCCCGTACCCCAACGCCGGCGAGCACACCTGGGACGAGTTCCAGATGTACGCGGCCCAGTTCTACACGAACGAGGACGCCATGCGGATGGCGGACGAGACGATCCGTCGGCTCGTCCTCCGCACGAACACCGTCACCGGCGTGCCCTACCGCGACGACCCGACGGTCATGGCGTGGCAGCTCGGCAACGAGCCCCGTGGGTTCCAGAACGCCGACGCCTACATCCTCTGGGCCGACCGGACGGCCGGGCTCCTCCAGGCGCTCGACCCGAACCACCTCGTCTCGCTCGGCGGCGAGGGCAAGCTCCAGAACGGCTACGACGCGCCCCGCACCCAGTTCGAGCGCGTCAGCCGCTCGCCCAACCTCGACTACCTCACCATCCACATCTGGATCGAGAACTGGCAGTGGTACCAGCCGGGCGAGCCCGACACGTTCGACCCGGCCGTCGCGAACGCGCTCGCCTACCTCGGCGACCACGCCGCCATCGCCGACGCGCTCGGCAAGCCGCTCGTCGTCGAGGAGTTCGGGGCGAGTCGCGACGGCGGGACCTACGACCCCGCCGCCACGACGACGTACCGCGACCGGTACTACCGCCAGCTCTTCGGGGCCGCCGCCTACCTCGCCGAGGCCGGCCGGCCCGTCATGGGCACGAACGTGTGGTCGTGGGCCGGGGAGGCCCGCCCGCCGCGGCCGGGCGAGCCGTGGCGCGTCGGCGACCCGCTCATCGGCGACCCGCCGCACGAGGACCAGGGCTGGTACTCGATCTACGACGCGGACGAGACCACGCGGGCGGTCCTGGCCGAGCACGCCGAACGGATGCGGGCGCTCCGTGAGGACGGCTAGCACGGGCAGGAAGCCCTCCCGAGAAAGCGGCAGGCCCCGCGGAGACCGGGCGGGGGCCTTTCTCGGTGCCCCCGGAGGAAAAACGGGGTGGGGGGCGGGCCTTCAACTTGCATTCGTCAATTTGATTGACATATACTCTGGAACCCCTTCCGGGCCCCCACCCCGTATGACCCCGACTGCTACTCGCCTCTGCGTCGCCCTCGTGGTGGCGCTCCTCACCGGGCCGCTCGCGTCGGCCGCGACGGGCCCGCTCGCCGGGCGGATCGTCGGGACCGTCACCGACGCCCAGACGGGCGAGACGCTCATCGGCGCGAGCGCCCGGATCGCCGGGACCTCGATCGGCGCCGCGACCGACGTGGACGGCCGGTTCTCGATCCCGAACGCGCCGTCCGGGCCGCAGACGCTCGTCGTGAGCTACGTCGGCTACGTCAGCGACACGCTCGCGGTCGACGTCCCCGACGGCGGGACGCTCGAGGTCGAGGCGGCGCTGAGCTTCCGAACGCTCGGGGGCGTCGAGGTGACGGCCCAGGTGGCCGGCCAGCTCTCGGCCATCAACGAGCAGTTCTCGAGCGCGACCGTCGGCAACGTGGTCTCGAGCGACCGGATCCAGGAGCTCCCCGACAACAACGCGGCCGAGTCGATCGGCCGGCTCCCGGGCGTGTCCATCCAGCGCTCGGGCGGCGAGGCCAACCGGGTCGCCATCCGCGGGCTCGCGCCGAAGTACAACACCGTGACCGTCAACGGCGTCCGGCTCCCGAGCACCGACGGGAACGAGCGCTCGGTCGACCTCTCGCTCGTCTCGTCGAACGTGCTCGACGGGATCGAAGTCCGCAAGGCGATCACGCCCGACCAGGACGGCGACGCCATCGGCGGGACCATCGACCTCCGGCTGCGGAACGCGCCGAGCCGGCCCCGGCTCGACCTCCTGGCCCAGGGCGGCTACACGGCGCTCCAGGACTACTACGGCAACTACAAGGTGGTCGGGACGGCGAGCAACCGGTTCTTCCGCGACCGGCTCGGCGTCATCGCCACGTTCAACACCGAGGAGTACGACCGGAGCGCCGACAAGGTCGACGTGCTCTACGCGCCGGGCACGATCCCCGGGACGAACACGAACGCGATCCGGGTCAACCAGATCACCCCGCGCGAGGAGACCATCACGCGCGGGCGGCTCGGCGGGAGCCTGCTCATGGACTACACGCTCCCGAACGGCCGGTTCACGGGCAACGCGTTCTACAACTCGCTCGACAACGACGCCTTCATCCGCCGCCAGCAGGCGACGCCGAACAGCCTCGACTACATCATCGACGACACGTACAACGAGACGTCGCTCCTGACGAGTGCGCTGGGGGCCGAGCAGGACTTCGGGCTCTTCCGCTACGACGCGACCCTCTCGTACACCCAGTCGCGGTCGCACAACCCGGAGGACCTCACGTTCAACATCCAGCGCCGCGGCGGCGGGTTCACCGTCAACGCCGACTCGCTGTTCTACCTCACGCCGAGCCAGGCCGGCGGCCGGATCGTCGTCGACTCGACGGCCGTGCTGGAGAGCCTGTTCGCGACCGAGCGTCAGCTCGACGAGGACCAGATCGGGCTCCAGCTCAACGTCCAGGTCCCGTTCCGGCTCGGCGAGTCGATCTCGGGCTACGTCAAGACGGGCGGCAAGCTCCGCTGGCTCGACCGGTCGTTCGACGTGAACCAGATCGGGCGGACGAACCTCCAGGACCCGAACCCGCCCCTCTTCGACTGCCTCACGGAGGAGCTCCCGCAGTACGCCGAGTTCTTCGACCGGGCCCAGATCCCGATCTCGATCCTCCTCGCCGACTACGAGCGCGGCGACGACTTCCTCGAGGGCGCCTACGGGCTCGGGCTCGTCGCCGACGAGGACGCGCTGACGTCGATCCTCCGCGCGCTCCAGAGCCAGGCGTGCTCGCCGTTCGACCCGAACTCGGAGGTCGACGCCGACGGGAACGGGGCGCCCGACTACTACGCCAACGAGATCTTCCCCATCTCGACGAGCACGTTCGGCCAGGACTACGCCGGCCGCGAGACGTACCAGGCGGGCTACGTCATGGGCCGGTTCGACTTCGGCGACATGGTCACGGTCATCCCGGGCGTCCGCGTCGAGGCCGACCAGACGACGTACGACGGCCAGGTCTTCCGCGCGCTCAGCGGCGGCCGGACGGGCGCGCCGCCGGTCGGGTTCGAGCCGCTCACGTCGGAGCGGAGCAACACGTACTGGCTCCCGATGGTCCACTTCGACGTCCGCCCGGCCGACTGGCTCTCGCTCCGGGCGGCCCGGACCGAGACGATCTCGCGGCCGAACTACAACCAGTACGCCCCGATCATCTCGGTCGACGCGTTCTACTACGCGATCCAGGCGGCCAACCTCGACCTCCGCGCGGCGCAGGCGACCAACTACGACGTCGGCGCCCAGGTCGTCCGCGAGGGGCTCGGGCTCGTCGGCGTCAACGGGTTCTACAAGCAGATCGACGACCTGGTCTACGACGTCCAGTACATCACGCAGCAGGACCTCCTCCCGCTCCCGGACGCCATCCCGACCGACTGGTACGTCCCGGCGGCCCGGGGCAACCCCATCTTCCAGACGACGGCCAACAACGAGTTCCCGACCGAGTTCTACGGCGTCGAGTTCGAGTGGCAGACGAACTTCTCGTACCTCCCGGGCGCGCTCCGCGGCCTCGTCCTCAACGCGAACTACACGAGGTCGTGGTCGGAGACGACGTACCAGACGTTCCGCTCGGAGCTCGAATACGTCTACATCGACGAGGATGGGAACAGCTGCGGCCGCTTCCCCTGCTCGGTCAACGCCTCGCTCATCGACACGACGCGGACGGGGCGGATGCCGGGTCAGTCGGCCCACATCGCGAACGTCACGCTGGGGTACGACTTCAAGGGGTTCTCGGCCCGGCTCTCGTACCTCTTCCAGAGCGGGACGACGGCCTACGTCAACCCGACCAACTCGCTCCTCGACGAGTTCGTCGGCGACTACTCCCGGTTCGACCTCTCGGTCCGCCAGGCCTTGAGCAGCGGGATCGAGGTGTTCGCCAACCTCAACAACCTGAACAACCGGCCGGACCAGCGCTACACCGGCCTGGAGGTCCCGGCCGCGGCCCGGACCTACTCGGCCGACTACCTCCGGTACCGCGAGCTCTACGGGTTCACGGCCGACGTCGGCATCCGCTACCGGCTCTAACCCACCGCCGGGGGACGGCCCCGGCCCGCGCCCCGGCGCTCCCTCTCTCATCACCACGCCCCTCGGGGACCCCTATGAGACGTTTCTACGCATCCACCCTCCTCGCGCTGGCGGCCCTCGTGGCCGGCGCACCAGGGGCGTCCGCCCAGGACTTCACCGAGTGCCCGACCGACCAGGCCGAGTGCGTCGTCGACTTCGGCACGTTCCAGGCGCCGATCCTCAACGCGCTCCGGAACACGATCGTCAACGACACCGACCGGCCCGCCGACCGGGTCTACGTGCTCCAGCGCGGGGGCAACTACTACATCACCGACCCGATCACGTACGACGGGTTCGATCTCCGGATCGTCGGCGAGGAGGCGCCCGACTCTGGCAACGACTTCGGCCCGGCCCTCATCCAGCGCGTCGCCAACCCCGACGCCGGCACCGAGGCGCCCGGCCAGATGTTCCTCGTCGGGACGGGCGCCGAGGACGGCGAGACGACCACGTCAGGCCTCGTCCTCAGCAACGTCTGGCTCCAGGGCGAGACCGGGACCGGCGGCACGGGTGCGTACGAGCCGATCCAGATCTTCTCGACCAACTCGTACCACGAGTTCGACAACGTCGTGTTCGATCAGAACGAGTGGCACCACGTCTCGTTCAAGAACGGGTCGAACGGGAACACCATCGTGTTCCGCAACAACACGTGGCGTAATCAGGTCGGCGCCGGCCAGCTCTACATTGGCCGTGGGTTCCGGATCGAGGGGTCGCAGCAGGCGATGCTCATCGTGGAGAACAACTCGTTCTTCAACATCTCGTCGTTCCCCTTCCAGGTCGACAACGGCGCGACGGTCGACTACGTCCTGTTCAACCACAACACGGTCGTGAACTCGGGCCTCTCGCTGGCCTCGGGCAACACGTGGAAGCGGGCCTACTTCACGAACAACGTGTTCCTCAACCCCTTCTACCAGGGCGAGAGCGCGCCGATTTACAACCAGGACAACCGTGAGGGCGAGTTCTCGGGCTACTTCGACATCGCCCCGCTCCCGGCCGGGCTCGGGCTCGAGGCCAACCGCCGGATCGTCCTCGCGAACAACCTCTACTACCTCAACGAGGACATCCGGGCCATCCACGACGAGTTCGACGTCCGGACGCAGCCGCTCGTGAGCGACTCGACCCTGTCGTACACGACGGCGGCCCCGTACGTGACGGCGGCCAACGGCGAGCCGGCCGTGGTCATCCGCGACAACATCACGGACATCGAGCTCATGCTCGCCAACTCGCCCTACGACGACGCGGCCGTCCAGGACTCGATCCGCCAGTTCATCGCCGAGTCGCAGGAGGCCAACGCGGCCCCGACGCCGCTCGTCTTCTGGGACCCGGGCGTCAACCCCGACCCACTGTTCATCAACTTCCCGCGCCCCGAGGACTTCTCGTACGACAACGACGCGGTCGAGTCGGCCGGGACCGACGGGCTCCCGCTCGGCGACCTCAACTGGTTCCCGGGGGCCAAGGACGACTACCTCGCCAACCGCGAGAGCTACGTCACGGCCATCGAGAACATCACCGGCGGCGACGTCGAGGAGCCGACTGGCACGGAGATCGTCGAGGCCGAGAACGGGACGCCGAACGGCAGCGCTGAGGTCGTCCTGGTCGAGGGCGACGCATCGATCTACTTCGAGGGGGCCGGGTTCGCCCAGTGGACCTTCGAGGTGCCGGCCGACGGGACCTACGGGCTCAACATCACGACGGACCTCCGCGGCTCGGACCCGCGCGGTGAGCGCGTGCTCGTCGACGGGAACGGTCTCCTCAACTCGACCGACCTCGGCGAGCTCCTGTTCTGCACCGAGGCCGGCGCGGGGTCGCTCGGCAGCGGCGTCTGCCCGTACCCGCTCGACACGAACGACGGGTTCACCGTCTACGAGCTCCGGGCCGACCAGCTCATCGACGACGACGGCACCGCCGACGTCGACGAGTCGACGTTCCTCGACCTCACGGCCGGGACGCACACGCTCCGGATCGAGCCGGTCTGGGGCTACCAGGCGTTCGGGACCATCGAGGTCGTCGACGCCTCGGGCGCCGTGGTCGACACGCTCCCGGTCCAGGAGGCCACGACGCGGTCGGTGACCGAGGAGTGCCCCGAGGAGGTCGCGTTCTGCCCGCAGGGCTTCGCGACGGTCTCGCTCGACGCCGGCGGCGAGGTCGCCATCCCGTTCACGCTGCCCGCCGGCAACCTGAGCGTGCTCCCGAGCATCGTCTACACGTCGCCGTCGGGCGGCTCGGGCGAGCTCTTCATCAACGGCGGCAAGGCGGCCGACCTCAACTTCGCCGCGACGACGGCCGGCGAGTCCGGGACCGTCGACCTCGGCAAGTACACGACGGCCGAGGGCGCCGGGACGATCACGATCCGCTCGTCGACGGGCGGCGTCGAGATCGACTACATCTCGCTCGCGGCGTTCGCCAGCGAGGGCGACCCGGTCGCGACCGAGGAGCTCCCCGAGGGCTGGGCGCTCGGCCTGTCGTACCCGAACCCGACGGCGGGCGCGGCGACGATCGAGTTCCGGCTCGCCACGCCGGCCGCCGTCCAGCTCCACGTCTACGACGTCCTCGGGCGCCGCGTGACGACGCTGGCCGACGGCGAGCTCGCGGCGGGCCCGCACCAGGTCCGGATCCCGGCCGGCGCGCTCGCCAGCGGGACGTACATCTACCGGCTCCAGACGCCGGTCGGTACGCAGACCCGCCGGCTCACCGTCGTCCGGTAGGGCCGCGCGCGGCGGGGGGCAAGTGAGGGCCCCCCGCCGTGTCCGACCCCGTGGGGCTCCCGCCTGCCGGTGGGCCGCGGCTCTGGCCGCGCCACCCGGCGACGGGGGCCCCTTCTTTTATGATGATGACTCCGACCTTCCGCCTCGTCCTCGTCGCCGCCCTGCTGGCGGCCGGGTGCGCGAGCGTGCGCCCCGGGTCTGACGAGGCGTCTCCGGCCGACCCGGAGGCGCTTCCCCAGACCCGCGCGCTGTTCGCCAACCTCCGCCAACTGGCGCCCGACCACGTCCTGTTCGGCCACCACGACGATCTCGCCTACGGGACCACGTGGCGCGGCGAGCCGGGCCGCTCCGACGTGAAGGAGACGGCCGGCTCGTACCCCGCCGTCTACGGCTGGGACGTCAGCCGGCTGTTCCGCCGGAACCGGCTCGACCAGCCGGACCCCGAGCGGCAGGCCCAGCTCCGCGCGTGGATCCTCGAGGGCTACGCCCGCGGCGGCGTCTCCGAGCTGTGCTGGCACATGGAGAACCCCGTCACGCGGACGAACTCCTGGGACACCACGCGCGCCGTCTACGCCATCCTCCCCGGCGGCGAGCGGCACGACCTCTACCGCGGGGCGCTCGACGAGCTCGCGGCGTTCCTCCAGACGCTCGTCCCCGAGGGCGAGACCGAACCGGTCCCCGTGATCTTCCGGCCGTTCCACGAGCACACCGGGAGCTGGTTCTGGTGGGGCCGCGACCACGCGACCGTCGACGAGTTCACGACGCTCTGGCGGTTCACGGTCGAGCGCCTCCGCGAGCGGGGCGTCCACAACGTGCTCACGGCCTACTCGACCGACGTCTTCGACAGCGAGGCCGAGTACCTCGAACGCTACCCCGGCGACGAGTACGTCGACGTCCTCGGCTTCGACGATTACCACAGCATCCGGACCGTCGCCTCGCGCGACACGTTCGCCCAGCGGCTCCGCACGGTCGGCCGGCTGGCCGAGGAGCGGGGCAAGCTGGCCGCGCTGACCGAGACCGGCGTCGAGACCGTCCCCGACTCGACGTGGTGGACGAACGTCCTGCTCCCCGCGATCAAGACCGACCCCATGACGCGCCGGATCGCCTACGCGCTCGTCTGGCGCAACGCGAACCCCGACGGCGACCGGGCCGACCACTACTACGCGCCGTACCCCGGGCACGCGAGCGCGGCCGACTTCGTGCGGTTCTACCGCGACCCGTTCGTCCTGTTCGAGGACGAGCTCCCCGACCTCTACGCGCCCGCCCCATGACGCTCCGCTCACGCACCGCGCTCGTCCTGCTCGCGCTCGCCGTCGGCGGCTGCTCGTCCGCCGCCCGCATGGCCGGCGACGGGCTCGACCTCGTCGACGACGAGGCGACGGCCGAGACGCGCGCGCTCTACGCGAACCTGCGAGAGCTCGCGCCCGACCACGTCCTCTTCGGCCACCAGGACGACCTCGCCTACGGCGTCGACTGGGTCGGCGAGCCGGGCCGCTCCGACGTGAAGGACACGGCCGGCGACTACCCGGCCCTCTACGGCTGGGAGCTCGGCGACCTCGAACTGGGCGCCGATGAGAACCTCGACGGCGTCGACTTCGCCGACATGCAGCGGTGGATCCGTGAGGGCCACGCGCGCGGCGGCGCGATCACGCTCGCGTGGCACATGGCGAACCCGGCGTCCGGCGGCAACACCTGGGACACCACGCCGGCCGTCCACACGGTCGTGCCCGGGGGCGAGAACCACGAGGCGTTCCGCGGCTGGCTCGACACGTTCGCCGACTTCGTCGACGGGCTCCGCGACGCCGACGGCCGGCCGATCCCGCTCCTCTTCCGGCCGTACCACGAGCACACCGGGAGCTGGTTCTGGTGGGGTGCCGACAGGACGTCGGTCGAGGACTACAAGGCGCTCTGGCGGTTCACCGTCGAGTACCTCCGCGACGAGCGCGGCCTCCACAACCTGCTCTAC
>JACLAD010001807.1_pt1 | contig 24769 bp, 21 predicted proteins | sample 8027901 | NCBI WGS metagenome assembly JACLAD01 (sample SAMN15725071, study PRJNA655200) | protist metagenome | isolation source: fluorescence activated cell sorting (FACS) single amplified genomes of... | place: Spain: Blaines Bay Microbial Observatory, Mediterranean Sea | collected 2016-07-05 | reverse complement strand
AACGGGCGATGCATTGGGCTCGCTCCGTTGCGATTGCGGGGCGCAATTACAGGAGGCGCTTCGCCTCATCGGCACGGCAGGGGGTATTGTGCTGTATCTGCGAGGGCAAGAGGGCCGCGGCATCGGGCTCGCCAACAAAATCAAAGCCTATGCTTTGCAGGATCAGGGTCTGGATACAGTTCAGGCCAACCACGTGCTGGGGTTCGACCAAGACAGCAGGGACTATGCCGTGGCGGCGTGCATGCTGCATCACCTCAACGTAGAAGAAATCAATCTACTCACCAACAATCCGGCAAAGGCTCTCGCGATGCAGCATGCGGGTGTCGCGATCAACCGTGTCGTCCCGCTCTTTATCCAGTCAAATCCCTACAGTGTGAGATATCTCGACACCAAACGTGAAAAAATGGGACATGCATTCCCCGGTTAGCGTTGCAACCTCCCGGAACTTTTCGCCCCCCACAGCATTACGATTCACTTGAACGGTCGGGGGGGCGTAATTCATGGCATACACAATCCATTACATTCTGCGCTCTTTTCCGATCGCCTGCTTTAGCCTGGTATTGGCCGCAGATATCACATACCTGCAAACCTCCAATCTGCTTTGGCTGCATTTTGCCGAATGGCTGCTATTGGCCGGCGTGGTCTTTACGGGCCTCGCGCTATTGGCGCTTCCTATCGACCTGCTGGCCCGCCATGTGCGGCCATCTTGGTGGACCGTGCTTGCCAGCATCGTGGTGTTAGCCTTGGCAACCCTGAACAATTTTATCCATACGGCCGACGGTTGGACAGCGGTGATGCCTTATGGCGTGGCGCTGTCGGTGGGGACTGTCGTGGCAATGATTATCACTGCCTGGCTTGGCAGCAGGGGAGTTCGGCATGTCTAACATTGCAGTAATCCGCGCTTGTCTACTCCTCGCTGGCGCCACTCTGGTGCTTAGCGCCTGCAGTCGCAGTGATTTCGACACCACATCACAGCTTGGCCCCGATCCGGCGCTACCGCAGCCCGAATTTCACAACATCATCCCCGACCTCAAGATAGCCGAGGTGGTGGGATGGGCGGATGGCGAAGCCCCAACAGTGCCTGAAGGGCTCACCATTACGGCTTATGCTCAGGATCTGGCCAACCCGCGTACCGTTCATACTCTGCCCAATGGGGACGTGCTGGTGGTGCAGTCCAAAGGCCCTCCCGGCAAGCCGCTGAACCGGCCGAAAGACTACATCCGCGGATGGATCATGAGCCTCGCGGCGGGCGGCGGTGGCGGCGGTGGCGGCAAGGATACCAATCTGATCACCCTGCTGCGCGACACCGACCGCGACGGTGTGGTGGATGTGCGCAGTGACCTGCTGACCGATCTCACATCGCCTTTTGGCGTCGCATGGTACGACAACACGCTCTATGTGGCTGCGGCGGACGCGGTGTTGTCCTACCCCTATGAACTGGGTCAGACTGAGATCACCGCCGCACCCACCATATTGACGCCGCTGCCCGGCGGACCGATCAACCATCATTGGACCAAGGATTTGGCGCTTAGTCCCGATGGTCAATTCCTTTACGCTTCAGTGGGTTCAAACTCCAATGCCGGGGAGCGCGGCTTGGAGGCGGAAAAAGGACGAGCGGCCATCTGGCAGATCGATCGGGCCACTGGAGCTGCACGCATATTCGCTTCAGGCCTGCGCAATCCCAACGGGTTGACCATCCACCCAGAAACCGAGCAGTTGTGGACTGTTGTTAACGAACGCGATGAGCTCGGGCCCAATCTTGTGCCAGATTACATGACGTCGGTTCAAGATGGCGGATTTTACGGATGGCCCTGGAGCTACTACGGCCAAAACGTCGATGCGCGGGTACATCCACCGCGTCCCGATCTCGTCGCTACCGCCATCAGCCCGGATTACGCATTGTCGAGCCACGTGGCAGCGCTCGGGCTTGCCTTCACCAATGGATCTGCGATGCCCGAATCTTATTCCAACGGGGCGTTCGTGGGTAATCGCGGCAGCTGGAACCGCGACGCGTTCAATGGCTACAAGGTTGTCTACGTCCCCTTCATCGATGGCCGACCTTCCGGCATGGCAGTGGATGTGGTCACCGACTTTTTGAACGGGGACAAGGCACGCGGCAGGCCCGTGGGGTTGGCAATCGACGGCACTGGAGCTTTGTTGATTGCCGACGATGCAGGCAACACCGTCTGGCGCGTTGCCGCAGCCGACGGCTCGGTCATCTCCGAACCACTACCAACCGATAGGGTCAGCCCGCCACAGACGGATCCGTCGAGCGTGAATACCTCGATAAATTCACCATCCGGGACCAGTGGTTCGGTCTCCCCACCCCAGACTGATGTTGTGCCGGCAGTGTCCCCAGAAGACGGCTTTTCACCACCGACCAACTGACTGACCTATCGAAGTGTTGCACAGCCGAGCCCATGCCGCTGCAACCGCGCCCGCCGCTGCGAAGCGCCGGAGGTTTAGCCGCCGGCGTGATAGCCATACGATTGGTCGTAGACGGCGACCCCGCGAAGAACAGGTACGTGCGCCGGTAGGACCCTTGGCATACCGGAGGTGTGGTATGTGCTCAATTGGAGACACCATCCGTCACGCACGTGGCATTTAAAATCGTGGGGCTAGCCCCTCCCCGGCCATGGGCGTTTGCCTTGCCGATACACGACCTGTGCAGCGATCCAATCGCCATTGCGGGAGTGAACGCGCGGCAGACAGTCGGTCCCTCGGGATATGCTCCGGTTCGTAGCAGCCGTAGGAGGTGAAGCCTGTAAAAAGCGCCACGCGGAAAATTCGTCCCACCACCAACATTGCAGTCTATGCGACCCCAGCCGTTGAGATTACCCTCCACATCGAAAAGCAAAGCGCGAGTGGGGATATCAGCCAGTAATCTCTCGAGAAGCTGGTTTGGCCAAGATGGTGGCGTCCCCGCAGCTTTGAGTATCTAGACTGCTATCCCCGAAGTCAGCTTATCGCTCATGTCTCCCAGAAGCTGCCGGTCTGAAAACCACCCCGTTCAGACCGACTTGAGTCGACCTCAAACCCGTCGGTCTGCCGTCGACCCCGTTGCGGTCATCAGCGAGTTCAGGTTTTCTGCTCAACTCCTGCCACTCAATTCTGCATCTTCTACTGCTTGGTTTGATGGCGTCTATTCCGGTAATCTGATTCCTGTCTTTCGACCCAGCGGTACATCAGACCTGCCGCAGCGCCCGAGGCTGCAAAGATGAAGGTCACGTAGGCGACGGAAGTGACCTCTGTACCTAACGCAAAGCTAAATATCACAGCTACAGACAGGCCGGTCAGAGTGCCGAAGGCGCCATACCAAACAGCTCCAACTAAGCGAAACCGCTTAGCAACGTGAAAGCTCAACAGCGTGATTGGAAGGCACATCAGCAAGCCAGGAAGGAAGCCAACTAAAAGCGCAACGGGAGCGACTGCTCCATACCCGAAAGGTACGAGCACTCCTATGCCCAAGCAGCCCACCGCCACAGCGGCGAGATAGGCCACGATCGAGAACGTCGCGTTTTTTATATTCGGTTCTTCGTTCATGGACTTACCAAACATCGCGTCCTTATCACTGTACAGTGATGCCGCCGCCTATGTCAGCTTTCCGGTCATCTGATTTCAAAGCCGTCAGTCCCCAACCCACCCCTGTGCTGCCAGTCAGTTGGAAAGCGGCGGCACAAAACTAGCGGTGAGGAACGAGTTCTTATCATTCACGGTTCTCAGAGTCACAGCCACCAGCGGATGCCTTTACTGCCCCTGACTCTGCCCACGCACTATCCGACCATCTTCGTCAAAGTACATGAGTAAAATTCCACCTGTTATTATTCGATCCGGAAATCTCTGCGGAACAATGGAGAGGAAAGGGGCTGGAGGTTCGACGGTGATTCTGAATCGATCTTTCCCACTTATTGCATCGTTATGAACGGCGTAAACACACGCTCTATATAAGTAGAATATATGAGTTCTGACGTACGGGCACTCCTCTACGAGAATTCCACTCGTATATCCGGAATATTTGGTCCAATCATTCTCTTCTCGCAGTTCGCGAAAATCCTTGTCATATGTCAGGATAACTCTTGTGACGATAGGAAGTATGAGCAGGCGCTCGAAAGCCGGAGGAATCAAAAGCGTAAAAAACAGCAGAAGTAGAGCGCCTATGTGGCGGTGCTTCCTATAGTTGGATATCAGCGCCCAAGCGGCGAACACGATGTAGGCAAGCGTAGCAACGGCGTTCATCTGGACCTGACTACATTGCTTCGTTGCGGGGCCTTGCCGCATCATCAGGAACCGACTGTACCATAAGTGTCAGTTCTCAACGAGACCGCTATTTGCCTCTCGCCTGCCAGAAGCCGCCAGTCTACTCCCCACCCCAATCGGGTCGTGTCCCGGGACGTGGTGTAACTGAGGTGGTCAAGCCGCTCGCGAGCGCGCCATTAGGTGCGCCGTAGCGAGCGAGCGGCTGGGTGGTCATCGACGGATTTCCGGTAAGGTCTGGTTGCTTACCCCAACCCTGCACCTGAAGGACCACCGATGACCGACACGATGATGAACCTGCGCACGCTGGTAGAGAAGACCCCCGACGCCGATATTCTGCGCGAGATGATTGGCTTTGCGGCCGAACGGCTGATGGAGCTGGAAGTGGGTGCCGCCACTGGCGCCGGCTATGGCGAAAAGAGCGCAGAGCGGCGGGTCCAGCGCAATGGCTACCGCGAGCGGGATTGGGAGACGCGGGCCGGCACTGTCGAGCTGCGCATCCCCAAGCTGCGCAAGGGCAGCTACTTCCCTGGCTTTCTGGAGCCGCGTCGCATGGCCGAGAAGGCGCTGACCGCGGTGATCCAGGAGGCCTATATCCAGGGCATCTCCACCCGGTCGGTGGACGACCTGGTCAAGGCCATGGGCATGAGTGGTATCTCAAAAAGCCAGGTGAGCCGGCTCTGCGAAGAGATCGATGGCAAGGTCAAAGCATTCCTGGACCGGCCGATCGAGGGCGATTGGCCATACCTATGGATCGACGCCACCTACCTCAAGGTGCGCCGGGGCGGCCGCATCGTCTCGGTGGCGGCCATCATGGCGGTGGGCGTCAATGCCGATGGCCGGCGCGCGGTGCTGGGCATGGAGATCGGTACCTCGGAAGCCGAGGCGATCTGGACCGAGTTCCTGCGCAAGCTGACCCGCCGGGGCCTGCGCGGCGTGAAGCTGGTGATCTCCGATGCCCATGAGGGCATCAAGGCCGCTGTTACCAAGGTGCTTTGCGCCACATGGCAGCGCTGCCGCGTCCACTTCATGCGCAACGTCCTGACCCATGCCGGCAAGAGCGGCCGCCGGGTAGCCAGTGCCTTCATCGCTACAGCCTTCGCCCAGGAGACGCCGGAGGCCGCCAGCACCCAATGGCGCGCCGTTGCCGACCAGATCCGTCCCCGGGTGCCCAAGCTCGCCACCATCATGGACGAGGCCGAGCACGATGTTCTCGCCTATATGAGCTTCCCCAAGGAGCATCGGGCCAAGCTGCACAGCAACAACCCGATGGAACGGGTTAATGGCGAGGTGAAGCGGCGGACAGAGGTGGTGGGCATCTTCCCCAACGAAGACGCAATCGTTCGGCTCGTCGGCGCCATCCTGCTCGAGCAGAACGATGAGTGGGCAGTGCAGCGTGCCAGATATATGTCGCTGGAATCCGTCGCCCCTTTGAGCGATGATCCCCTCGTCAGCTTGCCGGCAGTCCCCGCACGCTGATCAACCCGGCCGAGCCGGACATGCGTGGAGGCCCTGCCTCAGTTACACCACGCCGAGGGGCACGATCCCCAATCGTGGTCATTCCGCCGGCATAAGCTGACCGGCAGCTTGAGCGTCAGTCGCTCCAACGGCCGGAATGGGGCGCGTCAGCGATTGTCCGGTCCCGCGCCTGTTGCGGACGTCTAGATTTGACCCGCCAGTGATAAGAAGTTTCCAGTCTGCAACTAACTTGGACCGCTCTTCATTTCGACAGGCATTTGGCCGTTTTAACGCAAAATCCTTTCGAGAACGCCAGCCGTATCAGGCAGGGTGATCCCAGGGATTAATGATGTTGACCCCGGATCGCTCGAAATCGGCAACGTTACGCGTGACCATCGTCATTCCATGGACCAACGCAGTCGCGGCAATCAGGCCATCCCGTTCGGCGCGGGGGTTAGGCGCATGGAGTTGAGCACAACGGAGGGCTACTGCCGTATCGACCGACAACGTCCGATCGGCAAACTCAGGAACGACATGACGATCCACCCATATGCGCAATCTGGCGCCTTGGTCCGGGTCCCGTCGCTCCACCAGAAGGATGCCAAGTTCCAGCTCCATCAGTGTTATCACTGATATGTAGAGCTTCGTGGCATCAACGCTGTCGAGCCACGAGACGACTTTGATGTCCGCCTTGCCATCGCCGGCTTTGCGCAGCTCAGAAATCACGTTGGTATCGAGCAAGAACATCAGGAGAAATCTGCTGGACGAGGCAAGTCGCGCGACCGAGGGGGAGCAAGCTCAATCTCCGATAATCCAGGCATTGAAAGCGCTGCAACGATGCTCCGGCGCTGACCTGTGATTCGCTGATATTCCTCGATGCTCAGTAGAACCTGGGCCGGCTTGCCACGGTTGGTAATGAAGACGGGGCCGCTGCGCGTGGCCTTCTGCGCCTGGTTGGCATTCTGTTGGAATTCTCGACTGGACACTGTGGTGATCGTCATGGGTCGCTCCATTCTACACGATGTTGTTACATTAGAACATTTATAGTCGAATGACAATCGGTGCAGCCACGTTGGACTCCTGGCTGAGTAAGTGCGGTCGTTAGTTTGATGGACGGTGCGAGCGGTATCGGGCTTCTGACAGCTCGTTGGAATGGCCGCTTTGGGAACACAGACGACGCAGCTCTCACGTCTGAATTGGGGCGCGCACCTGCCCGGCAGTTTGCGATCATTTTCGGTCAATGGCCAAGCCCGACTGAAGGGCAGGGTAGATGCCAACACCCGATTGTCCGACTCTGGAGATCGCCCAGCGGTAAAATGACCGTTTTTACCAAATCAGACAAATCTCGCCTCGTCAGTATACGACCAGATCCCGGCCAAATCCCGCGCGCCGACTATTCCACGAATATTGACTGGGTTCGGGTAGGATCGTGCCCCTCTGCTCTGACGTCATTCTCGCTGTTAAAGCTAAGACGAAGGCGCGGCCTATCCTCCCGCCTAACGCTGTGGCGAAGTTTATGATGCGTGAAGCTGCGAAGGGATCGGTTGGCGCTGCAACATCAGGGTAGATCTGGTCGGGACGCCGCACGTTGTATTCTCGAGCTGGTTTTACGGTTGCGGCGGTGTCCAGACGTTCCAGACGAGGACGACAACAAAAGTGCCCTATAAATTGCCCTACAATCTGTCCAAAATACACCTGAAAGTCTGAGTAACGTGTTGATTTATATGGACACTGTTTGTGGGGTGGGTCCCGCTACCCGCTCCATATTTCCTCCATAAGTTGGTTTGACGGCGGATAAGCTGCGTTTTGCGCAGCGCATGTCTGTCTGCTGCCGTTCGCCCCAGCTGCCGGATGTTTGCTCAGACGGTTGGCTGCGAGAGGAACCACGCGACGAGCTCTGCCGAGTTGTGAACGCCGACGGACCGCGCAAGACGTAATCGGTGCGCCTCAACGGTGCGTCGCGACAATCCAACCTCCTGGGCGATGGCCGCATTGGTCTTGCCCTGTGCCACCAGGGTCAGGATCTGACGCTGCCGCCCGGTGAGCTTGAGTGTAGTTTCGGTGACCGGTCGACTCATGGGTTCGAAGCAATAGAGCGCGGCGGCAAAAGGGTCGCCGGCATCCTGCGAGCGGCCATTGACCCGGCACCAGAAGCGCTTGCCACCAACACCGGCCATGATGCGCTCGTCGTAGTAGATGGCGCCGCCGGGCAGGTGGTGGCGCCACATCTCGCCGGTGCGCACGAAATCGGCAATGGCCGGATAGAGCCGGGAAAAGCTGGCCTCCACCAGTTCTTCGCGCCGATAGCCGAACAGATCGGCAAACTCGGGATTGCAGTCACGGATGATGCGATGGGTCGCATAGACCATGGGCACGGGGATGTCGGCGAGGGTGAAACGCAGCTCTGGCATCATGTGGTAGAAATACGACTAACCGGGGCGCCTCGGCAAGCTCTAGCGTTTGCACAACAACCCGAATGGGAGGAGGAGTGCGAATGCGCAAGCTTCGTTCAAACGCTGCCGAAGCGCTGGCAGATGTGCTGGCCGACGGCATGACCATCATGTCCGGAGGCTTTGGCCTTTGCGGAATTCCCGAAGCGCTAATCGAGGGGATCGAGGCCTCGGGTGCCAAAGGGCTGACCGTCATTTCCAACAATGCCGGGGTCGATGGGATCGGCCTCGGGCGCCTGCTCGCGACGCGGCAGATCAAGAAGATGATCTCGTCCTATGTGGGCGAGAACAAGCTGTTTGCCGAGCAGTATCTGTCAGGCGAGCTGGAGCTTGAATTCAATCCGCAGGGCACGCTGGCCGAGCGCATTCGCGCCGGAGGGGCCGGCATTCCGGCTTTCTTCACCAAGACTGGTGTGGGAACGCTGATCGCCGAGGGCAAGGAAGTGCGGCGCTTTGGCGAGGACGATTATGTGATGGAAACCGGGCTGGTGGCCGATGTGTCCATTGTCCATGCCTGGAAAGGCGATGCCGAGGGCAATCTGGTCTATCGGATGACGGCGCGGAACTTTAACCCGATGATGGCAACGGCCGGCAAGGTGACCATCGCCGAGGTCGAGGAATTGGTCGCGACCGGCAGCTTTGACCCCGACCACATCCACACGCCCGGCATTTTCGTGGACCGGCTGGTGCATGTGCCCAATCCAGCAAAGCATATCGAAAAGCGCACCGTGCGGCAGCGCGACGAGGAGGTGGCGTAATGGCCTGGACGCGCGATCAGATGGCGGCCCGCGCCGCCCGCGAACTCAAGGACGGTTTTTACGTCAATCTGGGCATTGGCATTCCGACGTTGGTGGCCAACTATATTCCCAAGGGCATGGATGTGCGGCTGCAGAGCGAAAACGGTATGCTGGGCATGGGGCCCTTTCCCTACGCCGGGGAGGAAGACGCGGACCTCATCAATGCCGGCAAGCAGACCATTACAGCCCTGCCAGAGACCAGCTTCTTTTCCAGCGCCGACAGTTTCGGCATGATCCGGGGCGGACATGTTGATCTGTCGATCCTGGGCGCCATGCAGGTGTCCGAGAGCGGCGATCTGGCCAATTGGATGATCCCGGGCAAGATGGTCAAGGGCATGGGCGGCGCCATGGACCTTGTTGCCGGGGTCAAACGCGTTGTCGTAGTCATGGAACATGAGGCCAAGGGACAGGCCAAACTGCTCACCGAATGCACCTTGCCGCTGACGGGCCAGCGCGTGGCGGACCTCGTCATCACCGATCTGGGGGTGTTTTCCATTGCCCGTCGGGGCGAAGTGGACATGCGCCTTATCGAGCTGGCCGACGACGTCAGCGTCGATGAGATCAGTGCCAAGACCGAAGCGCGCTTCACCGTGGCGCTGGGGGAGAGGGCCGCATGAGCGACATCGTCATTGTCAGCGCCGCGCGCACACCGGTCGGCAGCTTTCTGGGGCCGCTGAGCACGGTTGCCGCGCATGATCTGGGTTCTGTGGCTATCACCGCTGCATTGCAGCGTGCCGGCGTCTCGCCCGAGGACGTCAACGAAGTCATTCTGGGCCAGGTGCTGACCGCCGGCGCGGGACAGAACCCGGCGCGCCAGGCAGCAGTAAAAGCCGGCATTCCGAAGTCCGCTACGGCCTTGGGCATCAACCAGGTCTGCGGCTCCGGCTTGCGCGCTGTGGCCATGGGCATGCAGCAGATCCTGTGCGGTGATGCTGACATTATTGTCGCGGGCGGGCAGGAATCCATGTCGCTCTCGCCGCATTGCCAGGTCCTTCGGTCGGGTACCAAGATGGGCAATGTCAGCCTAGTCGATACCATGGTTGTCGATGGGCTTATGGATGCGTTCGGCGGCTATCATATGGGCATTACAGCCGAGAATGTCGCCAAACAGTTCGGTATTTCGCGCGAGCAGCAAGATGCTTTCGCGCTGGCCAGTCAGAAAAAGGCGGCAACGGCGCAGGCGGCAGGGCATTTTGTCGAGGAGATCGCGCCGGTCAGCATAGATACCCGCAAGGGTACGAGCATTGTCGATGCCGACGATCACTTGCGTCCCGACACCAGCGCGGAGGCATTGGGCAAATTGCGCCCGGCCTTCGACAAGGATGGCTCGGTTACCGCAGGCAACGCTTCGGGGCTGAACGATGGTGCTGCGGCACTTGTGCTGATGCATGCCGATCAAGCGGCGCGCCGCGGCCTCACGCCGCTGGCCCGCATTGCCAGTTGGGCGACAGCGGGTGTCGATCCCGCGATCATGGGAACGGGACCTATTCCGGCATCGCAAAAGGCGCTGGAGAAGGCTGGCTGGAGCGTCAATAATCTTGACCGGGTCGAAGCCAATGAAGCCTTTGCCGCGCAAGCCTGTGCGGTCAATGCGGGCATGGGGTGGAATCCCGATATCGTCAATGTCAGTGGCGGCGCCATTGCCCTGGGGCACCCCATAGGGGCATCGGGCGCCCGCATTCTCGTTACCCTGTTGCATGAGCTTTTGCGCAACGATTTGAGCAAAGGCCTCGCGACGCTCTGCATCGGCGGCGGCATGGGCGTTGCGATGTGCGTGGAGCGGCCTTAGCGCGGCTGGGACGAATGAGGTTGGCGATCGGCATCCCTGAGACTGCGTGTCGTCATTGCTGTGGAGGAGCGGCGTTCATGGCTCACGGCATACGGGCCGACAAATCAAGGTTGTGAACGAGAGCGGTGAGGCCCAAACTGCCCCTTGCATCTGCTGCACTTTGCCATTAGACACGGCCTCGCCTGAAGGGGTTTAGCTCAGTTGGTAGAGCATCGGTCTCCAAAACCGAGGGTCGTGGGTTCGAGTCCCCCAGCCCCTGCCAGGCACTTTCCAGACATTCTCGAACAGATCAGCTCGACACGATCGTGGTCTTAACCATGCGCGGCGTCTTTTGCCGGCAATGTGTCGTGGCTAATAAATCGTTATTGACAGTTTCTGTGGCTACGTGGACAGAATTGCCGGCAAGTTAGTCATCGGTCGTTTTTTCCGGTTGCTGTATGGGCGGCGAGGGATTTTTGGACTTGGTCCACTTTTGCAGGTGCCCGATCGTTCAATTTGTGCAAATCTGATCCTCGATCGCAACAGTGTAATGTCATGTTGTTGTAGTTCTGGATGGTTATTTCAGATGATTGGCGAATGATGTTTGAGTTTTGGAGGGTTGAATGGACTATCTGTATTTGAACCAGCAGATCGGTGGCCCCACCAATGCCATCCTTAACGACGCGCTGACCGGCATTGCCTTCGACCGGGTCGAGACACCGGTTTTCGGGGTCAGCCACATCTACCTGACCGGCTCCAATGGCCTGATGACGCGGGTGAGCGTTTCCGGACTGACCTGGGACGGCGATGTTCCCACCGGTGGGGTGGTGAACGATGCCAATATCAGTTGGGATGGCCAGCATATTCTCGGGATCAGTTTCAGCCGCACGGTGCTGATCACCGAACTCTATCCATTGCTGGTGGCCGTTGGCGAGGGCGATTACGGTCCCATCGACGCCTTCATGGACAGCTTCGGGCTGAGCCTGAATGCGCAGAACGCTCCTGCGGGCGTGCAGTTCGTCGCGGGTGACAACCATGACGCCCTGTTTGGTTCGGATTTCGATGACCAGCTCATCGGTGGCAATGGCAATGACGTGTTTTCGGGATATGCCGGCAACGACGTTATCGACGGTGGCGAAGGATACGACTTTATCGACTACGGGCCAATTGGGAGCGGACCGATCCATGTCGATCTGAACGCCGGAACAGTCAGCAAGCCCTATGGCGATGTGGATCAGATCACCAGCGTTGAGCGCATTCGGGGAACCGTCCACAACGATAGCTTTGTCGGTGACGACGGGGCCAATATCTTCAGCGCCGTTCTCGGGAATGATACCGCCGATTTCGGCAAAGGGTCGATATCCTGCAGATCGAGTGGAACCGGAGTGGCTTCATCCTTGACCTGGTCGCCGGGACGGCGATGCACGACACCTTTGGCTATGGCACCAAGAGCTTTAGCGGTGTCGAATACATCGCTTTTTCGGACGTTCTCATCGAGCTGGAAGAGCACACCAATATCGGCGGCAACCTGGGAGCGGATCTGCTGGTACAGGCCTCTTCCGGTGCCATTCGCTACATTGAGGGTCTGACCGGAAGCCTGCACTATGTCGCGCATGCTTCCGGACGTGAAGTTGTCGGTATCGGCGATTTCAATGCCGACGGCACTGATGATATTCTCTACCGCAATGGCAATGACTGGTACGGCCATCTCGATGGAGCCGGGGCCAATACCAATATCGGCTTCCGCAGCGGACTGTCGCTGATGGCTGTGGGCGATTACACCGGCGACGGGCGCGACGACCTGCTGTTCCGCAGCGACAGCTCGGGCTGGTACTCCATGGTCGAGGGCGACGGCACCTTCTCCAATGTCGGCTTCCGGCATGGCGAGAGCCTGAAGGCCCTAGGAGACTTCAACGGCGATGGCGCGACCGACATCCTGTTCCAGCGCGACTCGAGCGGGTGGTACGCCTATGTGGACGGTGCGACGCGCGGGACTGTCAATGTCGGTTTCCGCCCCGGGCAGACGCTGCTCGCGACCGGGGATTTTGACGGGGATGGCCGGGACGACCTGCTGTTCCAGAGCGATAGCAGTGGCTGGGTGTCCTATGTGAAAGGCGCCCAGGATGGCGCACCTTACACGGTCGGGCTCGGTGTCCGGACTGTCGAATTCATCGGTGTGGGTGACTTCAACGATGACGGCAAGGACGACATCCTGTTCCAGAGCGCGACCAGCGGCTGGATGTCCTTCATTGAGGGCGGCAGCGGCGCCAATGTGAATATTGGCTTCGCGCCCACTGGGCACCGTGTTGTCAGCATCGCGGACTTCGATGGAAATGGTAGCTCGGACCTGCTCATGCAGCACGAAGCGAGCGGCCAAGCCACGATCTTGCGCGGTGCGGATCGTGCCGATCAGATCGCGGTTGGCTCCCTGGCCGATTACGAATTGTTGTCGGCAGATTTGGGCACAAATGTCGGCGACGACATGTTCATCGCCTGAGCTATACCACTGCCTGGCCGGTTCGGCTGCACGGCCGGCCGGGCAGAGGTGAAGAGCCAGTCCCCGGCAGGGGTTGGGAGTGCATGGGATCCGGGGACTGACGTTGGAGGTCGCAGGAGGCAAGTCCTGCAATTTCAAGAACGTATGATTGCCGAAAAGGTTTCCCGCGCTATCCGGGTTTTCGATGGGCGTCCAGGACGGCCTGGAGTGCCGCAAAGCCGCAACGAGGTTGTTACCGCTTATTCTGCTGCTGCGGGCAGGGGATCGCTGCGCCTGGCCTTGAGCTTGTTGAGCTGGTGAGCTGCATGGGTCAGCAGAGCGGTGCGCACTTGTTCATGCGGAACCTTGCCGCAATCGGCCCGCACGGGCAGGTCAAGGCTGTACTCGGTAACATTGCCCTGGAATTGTTCGCGAATCCGCACGCGTACGACCCCGGTCATGCGGCCGGCTATGGTCGCATGGGGACCAAAATGCATCAATTGGCAGGCAAGGACCTCGAACGACATTGCTCCCTCCACGAGCGTTGCCACATTCCGGGCACAATCTATCCAACGACATGCAATGAGGGGGCGCAAGGGGGATTCGCGCGCCTTTTGCACTTATGCTTTACATGTGATCGGAAATGGACAGTGTCCGGAGCGGCGATTCGATTGCCAAGCCTGTTGCATTCCTCTGGCAAAGCCTCTAGATAGCCCGCTCTAGCCGTGCGGGATTCCTGCGCGGCCTTTGGTTTTGCACCAAGATACGAAGTAGATTTGCCCATGGCCCGCACGAACCCAGTCCAGTTTCTCCAGCAGGTTCGCTCGGAAGTCAGCAAGGTCACCTGGCCGGGCCGGAGCGAGATCGTGATTTCCACGATCATGGTTCTGGTGCTGGTCATTCTGGCCAGCCTGTTCTTCCTCGCGGCGGACCAGGTCATTTCCTGGTTCGTGTCCTTGATGCTGTCGATCCGCTAAGTCGGTTCATTTAGAAAAGTTATTGGGAGCGGCGACCCTTTATGGCCAAGCGCTGGTACATCGTTCAGGCGTATTCGAACTTCGAGCGCAAGGTGGCGGAAGATATCCGTCTCAAGGTTGCGCAAAAGAAGCTTGAGCACCTGTTTGAAGACGTGATCGTGCCGACCGAAAAGGTCGTCGAAATCCGTCGTGGCCGCAAGGTCGACACGGAGCGCAAGTTCTTCCCGGGCTATGTGCTGGTGAAGATGGACATGACCGATGAGGCGTTCCATCTGATCAAGAACACGCCCAAGGTCACCGGTTTCCTCGGTTCGGACAACAAGCCGATGCCGATTTCAGAGAATGAGGCCATGTCGATCCTGCAGCAGGTGCAGGAAGGCGTGGATCATCCCAAGCCCTCCGTCAGTTTCGAAGTTGGTGAGAATGTTCGCGTTTCGGACGGTCCGTTCGCCAGCTTCAACGGCATCGTCGAAGAGGTGGACGAGGAACGCTCCCGCCTCAAGGTCGAGGTCTCGATTTTCGGTCGCCCCACGCCTGTGGAGCTCGAATACGGTCAGGTCGAAAAGGTCTGACCAGACTGTCGGGTTTGCCCGGCAAAACCCGTGGAAGGGGATGGCGCTTAGCCGGCGTCAGGAAACCGCACCACGGCTTCAACTGCCCTTCGGGGCGCATGAGAAGGATAGAAAATGGCTAAGAAGATTACGGGCTACATCAAGCTCCAGGTGCCGGCTGGCTCTGCCACCCCGTCGCCCCCGATCGGCCCGGCGCTGGGTCAGCGCGGTCTGAACATCATGGAATTCTGCAAGGCGTTCAATGCGGCCACGCAGGAGCTCGAAAAGGGCTCGCCGATTCCGACTATCATCACCGCCTATGCCGACAAGAGCTTCACCTTCGAGATGAAGCAGCCGCCGGTGACCTATTTCATCAAGAAGGCGATGAACCTGAAGTCCGGCTCCAAGCTTCCGGGCAAGGAAAGCGCTGGCACCATCACCGAAGCTCAGCTTCGTGATATCGCCGAAAAGAAGATGAAGGACCTCAACGCGGACGACGTTGAATCCGCAATGAGCATGATCGCCGGTTCCGCCCGGTCGATGGGCATCCAGGTCGAGGGCTGATAGAGATGGCAAAGATCGCAAAGAAGGTCGCCGCTGCCCGTGAAGGCATCGATCGCAACAAGCTCTACTCGCTCGAAGACGCCATCAAGCTGGTGAAGTCGAAAGCCTCGGCCAAGTTCGACGAGACCATCGAGATCGCGATGAACCTGGGTGTTGACCCGCGTCACGCCGATCAGATGGTTCGTGGTGTCGTGAGCCTTCCCAATGGCACCGGCAAGACCGTTCGCGTCGCTGTGTTCGCCCGTGGCGCCAAGGCAGACGAAGCCACCGCCGCCGGTGCTGACATTGTTGGCGCTGAAGACCTGCTCGAAACCATCCAGTCGGGCAAGATCGACTTCGATCGCTGCATTGCCACCCCGGACATGATGCCGCTGGTCGGTCGCCTGGGTAAGATCCTGGGCCCGCGCAATCTGATGCCGAACCCCAAGGTCGGCACGGTGACCATGGACGTCAAGGGCGCCGTTGGCGCTGCCAAGGGCGGCGCAGTGGAATACCGCGTCGAGAAGGCCGGTATCATTCACGCCGGTATCGGCAAGGTGTCGTTCTCCGAGGATGCGCTGCTGCAGAACATCAAGGCGTTCACCGACGCCGTGCAGAAGTCCAAGCCGGCTGGCGCCAAGGGTACCTATGTCAAGCGGGTGTCCGTGAGCTCCACCATGGGCCCGGGCGTCCACGTCGAGCCGAATACGGCCGTCTAATCCGAATTCCGGGCGGTTCGCCGCCCGGTTTCGCCGTCCCTTAGGGGGCTGCGTTAAGTCCTGTCCGAGACTGCCGGCCGGCATCATGCCGTTAATTCCAGTTCTGGAGCTAGCAATAGACGGGGTGAGACCCTATTCCGGGCCGAATGGCCCAGAGGTTGTGGTTCGAACCTAAGCCAGTTGCCCCTTGCGGGCACTCGGTTGGCAGGCACTAACCGTTGTTCCCCGGCCCAAAGGGCAGGGGGCAGCAATTGGCAATGGTCCCTTGGCGAATGCCCTGGGGCTTATTTGTGGAGACTAGCTTTGGAAAGAGCGGAAAAGCGTGAAGTCGTCGCCTCGCTCCAGGAATCCCTTGCGGGTGCTGGATCGATCGTCGTCGCGCACAATACCGGCCTGACCGTCGCTGCGTTCACTGACCTGCGCGTGCAGGTCAAGAAGGCTGGCGGCAAGGTCAAGGTCGCCAAGAACCGCCTTGCCAAGCTCGCTCTTGAGGAAATCGATGTCGCGGATATCTCGGGCCTGTTTACCGGCCCGACCGTCATCGCCTATGCGGAAGATCCCGTCGCTGCACCCAAGATCGCAGCGGCCTTCGCCGAGAAGAACCAGAAGTTCGTTATTCTCGGTGGTGCCATGGGTACGACCGCTCTGGACGCCGATGGCGTCAAGGCGCTGGCAACCATGCCGTCGCTGGACGAACTGCGCGCCAAGCTCGCAGGTCTTGTCAAGCAGCCGGCAACGAACATCGCTTCCATTCTCGTGCAGCCAGGCGCGGGCATTGCCCGCGTTCTCAAGGCTCACGCCGAAAAGAGCGAAGCGGCGTAAGGCCGTTCCAAACTACCTCAACATTCGAACCCGAACCCAAACTGAAAAGAGTGTAAAATGGCTGATCTCGCCAAACTCGTTGATGACCTCTCGGCCCTGACCGTTCTGGAAGCTTCCGAGCTGTCCAAGATGCTGGAAGAAAAGTGGGGCGTTTCCGCCGCTGCTCCGGTTGCTGTTGCCGCCGCTGGTGGTGCTGCTCCGGCCGATGCTGCTGAAGAAAAGACCGAATTCGACGTGATCCTTGCCGCCTTCGGCGACAACAAGATCAACGTCATCAAGGAAGTCCGTGGCATCACCGGCCTCGGCCTGGGCGAAGCCAAGGCCCTGGTTGAAGGTGCTCCGAAGGCCGTCAAGGAAGGCGTGTCGAAGGCTGAAGCCGAAGACATCCAGAAGAAGCTGGAAGCTGCTGGCGCCAAGGTCGAACTCAAGTAATTTCGACTTTTGCCTTGAAATTTGCGAAATGGCGCTTTATGTGCCATTTCGCTTTTCCGTTTCTGACGGAACGATTCGCCTTGGGCCGATTGGATGGGTCCAGGCCCCAATTTGCGGAAATATATGACGAATTTGGATGTCGCGGGCAGATTGAAGCCTCTGTTGACCTCGCCGTGGGCTGTCCCTCGTGCGGGGCTTTAGTCGCTGATCACGTGTCTGTGAACTGGCTCATCGGGTTGTGAGCCGGATTCTTTTGTCATCCACCTAGACCCGATGAATTGACTACCCAGGCATATATCCCGAGCGCCGACGGCTGATAGTCGGGTCTTTGGATATCTGCCTCCGAGACAAGCGCTTTAAAGTAGGAGCTTTCATGGCTACCACGTTCAACGGCCGCCGCAAGGTTCGCAAGTCCTTCGGCTCCATCCGCGAAGTCACGGAGTTGCCCAATCTGATCGAAGTCCAGAAGGCTTCCTATGATCAGTTTCTTCAGGTTGCCGAGCCCAAGGGTGGCCGGCCTGAAGAGGGATTGCAGTCCGTGTTCCGGTCGGTCTTTCCGATCACTGACTTTTCCAACACCGCATCGCTCGAATTCGTGCGCTACGAGTTCGAACAGCCCAAATATGACATCGACGAGTGCCGTGCGCGCGACATGACTTTCGCTGCCCCGCTCAAGGTGACGCTGCGGCTGATCGTGTTCGAAGTGGATGAAGAAACCGGCGCCCGTTCAGTCAAGGACATCAAGGAGCAGGACGTCTATATGGGCGACATGCCCTTCATGACGCCCAATGGCACCTTCGTCGTCAACGGCACCGAGCGCGTTATCGTATCGCAGATGCACCGTTCGCCCGGCGTGTTCTTCGACCACGACAAGGGCAAGACCCATTCCTCGGGCAAGCTGCTGTTTGCTGGCCGCATCATTCCCTATCGCGGGTCCTGGCTCGATATCGAATTCGATGCCAAGGATATCGTCTATGCGCGTATCGACCGTCGCCGAAAGATTCCGGTCACCTCGCTGCTCAAGGCGCTTGGGATGGATGCCGAGGAAATCCTCGACACCTACTACAACAAGCTCAACTACGAGAAGACCGAGAAGGGCTGGCGCGTTCCTTACGACGCCGAAAAGTGGAAGGGCGCCAAGCCGACCCACGACCTGATCGACGCCAAGACCGGCGATGTCGTGCATGAAGGTGGCAAGAAGCTCTCGGCCCGGCAGGCCAAGAAGCTGTCCGAGAACGGCCTGACCCACCTGCTGGCGGTCGATGAAGACCTCTACGGCATGTATGTCGCCGAGGATCTGGTCAACCTGCAGACCGGTGAGATCTACGCCGAAGCCGGCGACGAACTCGACGAGAAGGTGCTGACCGGACTGGTCGAAAAGGGCTTTGACGAGCTGCCGATCCTGGATATCGATCACATCTCGATCGGTGCCTATCTGCGCAACACGCTGGCGATCGACAAGAACGAGAGCCGCGAAGACGCGCTGTTCGACATCTATCGCGTCATGCGTCCGGGTGAGCCGCCTACCGTCGAAACCGCCGAAGCCATGTTCCAGTCGCTGTTCTTCGACAGCGAGCGCTATGACCTGTCCGCCGTTGGCCGCGTCAAGATGAACATGCGCCTCGAACTCGATGCGCCTGACACCATGCGGACTCTCCGCAAGGAAGATATCGTGGAAGTCGTCCGCACGCTGGTCGACCTGCGCGATGGCCGCGGCGAAATCGACGACATCGACAATCTGGGTAACCGCCGCGTTCGCTCGGTCGGCGAACTCATGGAAAACTCCTATCGCCTTGGCCTGCTCCGCATGGAGCGCGCCATCAAGGAGCGCATGAGCTCGGTCGAGATCGACACAGTCATGCCGCAGGACCTGATCAACGCCAAGCCGGCCGCTGCTGCTGTGCGTGAGTTCTTCGGCTCCTCGCAGCTTTCCCAGTTCATGGACCAGACCAACCCGCTCTCGGAAGTGGCGCACAAGCGTCGTCTGTCCGCGCTTGGGCCGGGCGGTCTGACCCGCGAACGTGCCGGCTTCGAAGTGCGCGACGTGCACCCGACCCACTATGGCCGTATCTGCCCGATCGAGACGCCGGAAGGCCCGAATATCGGTCTGATCAACAATCTGGCCACGTACGCCCGCGTCAACAAGTACGGCTTCATTGAAACGCCGTACCGCAAGATTGTCGACGGCAAGCTGACCGATGACGTCGTATACCTCTCGGCCATGGAAGAGGCGAAGCACTATGTCGCCCAGGCGAACGTGCAGTTTACCCCGACCCTGGAGCTGCAGGATGATCTGGTCGTGGCTCGCCACGCCGGTGACAACGGCCTGACGCCCAAGGAAAATGTCGATCTGATGGACGTTTCGCCCAAGCAGATGGTGTCGGTTGCCGCTTCGCTGATCCCGTTCCTCGAGAACGACGACGCCAACCGCGCCCTGATGGGATCGAACATGCAGAAGCAGGCTGTGCCGCTGCTGCGTGCCGAGGCTCCCTTCGTGGGTACCGGCATGGAACCGGTTGTGGCCCGTGACTCCGGCGCTGCTATCGTGGCCAAGCGGACCGGTATCGTGGACCAGGTGGATGCGACCCGTATCGTTATTCGCGCGACGGCTGAAACCGATGCGTCGAAGTCAGGCGTCGACATCTACAATTTGATGAAGTTCCAGCGTTCGAACCAGTCGACCTCGATCAACCAGCGTCCGCTGGTCGTGGTGGGCGACCACATCAACCAGGGGGACATCATTGCCGACGGTCCCTCGACCGAACTGGGCGATCTGGCCCTGGGCCGCAACGTGCTTGTCGCGTTCATGCCCTGGAATGGCTACAACTTCGAAGACTCCATCCTTCTGAGCGAGAAGATCGCCATGCAGGACGTCTTCACCTCGATCCATATCGAGGAATATGAAGTGATGGCCCGCGACACCAAGCTTGGTCCGGAAGAAATCACCCGTGACATTCCAAACGTTTCGGAAGAAGCGCTGAAGAACCTGGACGAAGCCGGTATCGTGCATATCGGTGCTGAAGTTCAGCCGGGTGACATCCTGGTCGGCAAGATCACCCCCAAGGGCGAAAGCCCGATGACGCCGGAAGAAAAGCTCCTCCGCGCTATCTTTGGTGAAAAGGCCTCCGACGTTCGCGATACCTCGCTCCGCGTTCCGCCGGGCGATGCTGGTACTGTCGTTGAAGTGCGCGTGTTCAATCGCCACGGCATCGACAAGGACGAGCGCGCCATGGCCATCGAGCGCGAGGAAATCGAGCGCTTGGCCAAGGACCGTGACGACGAACAGTCGATCCTGGACCGCAACGTCTATGCGCGTCTCAAGGAAATGCTGTTCGGCAAGGCCGCAACGGCAGGTCCGAAGGGCTATGTCGTGGGCACCAAGCTCAATGACTCGATCTTTGAAGGTCAGCCGCGTTCCAAGTGGTGGCAATTTGCCGTCGAGGACGACAAGGTGATGACCGAGATGGAAGCTCTTCATGCCCAGTATGAAGAGAGCCGCCGTCTGCTTGAGCAGCGCTTCATCGACAAGGTGGACAAGCTTCAGCGCGGTGACGAACTTCCGCCGGGTGTGATGAAGATGGTCAAGGTCTTCATCGCGACCAAGCGCAAGATCCAGCCGGGCGACAAGATGGCCGGCCGTCACGGCAATAAGGGCGTGGTTTCGCGCATCGTGCCTGTCGAAGACATGCCGTACCTCGAAGACGGCACTTCGGTAGACATCGTGCTCAATCCGCTGGGCGTGCCCTCGCGCATGAATGTTGGCCAGATCCTGGAAACCCATCTGGGTTGGGCCTGTGCTGGCATGGGCCGGAAGATCGACGGGATGGTCCGCGCCTATCACGCCAAGGGTGACCTGACCCCGCTGCGTTCCGAGATCAAGACGCTGTTCGCCAATGACGACACGCTGAACGATCTGGATGACGACAGCCTGGTTCGTCTGGGTGAGCATCTGTCCAAGGGCGTGCCGATCGCGACCCCGGTGTTTGATGGTGCCAAGGAAGCCGACATTGTCGAAATGTTGGAACAGGCAGGTCTCAAGGCTTCGGGCCAGTCGACCGTGTTTGACGGCCGTACCGGCGAGCAGTTCGATCGTCAGGTGACCGTGGGCTACATCTACATGCTCAAGCTCGACCACCTGGTGGACAACAAGATCCACGCGCGTTCCATTGGTCCGTACTCGCTGGTTACCCAGCAGCCGCTGGGCGGCAAGGCGCAGTTCGGTGGCCAGCGCTTCGGCGAGATGGAAGTGTGGGCCCTCGAAGCGTATGGCGCTGCCTATACGCTGCAGGAAATGCTCACGATCAAGTCGGACGACGTGGCGGGTCGTACGAAGGTCTACGAGGCCATCGTGCGCGGCGACGACACCTTCGAAGCGGGTATCCCGGAAAGCTTCAACGTTCTGGTCAAGGAAATCCGGTCTCTCGGTCTCAATGTCGAACTCGACATGCGCGAAGAGGACGAACCCGAACAGGCTGATCCGGAGCTCGCACCTCCTCAGGAAGCGGCGGAATAATCCGGCACTTCCAACCCCATTCACCTTCCGACCGGACCGGCAGCCTGGCTGCGGTCCGGGAGGATAGAGGAGAGAATTGATGAACCATCATTCCCACGTCATGGACCCGTTCAACCCGGCCGTCCCCGTGCAGACTTTCGATCAGATGAAGATCTCGATCGCGAGCCCCGAAAAGATCCTGTCCTGGTCCTATGGCGAGATCAAAAAGCCTGAGACCATCAACTATCGTACGTTCAAGCCCGAGCGTGACGGCCTGTTCTGCGCGCGCATCTTTGGCCCCGTAAAGGACTATGAGTGCCTGTGCGGCAAGTACAAGCGCATGAAGTTCAAGGGCGTCATCTGCGAAAAGTGCGGTGTGGAAGTTACCCTGAGCCGCGTGCGCCGCGAGCGCATGGGCCATATCGAGCTGGCCGCGCCGGTCGCGCATATCTGGTTCCTCAAGTCGCTGCCGAGCCGTATCGCGCTGCTGCTCGACATGACGCTGAAGGATATCGAACGCATTCTGTACTTCGAGAACTATGTCGTTCTCGATCCGGGCCTGACCCCGTTCACGCAGAACGAGTTGCTCACAGAAGAGCAGTATCTCGATGCGCAGGACGAGTATGGCGGGGACAGCTTCACTGCCAAGATTGGCGCAGAAGCCATCCGCGAAATCCTGCTCGGTCTCGATCTTGAAAAGATCGCGGCTGATCTGCGCGTGGAAATCGCCGAGGCGACCACCGAGCTCAAGCCCAAGAAGCTGGCCAAGCGTCTCAAGATCGTCGAGCAGTTCATCGTTTCGGGCAACAAGCCCGAATGGATGATCATGACCGTCATTCCGGTCATTCCGCCCGAGTTGCGCCCGCTGGTGCCGCTCGATGGTGGCCGTTTCGCCACCTCGGATCTGAACGACCTCTATCGTCGCGTCATCAACCGTAACAATCGCCTCAAGCGCCTGATCGAGCTGCGTGCGCCCGATATCATCATCCGCAACGAAAAGCGCATGTTGCAGGAAGCGGTTGACGCGCTGTTCGACAATGGCCGCCGTGGCCGCACCATTACCGGTGCCAATAAGCGTCCGCTGAAGTCGCTGAGTGACATGCTCAAGGGCAAGCAGGGCCGGTTCCGCCAGAACCTGCTCGGCAAGCGCGTTGACTATTCCGGCCGTTCGGTGATTACCGTTGGTCCGAACCTGAAACTGCACCAGTGCGGTCTTCCCAAGAAGATGGCGCTCGAGCTGTTCAAGCCGTTCATCTATTCGCGCCTGGAGGCCAAGGGCTTCTCTTCGACGGTGAAGCAGGCCAAGAAGCTGGTGGAAAAGGAAAAGCCAGAAGTCTGGGACATCTTGGACGAGGTGATCCGCGAGCACCCGGTTCTGCTCAACCGTGCGCCGACCCTGCACCGCCTCGGCATCCAGGCTTTCGAGCCCATGCTTATCGAAGGCAAGGCCATTCGTCTGCACCCGCTCGTCTGCTCGGCTTTTAACGCCGACTTCGACGGCGACCAGATGGCAGTGCACGTTCCGCTTTCGCTGGAAGCCCAGCTTGAAGCGCGCGTGCTGATGATGTCGACCAACAACATTCTGCACCCCGCCAATGGTCAGCCGATCATTGTGCCCTCGCAGGACATCGTGCTTGGTCTCTATTATCTCTCGCTGATGAACGACAATGAGCCGGGCGAGGGCATGGCCTTCGGTTCCTATGCGGAACTGGAACACGCGCTCGACAACCAGGTCGTGACCCTGCACTCCAAGATCAAGGCCCGTGTGCCGGCCTGGGATGCCGAGGGCAAGCAGACCACCGAGATCGTGGAAACGACCCCGGGCCGCATGCTGATCGGCCAGATCCTGCCGATCAATCCGGCGGTGCCGTTCGCGACGGCCAACCAGCTGATGACCAAGAAGATGATCTCCAAGATGATCGACACCGTTTATCGCGGTTGCGGTCAGAAGGAGACGGTCATTTTCTGTGACCGCGTCATGCAGCTTGGCTTCAAGAACGCCTGTGACGCCGGCATTTCGTTCGGTAAGGACGACATGGTGATCCCTGCGTCCAAGTACACGATCGTGGAAGAGACGCGTAAGCAGGTCGAAGAGTTCGAGCAGCAGTACAATGACGGCCTGATCACTCAGGGCGAGAAGTACAACAAGGTCGTGGACGCCTGGGCCAAGTGTGGCGACAAGGTTGCCGAAGAGATGATGGACGCGATCCGTACCGTCCAGATCGATGAGGAAACCAAGCGTCAGAAGCCGATCAACTCGGTTTACATGATGAGCCACTCGGGTGCGCGTGGTTCGCCAGCCCAGATGAAGCAGCTTGCCGGCATGCGCGGCCTGATGGCCAAGCCGGACGGCTCGATCATCGAAACGCCGATTACCGCGAACTTCAAGGAAGGCCTGAACGTGCTGGAGTACTTCAACTCCACCCACGGTGCCCGTAAGGGTCTGGCTGATACCGCTCTGAAGACCGCGAACTCGGGTTACCTGACCCGTCGTCTGGTGGACGTGGCGCAGGACGCGATCATCGTGTCCGAAGACTGCGGCACCGAGCGTGGCCTGACCATGGAGCCCATCGTGGACGCCGGTCAGGTTGTGGCCTCCATTGGCCAGCGTGTGCTGGGCCGGACCACGGCGGACGATGTGTTCCACCCGCTTACTGGCGATCTGATCGCACCGAAGGGCACGCTGCTCGAAGAGAAGCATGTGGATGTCATCGAAGAGGCCCGTATCCAGTCGGTCCGGATTCGTTCGCCGCTGACTTGCGATATGCGTCAGGGTTGCTGCGCCGCGTGTTACGGTCGTGACCTTGCTCGTGGCACGCCAGTCAACATGGGTGAAGCTGTGGGTGTCATCGCCGCGCAGTCCATCGGTGAACCCGGTACCCAGCTCACCATGCGTACCTTCCACATCGGTGGCACGGCGCAGGTGGTCGACAGCTCGTTCCTCGAATCCGGTGCCGAAGGCAAGATCGAGATCCGCAACCCGAACCTGGCGACTGTTGAAGGTGGCAAGCAGGTTGTGATGGCTCGTAA
>JACLAD010002959.1_pt1 | contig 24797 bp, 29 predicted proteins | sample 8027901 | NCBI WGS metagenome assembly JACLAD01 (sample SAMN15725071, study PRJNA655200) | protist metagenome | isolation source: fluorescence activated cell sorting (FACS) single amplified genomes of... | place: Spain: Blaines Bay Microbial Observatory, Mediterranean Sea | collected 2016-07-05 | reverse complement strand
TGGACGTACCGAAGAAGAGAAGCTCAAGCGCAAACTGTTTGATCCTAGGCGTGTTGGTAGACAGCAGACTATTCTAACTGGCCCGAGGGGTTTGCTCGATTCCGAAACCAAGCGAAAGAAGTTAGGTGCCGGTGATTCGCCCAAGGATACATGATGCCAAGCTGTCGCAAGATGCGCTGCTTGATTACATGCAACGGTATGACTATCCGTATCTGAAAGAGCACAGACGGATTATCGACCATGCTTTTGTTGTAACATGCGAAGTCAAAGACAAGATTGCGGGTTTCTTTTGGTGTTATGCGGTAGAGGGTGATGAGGCGACATGGACAGCACATACGCTAATCCTACCTGATTACCAAAAGAGATTCTTTAACAGGCGGCTCATGAATTCGCTGTTTAGCATAGCATGGGTGTCTGGTGTTGACCGCATCCTTGTGGAAAACTCTCAAACAGACATGCTGCTCAGAATGGGTGGTTACATGACAGACGATGGCGCGGTACTGGACCTACCGCACAAGTGGGGATGATATGAGCAAGCCGGTTAAGCAAGTAGGTAAGTCAATTCGTAAGTTGGGTGAGAAGTTCGATCGCACTCTTGGCGTAAAAGCCCAAAAGGATATTCTTCAGCGAGAGCTAGGTAACTTGGCTAAGACCGTAACGGGCACACCTAAGATCGTGCAGGAAGAAGCGACTCAACCAGCAGGCGCGATAGACCGCCAGGCTATTCGACCATTGGCCGCATTGAGCGGACCAGGCGATAACCAGGAAGAGGCAACCCGCGAGCTTTACCGGCGAAGACGTGCTCGTGGTGTTGCAACTGGACCAATGGGATTGACCGGACAAGCAAACGTACAACGAAAGACATTACTGGGAAGTTAAGAGTTCCACGTAGAACGCTAGGGGAAAAACATGGCCGATGAATTAGGCGCTGATTTGATGAGGCGCTTCCAGAGCTTGAGCACACAGCGCCAAGTCTGGGAGTCTCACTGGCAGGAAATCGCAGACTATGTGATTCCCCGCAAGGCAGATATTACTAAGAAGCGAACAGATGGCGACAAGCGCACCGAGCTAATCTTTGACTCCACTGCTATTCATGCAGCAGAGCTGATGGCTGCGAGTTTGCATGGCATGCTTACAAATGCAGCTACCCGCTGGTTCTCTCTTAGATTCCGAGACAGAGAGCTTGATGAGAACGATGAAGCCAAGGAATGGTTAGAGTCCGTCGAGGACGACATGTACCTGGCATTCAATCGCTCTAACTTCCAAGAGCAGATCCACGAGCTGTACTCGGATCTTATCTGCTTTGGCACTGGCGTTATGTTTATGGAGTCAGATCCAGACTCGCAGGTCCGATTCTCTACCAAGCATTGCGCTGAAACCTACCTATCAGAAGATGACAAGGGCCGCGTTGATACGGTATTTCGTCAATTCAAAATGCCAGCGCGTGCAGTCATTCAGCGTTTTGGCGAGGAAGTTATTGACAGCAAGATTATGAATGTTGCCAAGCGTGATCCTTACCAAGAGGTTACCTTGATCCATGCGGTATACCCACGTAGTGATCGTGATGTGACTCGCAAAGATAACAAGAACATGCCGTTTGCTTCTGTATATCTCGATCCTGGCAGCCGTACTGTCCTCAGTGAGTCGGGCTTTGAAGACTTCCCGTATGTAGCACCGCGATTCCTAAAGGCTAGTTTTGAGATTGGCTATGGCCGATCACCGGCAATGACCGCGCTTCCTGATATCAAAATGCTAAACAAGATGTCAGAGGTGACAATTCGGGCAGCGCAGAAGCAAGTCGATCCGCCGCTAATGGTGCCTGATGATGGCTTCATGCTACCTATCCGAACCGTACCTGGTGGCCTTAACTTTTACAGATCTGGTACTCGTGACCGTCTTGAACCACTAAATATAGGGGCTAACAACCCGCTTGGCCTTAACATGGAAGAGCAGCGTCGTCGCGCTATTGAGGCAGCTTTCTACGTTGACCAGCTCATTATGAGCCAGGGTCCACAGATGACAGCGACCGAAGTGGTGCAGCGTACTGAAGAGAAGATGCGCTTGCTCGGTCCAGTTCTTGGACGCTTACAGGCCGAGCTGCTACAGCCCATGATAAACCGCGTATACAACCTGATGGTAAGAGCCAAGGCGTTTAACCCTGCACCTGACTTTATGCGCGATTCCGATATCGAGATTGAATACGTATCACCGCTAGCCAAGGCGCAGCGTTCTGGTGATATCCAATCGGCACTACGCATGATTGAGCTGTTTATGCCGCTATCGAATATTGATCCTGCTGCAATGGATTACATCGACATTGACGGCATGTCTAAGTATCTGCTCAAGGTTCTGGGCGTACCGGCTACCACAATTCGGGGCAATGACCAGGTAGCTCAAATACGACAAAACCGACAAGAAGCAGAAGAAGCAGCAGCAGAGCAACAACAAACTGTTCAGTTGATGGAGGCCGCAGGTCAAGCCGCACCTGCCTATAGAGCATTGGAGGGTCAATGACACCCGAAGAAATCAAAGGCACATACAAAAGAACATTTGAAACAGATGACGGGCAAAAGGTCTTGGAGCACATGGAGGCTCGCTTTTACCTAAACACATCCACGTATTCGTCAGAGGTGACGGACACAGCCTATCGTGAAGGCCAGCGAACGGTAGTGCTGTTTATCAAAAATATGCTGGCGGATTGGGATCAAAAACTAAAGGATCAGATCAATGAGTGAAGAACAGGTAGCTGTAGTCTCTGAGGCAGTCGATGCGCCAGAGGTAGCTCAGTCTGTCGAGGGCTGGAAATCTAGCATTCCCGAAGAAATTAGAGGTCATGCAAGTTTAGAACACATTAACGATATCGGCGCGTTAGCTAAAAGTTATGTCCATGCACAGCAGATGGTCGGCGCTGATAAAGTAGCACTCCCTGGCAAGAGCGCAACACCCGATGAATGGGGCGAGGTCTATGCCAAATTAGGACGACCAGAATCACCTGATGGGTATGAGCTGGCATACAACAACCTACCCGAAGGCGCAGAGATGGACGATGGCATGGTGTCATGGTTCAAAGACACCGCGCACAAGGCAGGCATGAATCCACAGCAAGCGCAGATGATGCTTGATGCGTACAACGAGATGCAGTTCTCTGACGCAGAAAACGTCGGACTTGAAGCGCAAGCGCGTGTCGAGCAGATCGAAGGCGAGTTACGCAAAGAGTACGGCCAGGCATTTGATGATCGTATGGCGCTAGCCAATGGCGTCCTTGCTGAGTTTGGCAATCCAGAGATAACGGAAGTCCAGCTCGCTGATGGCACAATGCTAGGCGATAACCCAGAGATCATCCGTATGCTAGCTAACATGGGCGTCTATCTGCGCGATAAGGTTGGCGAAGATACGCTTGAAGGCGTTAAGACTAGCGGCGGTGTGACGCCAAGCGATGCCATGCAGAAGGTTTCAGACCTAACAGCGCCTAATACACCTTACTGGGATCAACGTCATCCTGAGCACCACTGGTATGTCCAAGAGGCAATGAAGTGGAGGGAATATGTCTCAGGGTGAAAAATTATCAGACAGAGAGTTTAAACTTCAAGTTTTGAGGAGTACACTCGAGTTTGGAACACCTGAGATGATCCGTAATGCCCTAGTGGTATCGGATCAATTCTTAGCGTGGTGCGAAAAACCTACCGACAAGCCTAGTGCCCGGGGAAAGAGTAGCACATCGAAGCCAGGACAAGCGTAAGCCCCTGCCGTATGACAGTGACGTAAACTGTCAAACAAACTCTCGTCCGGTGTTCACCGGGTAGCGAAACCAACTTTACATTGCTAACAGGAGACGATTATGTCTACGCAAATTACGACTGCATTCGTGCAGCAGTTTAGCAGCAATGTCCAGTTGCTTTCACAGCAGATGGGCAGCTTGTTGCGTGGTTCTGTATCTGAGGAATCAGTTACAGGTGAAAAGGCTTTCTTTGACCAGGTAGGTCAGTCTGCGGCGATTAAGAGAACTTCTCGCCACTCTGACACTCCAATCTTAGATACTCCACACTCACGTCGTATGGTCACTATGGACAGCTATGAGTGGGCTGACCTGATTGACGATGCCGATAAAGTTCGTTTATTGATTGATCCAACGTCTGCGTATGCCCGTACTGCGGCTGCTGCAATGGGTCGTGCAATGGATGACTCAATCATTGCGGCTGCTACTGGCACTGCAAAAACTGGTAAGTCTGGTTCTACTAGCACTACATTGCCTTCTGCACAGCAGATTGCAAATGGTTCTGTTGACCTGACTATCGAGAAGTTGATCGAAGCAAAGCAAAAGCTCGACGTAAACTCTGTCGATCCAAGCATTGCTCGATACCTTGTTTGCTCACCTTTCCAGATTCAGCGTTTGTTGAACGAGACTGCAGTAACATCGTCTGACTTCAACACTGTTAAGGCTCTGGTCCGCGGTGAAGTTGACACATTCATGGGCTTTAAGTTCATCGTTTCTAACCGTCTTGGCAAGGCTGGCAACATCCGCACTTGCTTTGCATGGGCAGAAGATGGCATGAAGCTTGCCGTTGGTAAGGATGTCATGGCTCGTATCGAAGAGCGTGCTGACAAGTCTTTCTCTACACAGGTTTACTACTGTGCAACATTCGGTGCGACTCGCATGGAAGAAGAGAAGGTCGTTCAGATTGACTGTGACGAATCCGAAAGCTACACATTCGGTTCATAAGGAGGGAATGACTAATGGCTATTACTAAAGGTGTAAACGCTACTGCGATTGACACGAATGATCCGTTTGATTTCCTTGCTCCAGGCAATGTTGGTGGCAATATGCACCAATCAATGGACGTTCGTGCATGCGCGGCTGACGATCTAAACGCTGCGAACGATGCAGTTGTCTTAGCTCAAGTTCCATCAAACGCTCGGATTACTAGTATCCGTGTTTTTTGTGATGATCTTGACTCAGGAACTAACTCTTCTGTTCACATTGGCGTTTATAATGGCAATGAGCAATTTAACGATACTGATGGCTCTCAAACGCTTTATGCGGATGGCGTGGTTATTGACAATAACGCTTACGCTACAAGTCAGACATTTATGCAAACATTAACTGACACTGGAATAGAGCTTGCTTTTAATAAAGCAGGCCGAAGACTCGCTCCATTGCAAGCTGTCTGGGAAGACGCAGGTTTAACGTCTGATCCAGGCGTACCACTACGCATTGGTATCACTCAGACTGCTACCGTTTCTGGTGCACAGGCTGGTGATGTTGTAATGGTAGTTCAGTACGTTACTGACTAAAGCTAACGGGGGGCTTTGCCCCCCTTTCTTCCCTGGAGTCTGTATGGATACCACGCTTGCAGTACATGTTGCCGAAAGCGAGGACGGAACCTATGCCGTCTTGATTGCAGTTGATGGGTTTGAAACTCAGGAAGATGCTAACCAATTTGCTTACATGTTTCTGATGGATGGCAGATTATCCGTAGGCGATATAGAATTTGTGCCTAGTGAGGATTTAGAGAGTATCCACTGATGGCAGCATCTATCGTCAACATCTGCAATAGCGCCCTTAACCAGATAGGCGCATCTAATATTCTAAGTCTTACTGAGGATAGTAAGGCTGCTCGTATTTGCAACCAGCGATACGAATTCATCCGAGATTCTGTTTTCCGAGCACATCCTTGGAAAGCACTAACGCGAAGAGTGACGCTTGCACCCGATGCAGTTAAGCCAGCCTTTGAGTTTGATAACGCATTTACGCTTCCCACTGATCCTTTCTGTTTGCGTGTTTTGTATCTCCGCTATCACGACATCCCCTACCGACTTGAAGGTCGGAAGATTCTCTGCGATGAAGATACGGTCGATCTCATCTACCTGGCGCGTATCACCGATACTAGCGAGTACGACTCTTTGTTGCTCGAAACTTTAACAGCTGCCATTGCTGCGGATGTTGCTTACCCGCTGGTGGGTAGTAACAGCCTGGCACAGCAGATGCGTATTACCTACGAAGACAAGCTAAAAGAAGCACGATTTGTTAGTGCGACTGAAGGTACACCTGCAAGCATTAACAGCGTTGCCGATGCTGGCGCTCTTGAGGCAGATACGTTTATACGATCGAGGTTCTAAGTCATGGCGAAATCAAGTGCGCCGTTCACTAACTTTACTGCTGGTGAGCTATCGCCAAGGCTTGATGGTCGGACCGATCTAGCTAAGTATTTTAACGGCTGCAAGAAACTACAAAACTTCCTGACCTTCCCGCAAGGTGGCGTTACTCGTCGCCCTGGCACAGAGCACATTGCCGAAGGTATAAACTCAGGAGCTAACAAACTACGACTTATACCCTTTGAGTTCAACGTAGAGCAAACTTACGTCTTAGAGTTTTCTTCCGGAAAATTCAGAATCTTTAAAGACGGTGGAATTGTTACTAATAGCTCCAACAATCCTATTGAGGTTGTTACGCAATACTCAGCAGGTCAATTAGCGGGACTTAAATTTACGCAGTCTGCCGATACCATGTTTATCGTGCATCCCGATCATCCACCTCGGCAGATCACACGAACAGATCACGACGCCTGGACAATTAGCAACATTGAATTTCGTCGAGGCCCGTTTCTGGACCCAGTGTTCGATGGATCAACTCTGCTTGCTGATGGCAGAACAGGCAGCGTGGGCATCACGTCAAGCGTATCTAACTTCTTTAAATCTAGTGACGTGGGCGGGGCTTTAAGTACAGGCAGATTTCTAAAGCTACACCATGGCTACGCGCAAGTAACATCGCTTCAGTTTACGCTTAACTTTACAAACCTCGTTGGCTCATTTTCGCCTGGTCAGCAAATATCGACAACCGGCGATCACGCTGGAACTACAGCAAATATTCTTTCGGTAGGCGTCAATACACTTGAGATATATAACTTGAGTGGCACTAACTTTGGCGGATTAACGGGAATTCCGTTTGAGACTGCCGGAGGCGTTAATAGCGCAGAATCAACAAATAGCATTGATAGCTCTCAAAGCAATAAATGCCTTGCTACCGTTCTTGAGAACGATAACCTGGAAGAAGAGCTAGAACCCAGCATGACGGCTAGCACGATTAGCTTTCATGAGGGTGACCCTGATGCCACTGGCTTAGCGCACAACGACTTTATTGAAGACAGCGCCGGTAACTTTATTACTGAGGGCTTTGAGGTTGGTATGCGTATCAGCGCCAGCGGATCTGCAAATATTGCTATAAGCAGTATCTCAACCAGTGGATCAAAGATTGTTGTAACTACCGATGCGCCACACAATCTTATTAATGGCGACCTAGTAAAGTTTACAGGATCTACAGGGGTTACAGTTACATTCCCAACAACGCCGTCATCGCTAATTAACGACTTCTTTTTTGAGGTGCGTCTAGACGGGACTAACCCAGAAACAAAGTTTGACTTGCTTGATCCTACTACACGAAAGGATGCGACCGGCAGCGGAAGCTCTACGAATGGATCTCTTGTCAACGGCAATAACTTTTCCAATGCGCTAATTGTTGCGGTAAGCGATAGCATTATTACGCTTTCGACTAGTAACGATGTTCACTTCCAGAATGAAGGGCAGAATATTACGGTAAGCGGTGACCTGGTTGCCGATGACGAATACCAAATGGGCGCATTCTCAGACACTACTGGCTATCCTGCGTGTGTTGCATTCTTTGAACAGAGATTGGCGTTTGCTAATACAACACTTCAGCCACAAACGCTGTTCTTTTCGGTAAGCGGGGACTACACAAACTTTACGGCTGGCACTGCTGATGACAGTGCGCTGGTCTATACAATCGGATCTAACCAGGTAAACGTGATTCGCTATCTAACCTCATCCAGAGTATTGATAGTAGGTACATCGGGTGGTGAGTTTGCTGTACGTGCAGGCTCGGTAGACGCGCCTATCACACCGTTAAACACACAGATTAAGCAGCAAGCTAAGTATGGCAGCGCTGATATACAACCACTGGTTATCGGCAACACAGCGCTATTTGTACAGCGAGAGCAGCGCAAGTTACGAGAGCTGATCTATAACTACGATGTGGACTCGTATGTAGCGCCTGATATGACACTACTGGCAGAGCACATTACTGAAGGCAAGATCAAAGAGATGGCCTATCAGCAAGAGCCAAACAACGTTGTTTGGTGTGTGCTGGAAGACGGCAAGCTAGTAGCTATGACCTATCGACGTGAAGAAGACGTGGTTGCCTGGCATGAGCATCAATTGGGCGGAACACTGGTCGATGGCGCTACTACCTACGACTACGGGTTTGTAGAAAGCATTGCATCTATATCTAGTGGTCAGCGCACCGAAGAAGAGGTATATGTAGTAGTTCGCCGTACTATCGACTTTGTAAACGTGCGCCATGTAGAAAGGCTCAAGCCTATAGACTTTGGCACTAACGTAGAAGATGCGTTTTATGTAGATGATGGTCTTACCTACACAAGCCCAGAATCAACGCTAGATGGCGGCATATCAGGATCATCAAACTCAGTAACTCTTAATGACGCATCTGGATTTAGCGCATCCGGGAAGATAAAAGTAGGAACGCCGTCTCGGTTCGAGATAATTTCGTACACCGCAATAACAGGTAATCAACTTAAAAATTGCGTAAGGGGTCAAAATGGCACTTTTCCTGCAGCTTTTGCGGATGGGCAAACCGTGGTCCAGGCTGCAGAAACAATTAGCGGACTTAGTCACCTAGAAGGACAAACCGTCTCTATCTTGGCTAATGGTGCTACACATCCAGACAAGGTCGTTTCCTCTGGTAGCGTTTCGCTAGACCGAATTGTTACCAAAGCGCACATTGGGTTACCTTACGACTCAATCTTGCAGACCATGCGGATAGAAGCAGGTGGCACTGAAGGTACAGCTCAGGCTAAAACAAAACGAATTAGCGATCTTGATATTCGAGTATTGAATTCTGTGGGTGTGGAGATAGGTCCATCGGAAGATGATTTGGATCTTATTCCATTTAGAAAGGCGACTATGGCTATGGATCAGCCGGTTCCATTGTATACTGGCGACAAATTTATCGAGTTTCCTGGCGGCTACAACAACGATGGGTTTGTGGTTGCCAAACAGGATCAGCCTTTACCGCTGACAATTCTGTCTATCTATCCTCGATTGCAGACGTTTGATAGGTAACTTATGGCAGATCCAGTAACAGCAACGATAGTCGCGGGAGCATCGCTTCTCAGTGCAAGCTCTGCTGTCCAGCAAGGCGCAGCAGCTAAGGCGGCAGGTCAGTTCAATGCGAACATGGCAGAGCGCAATGCTAAGGTAGCAGAGCAAAAGGCCGAGATGATTAAGCGATCATCTGAGTTTGATATCAACCGCTTCAGAGAGGACTTCTCTGACATACAGGCATCTACCGGTACTGCATTTCGATATAACGGATTTATTGCTACCGGCGGAACTCCGCTCCAGATTTTGTTAGATAACTCTCAGGAGGCTGATGAAGAGATAGCGCTGCGTCGATACAACGCATCTATCGGCGAGCAACAAGCGCTAGAGTCAGCAGCAGAGCAAAGACTCCAGGGTAGACTTGAAAGGATGCGTGGCGCTTCGGCGCAGCGTGCGGGTTACTTCCAGGCAGCATCATCGCTTTTGAAAGGCGGAACTCAAATAAGCCAGATGGGGGGCTAACGTGAAAGTACCGACTTACAAAGCACAAACCGGTATGGCTGCAGACGTAGGTGCGCGACCTATGCGCGTTCGCGCTACACCCGAAGTCTTTGGTGCTGCCGAGGCTAGAGCTATGGGCGCACTAGCTCAACAGGTAGGCGATACAGCATTTCAGCTTAATCAGCAAAGACAGCGTGAAATTCAAATAGAAGAAGATCGTCAGCGTAAGATTGCAGAAAAAGAAGCTCAGGTTCAGCGTCGCATAGATGAGGGTGAGTTTAAAGTTCAGTATACCGAGGCAGTAACCTTGGCCGCTGAGGAAGCAGCCTTGCAGCCCGAAGATAAACAAGAAGAATTTTTTGATAAAGCAGTAGCTGACATACGAGGTAGCATTCCAACTCGTTTTGATGATCCTGTACAGCAGCAGCTCATTGATCTTGATGTAGAAGCATACGCCGTTACCAAGCGTGTAGGTGTTCGTCGCAACGCAAACAAGGCCCGAGTCGACAAGGGTATGAGTGTGTTCGCGCAACGTGAAACGCAGCTTATTAACCAATCAATTTTTGGCAGTAATCCCACTGAAAGAGTCACTGCTGAAAATGATTTGCGTCGTTTGTACGAAAGCAATGAAGCCGCTGAATACTTTACACCGTTTGATTTAGAGCGACGTGCTAACGCAAGCCAGCAGAAAGTTTCGTATGAGCGAGAAATACTGCGAATTGGCAGCCTGGAAGATCCAGCTCAAGCAAGCGCTTACATTGAATCTCTTGATACGAGGCCGCCGCCTGGGCTAGATCCCACTGACATTGATCGCCTAAAGGCGAAAGCAAGAAGTGAAATTGGCAGAAAAACAGAGGTGCTCAAAGCGCTGAGATCTGACTTAAAAGAAGATATTTCTTCTGCGGATAGCATTATCAGTAACGGCGATATCGTCGACCAGGGCACACTTGATGAGATGGCAAAGCGTGTCATTACGATACAAGATGAAGATATCTCAAGACGATACAACGACATGGTAGAGTCAAATGAGGATCTAAAAGTCTTACATGGATCTACCGGCCCCGTTATCCTGGAATTGGTACAAGAAGCCCGGAAAATGCCTACCGCCGGGCTTTCTATTGACGAACAAAAGCGTCGATCTGATTTCATTGAAAATGCCGAAACCTATCTCTCAAGCATGAATTCAGCGTTTGAGAAGGGAGAGGTTTTAGACTTTCTTGGTAAAACAGGATCTATCAGCGTTCAGCCGTTCGATCTAAACGACATAAGTGGCTCTATTGATATGAGGTTAGGTGAGCTGCGTGCCACTAAGCCGTATGTCGTGTATGACGAAAGACTTGGCCCTGCATACGAGGCCAATTTCTTCACTCAAAATGAGGCGCAATCGGTAGTTAGTTATATCAATCGCGCTACGCCAGAAGAGAAAGGCATGCTTGCTTTGACGTTTCAAAAAGCCTCATCTCAAGCGCCACAAATCTGGGAGCAGATATCTGAAAAGAATGGGCAGCTATTTGCTATGGCTGGTGCTATTGGCGATATAGATACAGCCAGCCTTATATTCCAAGGCGATGCAATGTTGCGTCAAAAGACAGTTACTAATCCAAGCCAGAAAGACTATCTCACTGTGTTTAGTGAGTATGCTGGTGACACATATCGCAGACCTGGCACTGCCGGTGAGGACGAGGCCATTGTTATCAATGCGGCGCTAGCTCATTACGCTGCCACTAGAAGCGATCCTACTGAGTTTTCAGAAGATGAGTTTGTTGCCTCGATTGATGCTGTCACTGGGGGCATTGGTGAGTATAACGATTATCGACTTGAGCTTCCCAGGGGTTTAGATCAAGACGTTTTTGAAGATATCGTAGATGAATTCTCTCCTGAGATGCTTAGGTTGTTCGCGCCTGATGGTGTGACCGGATATACCGATGAGCAAGCAGTATCAAGACTCAAAAACTCTCGATTGGTCAATAGCGGCACGGGTGGATACTATGTCATAGATCCTGGCTCTGGCATGGTTCAGCTATTTTCTAAAGACTCTACGGGCGTTGAAACCCCGGTAGAGATCATGATTAGTGAAGAGCTGCTGGATTATCTGCCATCAAGATACAGAATTGCCCCGCCTACTAGAAAGGGGGTTCCGGTACTGTAATGCCTTTTGTCTCTGGAAAGGACCGTCGAGGTCTTGAATCTATGTTGCGGCCACCTGCCGTAGCACCAGAAGTGCAAGATGATCCGACATTCGGAGAAACCTTTTCGGCTGCAGTAGGGCTAACGATTGACGAAAACCTTTCTATCTCTAGCTTGCTTAACAAAGAGATGTATCAAGAGAGGCGGGTAAACGCGATTAACCTTATCAACCAGGGTATTGTTGATCCAGAGTCATATCAGTATGGCGACGGCCAATTTGATTACAACAAGCTATCCCGCGATTTAGAGGATACGGATTACTCTGATTTGGTAAAGACGGATCGCGTGTTGCGCGACGAAAGGAACGGAATGCTTGCGCGTCGTAGGGCGTATGCAGAATCAATCCTTGCTGAGGGCCCTGGTACAGCGCAGTTTGTCGGCAGCGCCACGGCATTTATGCTTGACCCTATCAATATCGCAACAATGCCGATAGCTACAGTAACGACTGCAGCCAAAGGGCTTACTGCATTTGGTACGGCATTACGTACAGCAGGCACTACTGCGGCGCTTACAGCAGCAACAGAGGCCGCTATTCAGCCATTCGTCTATGCTCACAAAGAAGACATCGAATCGCCCTATTCTGCACAGGATGCAATTGCGTCAATTGTGACAGCCGCAGCTGGTGGCGCTGTCATCGGAACTGTCCAGGGTGGGCTAGCCGGATTTTTTAGAAATGCCCGAACTAAAACATCCGAGGGGCTTACTGGCGAGCCAACGATTACTGCACAGGATTCAGTACGCCGCGCTGAAATTGAACAGCCAACAGAGCCGCCTTACACTGTTCCCGAGCAGCTATCGCAAGCAGATCGTTCGCTTGAGGAGCTTGCTGATTACATTGAAGCGGTCAATGCAGCTAGAGACCCTACGCCTGTTCGCATCCTTGATGAGGACTATGAACTTTTTCTGCGCGGCGAGTTTGATACGCTCGAAGGTGCAAAGAAGGCCAGCATAGGCAAGCTAGAGCAAGAGCAGCGTAAACTCAGCAAATCAAAAAAGATGGTTGGTTGGGTGAAAGAGAAGGGCGGACTAAACAAAAAGGTCTTTGCCGCTGAAGGAATAGATCCCGAGGTATTTAAAAAGGGCAGGTTCCCGCCAGGCTTTTGGCGGGCTGGCGATCAAGGTTTGACACCTGACATGCTCGCCGAACGATTGCTAGAAGATCCTGATATTAGCGTTGCAGCCATCCCAGACTTCACATCTCCCGTTGCGTTCACTGCAAACGATGCTTTCGATTGGGTGGAAACAGTAATTAACAATCCGGGCATGTATAGAGATTCAACAGTACAAACTCGTATTGACGATTTAGATGCACGCATTCGAGAAGTTGAAGAGGCACCTGTAGGTGACCCGTTAGAGCAGGTTTATCGTGACGCATCTCGTCAGCGCATCGTTGATGAGGCGGAGTATCTTAGAGAATGGCAGTCTAAGACGGACGCTAGTAATCAGGCTACTCGCGTACCGGAAGACTATCCTATACCCGAAGAGCCGCGTCCTGTGGACATGGCCGTCATAGATCGAGAGCGAGAGCTAATGCAGCTGCAGGGTACGCAAGAATCTTATGATCTAGCAATGGAAGCCTATAACCAGCTACCAACAAACAAGAGAAAGGTTTTTGTTGAGGGGGAAGAGGTAGGCGCTGATACGCTCATCAAAGAAATTGACGATCAGCTGGAAGATATAAATAACTTGATAAGGTGTGTGCGCGGTGGGTGATTTTGCTACTTGTATACCGAAGACCGCTTCCAAGTTACCGGAGGAGGTTCGCCGTCTTTTAACAGAGTCTGATGACCCTGATCGCGTCCTAAACGAATACGTGACTACGCTGTCTGTTAAAAAGAAAGAGGCAGCATTCCAGGCTGTTCGATTGGCAGAAGCGGCCGATAACATCGCATCTCATCCAAGTGGATTCTATGATGGGCTGATGTCCCTGATGGTTAAAGATGCTAAGGGCAAAGCTGGGTATCAAAACGTCGATAAGCTGCAGCAATACTACCAAGGTCTAATGCACTCTAGGCTATCGGGTATGCTGGCCCAGTTCCGAACAAAAGGACTCGGGTTTTTGCAGGATGAAGCAAATTTAGAGAAGTTTATTCGTGCTGTTTACGGCGAAACCACTGATGATGCCAAGATTAATCAGTGGGCCAAGGATTGGATACAAACAACCGAACTAGCTCGTCGGCTTAAAAATCGAAATGGCGCATCAATATCCAAGAATGAGAAGTTCTTGATGCCGCAAAACCATGACGCCAGGGCGATAATGAATGTTGGCAAGAACGCTTGGAAAGAGCAGATTCGTCCTATGCTTGATAGGCGGTCAATGCTTGATGATGCCGGCAAGCCGCTTACCAATGAACAGCTAGAAGACTTGCTCGACTACGCGTATGAGTCAATTACGACGCATGGCCTCAACAAGGTAGAGGATCTTACCGTTCCTAGGCTAGGCAAGAAGCTGTCTCGACGCGGATCAGAGCGACGTATTCTTTATTTCAAAGATGCCGAATCGTGGATGACCTACCAAAAAGACTTTGGCAAAGGCGACCTCTTTACGACATTAACCGGCTGGATTGATAGCAACGCGCATGACATCGCATTGCTAGAGATTATGGGGCCTAACCCAAATACAACGTATGCTGCGCTTAGAGCACAAGGCGAAAAGCAGCAAGCGCTTACGCTGAGTCAAAAGCGCATGGCAGACGCTACCTTTAACGTCATATCAGGAAAGACCAACCAAGGTGAAGTGACTAGCCTTGCAGATTTTTTCCAGGGATTTCGCAATGTCATTACAGCGGCATTCTTAGGTAAGGCGTTTTTATCTGCTATTTCTGATGTGGGCTTTCAGATCATTACTACGCGATACAACAACGTGCCTACCGTTAAAACACTAGGCCGTCAGCTTAAAATGCTATCGCCGTCTAGCATAGAGGACCAAAAGGTAGCAGTACGTATCGGTTTAATTGCAGAGGCTTGGATTGATCGCACACATGCCTCTAATCGTTATGCTGATGTGTACGGCACAGGTGCCACAGCCAAAATAGCAGATGCAGTAATGCGGGCATCCTTGCTCAAGCCCTGGACTGATGCTGGTCGTAAGGCGTTTGGCATGGAGTTTTCCGGGCTGTTGGCTGATAACTTTGGCAAAAACTTCAATGATCTTGACGATGGACTGCGTACAGCCATGCAAAGGTATGGCATTACGGTCAATGATTGGAACCGATTCCGCAAAACTCCGTTGGTAGAATTTAAAGGCGCAAGATTTGCTGACATGACCCAAGCGGGTGGCAAGAAGTTTCACCAAATGATTATGTCGGAAACAGATTTTGCGGTGCCTACACCCGACGCTAAAGTAAGGGCCATCACTACCGGAGGATTGCAGCGAGGCACAATTGCGGGAGAGGCATGGCGCTCTGCGTTTTTAATCAAGTCTTTCCCAATCACAATTGCCACAACTCACTTCTACCGAACCGCCCTCCAGGCAACAATGGGACAAAAAATTGGCTATGGCGCTGCGCTCTTAGCAACTACAACCGTATTTGGTGGCATTGCATTGCAAGCAAAGGATATTGCTGCCGGCAGAGATCCACGCCCAGCCAACAATCCCGAGTTTTTTGCCGCGGCCCTGCAGCAAGGCGGTGGATTAGGCTTGATGGGAGACTTTATATTCTCTGATACCAACAGGTTTGGAGGCGGGATTGCTCAAACTATTGTTGGACCAGTAGGCGAGCTAGCTGATACCGGTCTAAAGTTTACGCATGGCAATATTAGAGAGCTTATCCAGGGCGAAGAAACGCATATTCTAGGTGAGTCTATTGATATCGTTGAGCGATACACGCCAAGCATCTGGCAAATTCATCTGTTTAAGTCATCATTTTTCGATCAACTTGAGATGATGGCTGATCCCGATGCAGAAAAAAAGTATCGACGTCTTATGCGAAAGCGAGCGGTAGAGTACAATCAGGACTATTGGTGGCGCCCAGGCGAGCCGCTACCCAGGCGTGCTCCTGAGTTTGAGGGAATTATTGAGGACTAAACATGACAGTATCCAGCAGCACTAGCTCTGTAAGCTACTCCGGCAACGGCGCAACGACCGGGTTTTCGTATACGTTTAAGATATTTGATGATAGCGACCTGGTAGTCTCACTAAAGGACAACGCAACCGGCGTATCTACTACTCAGACCCTGACTACTGATTACACTGTATCAGGCGCAGGTACCAACTCTGGCGGACGTGTCACATTTGTCACAGCTCCAGCTAGCGGAAAGACCGTGATCATTCGTCGGGAGCTGCCTTTTACGCAAGAGACTGACTATGTAGAGAACGATCCGTTTCCCGCCCAGGCGCATGAGGATGCACTTGATAAGCTGACTATGCTGACTCAGCAGATAGACAGTAAAGAGCTTAATGCTTTTTATACGGTGGACTCATTTACCCAGGGATCTGCCGGCACACAAACAACCTTTGCTCTTTCTATTGCTCCTGCATCTAAAACTATCGTCCAGGTGTTTATAGACGGCGTTTATCAGCAAAAAGCAAACTACAACATCAGCAACGCTAACTTAGTTTTTACAACTGCGCCGCCTGCTAATTCAGGGATCGAAGTGCTAGTAGGGCAAGCCGTTTCGGGCGTGATTAATGAGGCAGCCGGCGTAGAAATAACCGACGCTGGCAATTACTACACAGCAAGCAATGTTGAGGCCGCATTGCAAGAAACAGCGCAATCTCAGAACATCGTATACGCACCCGCTGGCACTGGCGCAGTACAGACCACAGTACAGACCAAGCTAAGAGAAAGCGTTAGCGTCAAGGACTTCGGAGCAGTAGGGGATGGAGTTACTGACGACACTGCGGCTATTCAGGCGGCAGTAACTGCGGGATGTACGGCAAACACTTCTGTTTATTTCCCTGCTGGGCAGTATGTATATAGTAATGAAATTGATGTTACAGATACAGTGCACATTTATGGCGCTGGAGAGCGCTGTACATTTTTTAAGCCAGCATCATCGTATTCTGGCTGGTTTATGAAAATAAACGACTGTTGGAGAAATAACGCAGAAAAGATTGATAAGCAAACTATTGACTTATCTGTGTATAGAGGAGGCGTCGAATTAAGTGATTTTAGTGTTTTAGGTGATAGATCGGTAAACCCTGCTTCATCTAGTAACGGCATTAGAACATTTATCCGATGCGATGCGTTGCGGATGAGAAATGTAAACCTGCTCTATTTAACAGGCACAGGTTTATCATTGGGCGCAGAAGGAAACGCAACAAATTACGGTTTAATTCGTGAGTCTACATTTGAAAAAGTCATTATACGTCAGTGTGGCGATGTATCGACTGATGCGTTTATTCTTGATTCTCCACAAAGTTCTGGCGATGCAAGTAATCAACTTACTTTTAATGACTGCCAATTTGTTTACAACTATGGAACCGTAAGACTCAGAGGTTCTTCTTCTAGCAGAAAAATTAGGCGAATTCATTTTCATAGCTTCATGTGCCACGGATTGCATACTGATTCGACGGCAACGGCAATTGACTTGCTGACTATAGAGGGAAATATTGAAGGCGTTGAATTTTATGGCCTAAAGTCAAACGGCTCTCACGAAGTTTCATCGGTTAAATATGGCGCTGTTAGAATCAAAGCAAACAGTTCTGGCGACGTGCCGACAGGAATACTAATAAACGGAGATGTGCGAACGTGTAATGGTCACGGGTATATCATAGATCAAGTTGGGTTTTGTAATATCCAAGGATATGCAGAAACAGCTTCTATAAATGGCGATGAGCTTGTAGTAGGTGCCAACGCAATTACTGCGGATCGTGAACTAGAATATAGCGTTCTTGCTCAAGGGACAGGAAGAACATTCAACATTGACTCAACAGTAAAAAATGTTGTGAATCATAACTGGGCAAGAACGTCAGACACGCCAATGCGATTTGAGTCAGGCAATCTTGTATTAGGTTGGGGTGGTTCTGGAAATGCCGCAAATACTCCAGCCATATACTTTGGAACAGATGCTACTCCAGAGGCGACAATTACGGCGGCTCGTTCTTCTCTTTATTTCAAAGTAAATGGCGATGACAATGAAAGGCTGTTTATTAAGAGAGCAGGAACGGGAAATACTAATTGGGCGCCAGTTCCATATTTTGTATCTAAAACTCAAGCTCAACTAAGAAATGCGTCAAACTCTATTAACACCACTGGGAAATATGTTGGTAAGCAAGTATGGGACTCAACAAACAATAAGCCTGTTTATGCTAGCGGCACTGGCACAACTGATGTTTGGTATGATGCAACAGGAGCAACGGCGCATACGCCGACTTAATTAAGGAATTAATATGACTATTAAACACTTAGGCGGGGTTGATTGGTCGCCTGCTGTTGGTGAAGTAATATGACCCTAACTGACTTCAACAACTCATACAGCTACAAGTACGACCCAAAAGGTCGGGATCAGTGGCGCGTGTTGAAGCCTAACGATCTAGGTATGTACAGGGGGGACTGTGAGGACTACTCGCTGTCTGTCCTGTACTACGTTATCTGTCAGAAGTCATGGCTAAAGTTCTGGTGGCTGCTGCTCACGTTCGAGGCCAAGATGTGCTATGTGATTACTAAGAACGGCGGGGGCCATGCAGTGCTGCGCTTCGGCGATATGTACATTGATAACTGGACGCAGGACTGGGTAAGCAAAGCTCAGATGGAAGAGCTAGGACACCAGTTCCACGATTGGAGATTCATCCCCACTACTGTCGCCATTAAGATGGTAATGGCAAAACTGAGAGGCTGATATGGCATTAACGAAAGCACATAACCGCATGATTGCTGGGGCATCCGTAGATGTTCGAGATTTTGGTGCGGTTGCCGATGGGACTACAGATGATAGCGCCGCCATCCAAGCCGCGATTGATTTTGCAAGAGCCAACCAAATATCAACCGTTCGCGCTATTGGTGAATTTGCCCTAACGTCTGGAATCATTATTAAAGAAGGCGTAACGCTATTTGGTGGGAAAAACCCGCCCAATCCAAGATACAGAAATGGCACAGGCTGGGAGCAATTAGATACTGGTAGCGTAATTAATGTAAAGTTTGGCTCTGGCTTGTCTGCTGATACTTACGCAAGCGCCGCGCTTACCATGTATGACAATAGCGGAGTGTGTGGCTTTGCGTTTGTTTATCCAGATCAGGATATGACTGCGACCACACCAACAACGTATCCCCCTACGGTTACAGTAGCGCCAACACGCAACGGAATAACTGTAGCTGACTGCGCTTTTGTAAACTCATTTAGTGCTATTGATGCAAGACGAGATCACGCTTTATTGCGAGTCTATAATTGTAAAGGCTACCCAATCCGATACGGCATTCGCCTTGGTTCAATGACTGACAATGATTACATTGAGGGCGTTCACTTCCAGCCGCTCCAGGCATATCGAGGAAGCGTAAGTGCCACAAACTCATTGGTTGGGTATGTTGCACAAAACGCAACCGCAATAGATTTAGGGCGCGTAAGCTGGAGCGTGTTGAGTAGCGTCTTTGCCTATGGGTACAACGAAGGCATTAATATGTATTATCAGGCGGCGGGGACAGATGTTACTAATCCCGGCGGTGTTGAAACCTTACACGTCAATAATTGTGGGTTTGATAGTTGTTACTTTGGAATCAATGCAACGCATGGCTCTCAATCAGGCACAACCCACTTTGGCGTTCATGTAGAAAACACATTCTTTGCACCAGTAGACCCTTACAATTCTGGACGAAACAATTCTAGAGGCATCTTCTGGGATATGGATGCCGCCACAACTGGAGACTCTGCGCTAACTGTAAACACTTGCCGTTTCTGGGGTGCAAAAGATGTTGTTATTGAGTGTGTGAATTCACGCGGCGTCAACATAACAGACAGCACATTCTTCCAGTGGGGGTTAAATGCGGCTACAAGTTGCATACTCTTTAGGGCGGTAAACAACAGCAACATTACAAACTGCATATTCGATTGCCAAGCTGTAGTAAACAACGTCGGCATTAAGCTAAACAATCATTGTGCTCACACTGTTATAAGCAATAACTCGTTCTACGATCACAGAAACGAAGCAATCAATATTGCCGCTTCATCCAATGTTAGATATTTAATTAGCAACAATACATTCGATGCGTCGTCTGGCACTCCCGATCCGATTGTTGATGCCGCGCAAGATGCCAACTCTCTAATTCATAGCAACATTAGTGAGAATCTAGGGATCACAGTATCGACTGTAACCGCTAGTGTATTGCAAATACCAGTTCAAGGCGAGTTTGTTGTTTACACCGGAGCTACTGGCTTTAATGACATATCGAACAAAAAGGCAGGTCGCAGACTAACTATAAAGTTTGACGAAGCCGTTACCGTCACAAGCGGCACAGCATTGAAAATGGCAGGCAATTTCACAGCTACATCAGATGACACGCTGACCCTTGTTTGTGATGGCACTGCATGGTTTGAGGTATCGCGTAATGTCACCTAAAAACCTCACGGGATTTGAAATCTGGAACCCGCCGATTGTTGGTGCATGGGTTAATAATGGCGATGGATCTTTTACATTAACAGGTGATGGGTCATTCCAGCCCATCCTATGTAGTACCAGCGTTCCAGCTAATTCACTTGTTTACTATCAAGTAACTGTTGACGCATTGAGTGGCGGCAGTCTCAAAGTGTTTTCTGGCAACACCGCATTTATTCTTACAACGACAGGCACGTTTACCGGACAGTTCATTGCGCCTGTTAGTACGCAGATTGGCTTTGCGCGTCTCATTGGATCAGTCAATGCAACCATATCGAATGTGGTGTTTTTGAAGAAGTCACCCTTTAACAGCATCATCAAGTCACCGTATTACACACCCGAAACTTTTAACGATGTTATTAGGACATTCACATAGGAGCCTAACATGGCAGGCGAAGTATTAAAGAGCATTACAGCTCAGAACACATTTAGCGATGAGATACCTATCCAAGGCTATTTCAACGTCTCTATCACTGGTATTGCTGGCGGCACCATCGTTACAGTGCAGCGGCAAACAGGCGTAGATGGCACTACATTTACCGATGTTGATACCTTTTCTGCTGATACTGAGACTTATGGCTATGAGCCAGAGGCAGTTCAGTATAAAATCGGCGTCAAGACGGGTGAGTATGGATCTGGCACCTGCAAGGTACGACTTGGTTTGATTGGTCGTGGTCACGGAACTACTACACCGATTCGATGATATGGACGATCAAGCGGTACGACTTAACAGGATCGAAGGCAAGCTAGACAAACTAGCTGAAGCCATGACGATGATCGCTAGAGTAGATGAGAAGATCGTGGCTAGCCAGGCGCGGACTGATCGTCTTGAGTATCGTCTTGACGAACAAGAGTCAGACATCGATCAACTGAAATCTATTGTCGGATATAATGCACAGAGCGTCAGGATAGCCGAACGCTTTGTCTGGATTCTTATATCGTCAATGATTGGGTTAGTGACTTACTACCTCAAGGTATAGCTATGATCCAGCTCTTAGCGGCACTGCTACCTGATGCACTTAAAATCCTTGATGACTATATACCGGATAGAGATGCTGCACAGAAAGCGAGAGATCAAATCAACGCCCGCCTGGTCGATGCTGCTGCCCAGGCGAATTTGGCGCAAATCGAAACTAACAAAACGGAAGCACAACACCGTAGCGTTTGGGTTGCCGGATGGCGTCCTGCAATCGGCTGGTCATGTGCTGCTGGCTTTTGTTATACCTTTCTCGGTTATCCTATTTTATCTTGGCTAGGCGGCATTCTAGGCTGGCCTGTACTACCACAGATAAATACTGATATCCTACTTGAGATGACCTTTGCGATGCTGGGCATGGCGGGTTTGCGCACCTATGAAAAGATGAAGGGCGTTACTCAATGAGACAGAGCACGATGCGTAAGTTCAAGCCGGTAGCCAAGAAAGAGGGCGTGCCGGTAAAGTACACGAAGGGTGCGAAAGATCCTGAGGCTCGACGCAAAGAGATCAAGCGCACAGCAGAGCGATACCGCAAAGGATTGCTCACCAAAGCAGAGATGAATCGCATATCACGGGAGAGGTCGCGTGGCTGAGTTCAAAGGCACCAGCACTGGGGGCTTCAGTCCCAGCATTCTCAAGAAAGTGTACAAGCGTGGCTTAGGCGCATACTATTCTAGCGGCAGCCGTCCAAAGGTATCTGCACACCAGTGGGCAATGGGCCGCGTCAAATCATTTGTAAGTGGTAAAGGGGGCGCTCGCAAGGCCGACAAGGACTTACTGAGCAAAAACAAAAAGTAATGAATGTTCAAAAGATTATCGAGCAGCTCAAGCGGCACGAAGGCTTGCGTCTTTGTGTGTACGATGATGCTACCGGCAAAGAGATAAAGCAGGGCTCCAGGGTGCAAGGCCACCCCACTATCGGCATCGGTCGATTGCTTACGGATGCCCGAGGGTTATCTACTATCGAAGTAGAGATGCTGCTAGAGAATGATATTGAAGTAGTGGTAGACGAGCTAAATAGAAACGTCCCCTGGTGGAACGATCTCAACGAAGCTCGCAAGGCGGTAATGGTAAATCTATGTTTTAACCTGGGTTGGCCCAGACTTTCGCTGTTCGAGAATATGCTAGATGCCACAGAGAAGGGCAACTGGGAACGCGCAGCCGATGAGTTGATGGACAGCAAGTGGTTTAGCCAGGTTGGCTTACGTGGGCTGGAGTTAGTAGAGCAGCTCAGAACGGGGACTTGGCAAGACTAGGATGACACTATGGCACCTCAGTACAACGAAACGGAATTACTAGAAGCATACGAAGCGTATCAGGAGACCGGCAGCTTCCGCGCTGCGGGCAGAGAGCTAGGCATCGACAAGGAAACCGTTGCTAGGCGAGTCAGGCAGTTTGAAGACAGCCAGGATTCGCAGGACAAGGCTGATACCTACACCATCCCTAATCTACCTAGCGAAGAAATGCCGACTGAAGAGCTGATCGAGCGTATGACTCGCGGCTTTGAGCGCAAGAAGAAGGCTAAACAAGCGAGGAAGTGGATCAATGTTAAGGTCGCTACTGACAAACCTATTGGGCTTGCTTTTTTGGGTGATCCTCACATTGATGACTCTGGTTGTGATTGGGCTACCCTTCGTCGTGATCTGGATATTATTAAGAGTACGCCAGGTATGCGCGGCTGCTCGCTTGGGGATGAGATCAATAACTGGGTAGGCAGATTAGCCAGGCTGTACTCAGAGCAAGAGACTTCGGCAGCTCAGGCATGGCAGCTCGTAGAATGGCTCATCGAGGAGATGGACCCGTTACTACTGATTGCCGGTAACCATGATATGTGGTCTGGCTCGGGCGATCCTGTGCAATGGATGAAAGGTCCGCACCATCTCTACGAGAAGTGGTCAGCCAGGGTACAGCTGCAGTTCAAGAATGGTGTAGAGTGCCGCATCCACATGGCACACGATATGCCAGGACATTCGCAGTGGAACCCACTGCACGCGCAGATGAAGGCCGCAAAGTTTTGGTCTACTGCTCACCTGTACATTGCAGGACACCGGCACAACTGGGCGCTGGCACAGGTAGAGCTGCCTGAGATCGACACCTGCCCCTGGTTAGCCAGGGCGCGTGGCTATAAATTCTTTGATGATTACGCGCTGACAAAAGGCTATGATGAACAGCAGTACGGCCATGCGATTGGTGCTGTGATTGACCCACAAGCCAAGACACCGGCTACATTAGTGACCTGCTTTGCTGATCTCGGAGAGACGGCAGAGTACCTGACGTGGAAGCGAGAGAAATATGCCAGAACAGCTTGAGCGCAGCCTAATGGCTAGAGCCAAAAAGATGGGACTGAAGGGCAAGAAGAAAGACGCCTACGTCTACGGCACCCTAACGAAGATTGCAGGACCGAAAGGCTCTGACAAAGCAGCAAGCAGCGGGAAGGTAAGACGTGGCTAGGTCACCTGCGTGGACGCGCAAAGCTGGGAAGAACCCCAAGGGCGGCTTGAATGAAGCAGGAAGACGGTCCTACGAACGCGCAAATCCTGGCAGCAACCTACGGCGTCCTGTTAGGTCTGGCGACAATCCCCGCCGTGCTAGCTTTCTTGCTCGCATGGGTGGGATGCGTGGGCCTGAGCGAGATAGTAAAGGTAGACCTACCCGCTTGCTCTTGTCGTTACGAGCATGGGGAGCAAGTTCAAAAGCGGACGCTAAAAGAAAAGCTGCCGCAATCAGCAAACGCAACGAGGCGAAAGCATAATGTACGGCAAGGGTAAAAAGAAAAAGCCAAAGGGCAAGTAGCTACATAGACCACTCAGCGATACGAACGGACTCACCGTAACGATTGCTGACTGTTTTCATGTCTGACTTGATCTTGTGACCTTCTAGCCTGAGTTCGGATATGCGGGCTGGCGCCTCGATGATTCCGAGTTCTTGCCAGGCATTTAGCCTGGTTAGTTTCTTACCTTCTTTGAGGTAAGTTAGTACGCGCTTCTTCTGACTCATGCTTCCTCCTATTTAAGTAAGATATCGAGAGCACGCTTTGCCATGTCAGCAGCGTCCCCGATGTGTTGCTTTGCGGATATCTGCTCAAGCAAGAGGATCAGCTCCTGGTTTACTCCAGCTGTCTTCTTGCATGTCTCGCAGTCCCCCCGGACCCCGATCCGGCGAGACCGAATAGCATCCCGGATCACATCCATGTCGTTCAGATTGTCTAGCATCTCTCACGTCCTCCTCATAATGGGCAAGTTTTTTTCTTAACTTTGCTAGTGCTGTTTTCTCTGCGTAGAAAACCTGATCTCGTGTGAGGCCGGTGATCTCCGCTATTTCTAGGTAACTCATTTCGGCAAGTTCGCTGATTAAACCATGTCGACGAAAATCCCTAGCCATGAATGCACCCCTCCTCATGACCGCCGATAGTATCGCAGCGCAAGCAGTAGTCACGCTGACCAAATATCTCACGGCGAACGATGCCCTTCC
>JACLAD010006849.1_pt1 | contig 24830 bp, 25 predicted proteins | sample 8027901 | NCBI WGS metagenome assembly JACLAD01 (sample SAMN15725071, study PRJNA655200) | protist metagenome | isolation source: fluorescence activated cell sorting (FACS) single amplified genomes of... | place: Spain: Blaines Bay Microbial Observatory, Mediterranean Sea | collected 2016-07-05 | reverse complement strand
TAACCTAAGGTGAGACTGAATTTTTCCAAAATCCCAGTATCAAAATTAGATTACTGCAATAATTAAAATTATCATAAAATGAATGTTGGGTAGAGATATCCAGTTCTCCGAAACACATTGGAGGACTGATTATCTCCATCCTGCGATGTGGAGATTTTCGTCAATAAAATATTATAGGAAGATAGGTCTAAGTACGTTCTTCCTTGAAAACTTACGATCCTTAGTGTGGGGGATACCGTAAGTACTTTCGCATACCCTCTAGCGGACACAGGGACGTGGCCGGATAGCGGATTATATCTCGTAGTCTCTAATGGACTACGAGGTGATTTAACCAAACTCAATTCAAGGATGAATTATGTCACTTCGAGTCAACACCAATGTCCCAGCAATCAACACCCACCGGAATTTGACAATCAATAATACGGAACAAGCCAAATCAATGGAGCGCTTGTCATCTGGTTTGAAAATTAACCGTGGCGCCGATGGTCCCGCTTCTTTGGTCATCAGTGAGCGATTGCGAGCACAGACTGCGGGATTGAAGCAGGCGATCGATAACTCAGAAGCTGGTATCTCACTGGTACAAACAGCAGAGGCTGCATTGGATGAAGTGAGCTCTGCATTGATCAACGCACGCCAACTGGCGGTTCACGCAGCGAACGAAGCGGTAAATGATGAGTTCATGTTGCGAGCTGACCAGCAGGAGATTGACAACATTTTGGCTACTGTCAATCGAATCGCTCAGAACACCCAATTTGGCAAGAAAAATCTGCTTGATGGCAGTAAGGGTGCGACCGGTGTGGTCTCCGGAGCCAATTTGGAATTTGTGGGAGCTACACAAACGACCAAGAGCTCTGGTCCAACGGGATATGATGTTGCTATCACGCAAGCCTCACGCCGAGCTCAGGTGACTGGTAATGTAGAACTCACTAACGAGATAATTGATCGCGGTGAGCAGATTACAATTACTGAGGGTTCTAAAACCGTCAACTTTTACTCTATCAAGGGTGAGACGGTTGAGAACAACCTGAATGCACTCAATGCCGCAATTCAGGAAGCTGGTCTGAATGTCGATTTGATTCGCCCTGATGAAAAATCTACAAACGCCAACGCCCCACAGATCATTAGTCTAAGGCATCAGGAATTTGGAAGTGAGCACTCATTCAAGGTGGCAAGTTCAACTGCAGGACTACTCTCTGATAGAACAAATGTCTATGACACCATCGAGAATGGCCTGGACGTACAAGGTGAGATCAACGGAGAGGAAGCAACAGGTAAGGGTCAGATTCTGACAGGTAATGTTGGAAACTCAAATACTGATGGCCTCGCCATTCGTTACACTGGTGAAGCTTTGCCAGGTCAACCGAACCCTCCAGACTTGCCACAGCCTGAAACAGCAATGAATCAGACCAGCCAAGCTGCAATGGGTAATCTCAGTCCCGTTAAAGCTGGAACAGTTTCGCTATCGCAAAATGCCTTGGTCTTCCAGATTGGCTCAAATGCCGAGCAAACAACTTCGCTGGCGTTGCGCAACATGCGTACAAACAGCTTGGGTACTGGTGTAGATACCGAGAGTGGTTTCCGCTCCTTAGCAGAAGTTGATGTAACCGGCCCAATCAAGGCTCAAGACACAATGCGTGTGTTGGATCGCGCTTTGGAGGAAGTCTCTTCAACACGAGGTGAAATTGGGGCATTCCAGAAGAACAACCTGGAGAGCAACCTTAACTACCTGCGCATAGCTCACGAGAATGTGATGAGTTCTGAATCCGTGATTCGGGATGCAGATATGGCTGAAGAAATGACAGGCTTTACGCGTAACCAGATCATGACGGATTCCGCGACAGCGATGCTGGCTCAGGCTAATTCACGAGCACAGTCTGTCTTACGACTACTCCAGTAAGAGCAAGTTTTCGGCAGGTTGGATTCTTCAGAAACCGTTCTAAAAAAGAATGATTTCAAGTGAATCCACTTTCAAAGAGGATTCAAGAAAGTTTGTCAGAAATATAGCTTTTAATTAACCCTTTCGGTGATTTCAAGCTGGATAGCAAAGAGTCATCGAAAGCTTTTCACCAGATGGACACAGGGACGTGTCCAGAAGGCAGGACAAGCCTCGTTTATTTAAACGAGGTAAGTTCAGAAACCATAGTTCAAGGACGAAATATGTCACTTCGCGTAAACACCAACGTTCCTGCGATCAATACTCACAGGAACTTGACAATTAACAACACAGAGCAAGCCAAGTCGATGGAACGCTTGTCTTCTGGTTTGAAGATCAATCGGGGTGCTGATGGGCCAGCTTCTCTGGTAATCAGTGAGCGCTTACGGGCTCAGACTGCCGGCCTGGAACAGGCGATGGATAACTCTGAAGCTGGAATTTCTCTGGTGCAGACAGCAGAGGCTGCATTAGATGAAGTCAGTTCAGCACTGATCAATGCCCGCCAACTAGCAGTTCATGCTGCCAACGAGGCAGTAAATGATGAGTTCATGCTGCGAGCTGATCAGCAGGAGATCGACAACATTCTATCTACTGTCAATCGGATTGCTCGAAACACCCAATTTGGTTCAAAAACTCTGTTAGACGGCAGCAAGGGCGCAACTGGAGTCGTATCCGGAACCAACCTTGAGTTTGTGGGAGCTACTCAGGAGACAAAAAGCTCTGGAGCAACTGGTTATGACGTCAAGCTAACTCAGGCAGCCCGTCGCTCTCAGGTCACAGGTGTTGTCGAATTGACCAATGACATTATTGACCGAGGAGAACAGATCACTATCACTCAAGGTTCCAAAACGGTCAACTTCTACTCAATTAAAGAAGAGACAGTCGAGAACAACCTCAATGCTTTAGATGCAGCAATCAAAGATGCTGGACTAAATATAGACTTGATTAGGGCGGTAGAGAAGGAGTCTGATGCAAATTCCCCTCAGTTAATCAGTCTACGACATAGAGACTTTGGTAGTGAGCATTCTTTCAAAGTGGCGAGTTCCACACCAGGCCTGCTTTCCAGCCGCAGTAACGTATACGACACGATTGCAAACGGCTTGGATGTAGCTGGTGAACTCAATGGAGAGGAAGCTACTGGCAAGGGCCAAATCCTGGTCGGTAACAAAGGGAATGAAAACACGGATGGACTCTCCATTCGCTATACCGGCTTAGCTTTGCCAGGTGAATTGCCACCGCCTGATGTTCCCCCAGCAATGACTCCTCCCATTCAAATGTCTGAAGCACGTTTGGGCAATCTCGGGAAAGTACAGGCTGGAACTGTGACCCTGTCACAGAATTCGTTAGTTTTCCAAATTGGTTCTAATGCAGAGCAGACGACCTCATTGGCCTTGCGCAATATGCGCACGGACAGCTTGGGAACTGGTGTCGATAACGAAAGTGGTTTCCAGTCCCTGGCAAACATCGATGTAACTGGTCCACTCAAGGCTCAAGATTCAATGCGTGTATTGGACCGGGCCTTGGAAGAGGTCTCTTCCACCCGAGGTGAGATTGGAGCCTTCCAGAAGAACAACTTGGAGAGCAACCTCAACTACTTGCGAATTGCTCATGAGAACGTGATGAGTTCAGAATCCGTGATTCGAGATGCTGATATGGCTGCAGAAATGACAGCCTTCACTCGCAACCAGATCATGACAGATTCAGCGACAGCGATGCTGGCTCAAGCTAACTCAAGAGCACAGTCTGTCCTACGACTTCTTCAGTAAAGATAGTAACTACTGGTTGGGTTTTTCAGAAACCGTCCTGAGTAGGCGGTTTCGCATGAATCCATCCTAGTATTCCAACAGGAGCGGATTATTCGATCTTTGACAACTTAAGCTTTTGGGAGAACTAAGCCAACAGCATTCCCTCAAGAAGAGCCAAACCAGTGAACTTCAAAATTCAATGGCGGGCGATGATATCTAGGGAAGTTGAGTCAGTTTTTAAAAATCTAGATAATCAAAGTTTTCTAGGTTTCTTAATTTCTAAGAAAAACTAATCCAAATTTATTCCGTTTAGAGAAGTGCAGGCCAAAAATCTGTGGAATGAAGCAGGAGAAGACGTTAGTTGAATGTCGATTTCTCCCTGAAATCTGACACTAATTCTTGTGTGGATTTCTCCAGAAAGTCTACGCAACCGATGCCCCCATTGAGAGATGGGAACCAAATTTATTCCGTTTAGAGAAGTGCAGGCCAAAAATTTGTGGAATGGAGCAGGAGAAGGCGTTAGTCGGACATCGATTTCTCCCTAAAATCTAAAGTTTGTTTTTATGTGGATTCCTTCAAGGAGTCCACGCAACCGATGTCCCCATCGAGAGATGGGAACCAAGTTGTTGCAAAGCAACACGGAAATGGGCCTCCGAGCGTTTTCCGGGAATACGGTATGGGAGTATTCCGTTTTGCGACAAGTACCTTAAAGGAATGACACAGGGAGGTGATATTCCTGTAACTCTCAGATTCCGGAAGGATTCTGAAAAGTTCCTTATTTCAAGGAGGAAGTATGTCCTTACGTGTGAATACTAATGTTGCTGCGATCAATACACATCGTAATTTGATCACCAACAACACTGAGCAGTCCAAGTCGATGGAGCGCTTGTCGTCTGGGATGAAGATCAATCGAGGAGCAGATGGTCCTGCATCCTTGGTGATCAGCGAACGCTTGCGATCTCAAACCGCTGGTTTGAAGCAGGCGATCGACAACTCAGAAGCAGGAATTTCTCTCGTACAGACTGCTGAAGCAGCACTAGATGAGGTGAGTTCTGCACTTATCACTGCTCGGCAGTTGGCGGTTCATGCAGCCAACGAAGCGGTCAATGATGATGTGATGCTTCGTGCGGATCAGCAGGAAATTGACAATATCTTGGCCACTGTTAACCGCATCGCTCAGAACACTCAGTATGGTACCAAGACACTGCTTGACGGCAGCAAAGGTGCGACAGGGGTTGTCTCTGGTGCCAATCTAGAGTTTGTAGGCGCTACTCAAGCAACCCAAAGCTCTGGAGCAACTGGATATGAGGTCAGCCTCACCCAGGCAGCCCGTCGGGCACAGATGGCAGGAACAGTCGAACTGACCAACGATATCATTGATCGTGGGGAGCAGCTGACCATAACGGAAGGTTCCAAGACAGTGAACTTTAAGACGATTCAGGGTGAGACTGTCGAGAACAATCTGAATGCATTGAATGCTGCCATCAAGGAAGCCGGTCTAAATGTTGATTTGATGCGTGCTCTTGAGAGCGAGACGAATGCGAACGCTCCTCAGATCATTAGCCTGCGTCACAAAGAATTTGGAAGTGAACACTCCTTCAAGGTCTCAAGTACTACTCAGGGACTACTCTCATCTAAAGGGGATGTATATGATACAATCGCCAATGGCTTGGATGTAGCTGGTGAGATCAATGGTGAGGAAGCAACAGGCAAAGGTCAGGTACTTACAGGCAACGTCGGAAACGCCAACACTGACGGTTTGGCCATTCGTTACTCTGGTGAGGCACTACCGGGTCAACCGAAGCCCGCAGATGTTCCAGATTCTCTGGAGCCTGCAGTACAGCTTGCGGAGAGAGATTTAGGGAACTTCACACCAATCAACGCAGGCACAGTTACTCTAGCACAGAACTCCCTGGTCTTCCAGATTGGTTCGAATGCTGAGCAAACCTCTTCCTTGGCACTGCGCAACATGCGTACTAACAGCCTGGGAACAGGTATCGAGAATACAAGTGGTTTCCAGTCTCTGGCAGATGTTGATGTGACCAATGCAGTAAAGGCTCAGGACTCGATGAGAGTTCTGGATCGCGCTTTGGAAGAAGTGTCTTCCACGCGTGCTGAGATTGGTGCCTTCCAGAAGAATAATCTGGAGAGCAATCTCAACTACCTACGAATTGCCCATGAGAATGTGATGAGTTCAGAATCTGTGATCCGTGATGCGGACATGGCCGAAGAGATGACAAAGTTCACACGTAACCAGATTATGACGGAGTCCTCGACTGCGATGCTGGCTCAAGCGAACACACGAGCACAATCCGTTCTCCGCTTGATGAACGGATAAGTCCAAGTGTTCATGTGGAGAATCGGATTGGGTTCTCCACGGACCGCTCCTGATGGAGTGGGTTTATTATAGTTTTGTTCTTCGACATCGAGAGTTTGCTGGCACTAAATGATTGATCTGAAAAAGTTCAATCAGATACGGCTATTCTCAAATAAAGATAATCTTCATTATCTAAGTTTTTAGAAAACTAGGATTCAACTCCAGTTTTTAAAAGACTCTTCCGACTAAGAAAAAAGGATTTTTCAAACCAGTTCATGTCACAAAAACCAAGAAGGTTTTTTAATGGATCTGGATCATCATGTTTCACCCTGAGTGAAACAATTCGGGAGTACGACACAGGGACGTGAAGTAGCCCAAAACCAGGACAAGTAAGTCCGAAATTTTTCAAGGATGAAAAAATGTCATTACGAGTCAACACCAACGTTGCAGCAATCAATTCACATCGGAATTTGATTACCAATAACACTGAGCAGACCAAATCGATGGAACGCTTATCATCGGGTCTGAAGATCAATCGAGGAGCGGATGGTCCCGCTTCACTTGTGATCAGTGAACGCTTGCGATCCCAAACCGCTGGTTTGAAGCAAGCAATCGACAACTCTGAAGCTGGTATCTCGCTCGTCCAAACAGCAGAGGCTGCGTTGAATGAAGTGAGTTCAGCCTTGATCACAGCTCGGCAGCTGGCAGTTCATGCTGCGAACGAAGCTGTCAACGATGATGTGATGCTACGTGCAGATCAACAGGAGATTGACAATATCTTAGCAACCGTCAATCGAATCGCTCAAAATACCCAATACGGCTCCAAAACATTGCTGGACGGCAGCAAGGGAGCAACTGGTGTAGTTTCTGGAGCAAACCTGGAGTTCGTCGGAGCCACACAGGAGACAAAGAGTTCTGGAGCCACTGGCTACGAAGTGAGCATTACTCAGGCATCTCGACGTGCACAGGTCACTGGTACAACGGCCCTGACCAATGAAATTATTGATCGTGGAGAACAAATTACGATCACAGAAGGTTCCAAGACAGTGAACTTCCGAACCATCAAGGGAGAGACTGTTGAGAACAACATGAACGGCCTGAACGCTGCGATCAAGGAAGCCGGATTAAACATCGATATGATCCGGTCACCAGAAGATGAGACGGGTGCAAACGATGGACAGATCATCAGTTTGCGTCACAAGCAGTTTGGAAGTGACTATTCCTTCAAGGTAGCCAGTTCAACAGCAGGACTGGTTTCTTCTCAAGGAAACGTCTACGACACGGTTGCCAATGGGCTCGATGTGGCTGGTGAGATCAGCGGAGAGGAAGCAACAGGCAAGGGCCAGATCTTAACAGGCAACGTCGGCAACGAGAATACTGACGGTCTAGCGATTCGTTACACAGGAGACGCCCTGCCTGGCCAGCCAAGTCCTCCAGACATTCCACCAATCATGACTCCTCCAATGCAGCTCAGCGAAGCTTCGTTAGGAGATTTGGATCCGGTCAAGGCAGGTACAGTCACCCTGGCTCAGAATTCTCTAATCTTCCAGATTGGTTCGAATGCAGAGCAGACCACTTCCCTGGCTCTCCGCAACATGCGAACCAACAGCCTGGGAACAGGCGTTGATACGGAGAGTGGCTTTCAGTCCTTGGCAGATATCGACGTGACTGCGCCTGTGAAAGCACAAGACAGTATGCGGCTGCTGGATCGAGCTCTGGAAGAAGTATCTTCAACTCGGGCAGAAATTGGAGCCTTCCAGAAAAACAATCTGGAAAGCAATCTGAACTACCTGCGAATCGCTCATGAGAACGTGATGAGCTCAGAGTCCGTAATCCGTGATGCCGATATGGCAGAAGAAATGACGAATTTCACGCGCAACCAGATCATGGTTCAGTCTTCTACGGCGATGTTGGCTCAGGCGAACGCACGGTCTCAATCCGTACTGAGCCTACTGGCTTAAGATAGGAGAAGTTAAGGCGATCTCTGGAAATTCCTCCGTAGAGATCGCCAAAATCTGGATAATGAAAGTTAACTAAATTATCAAAACTGATCTCGACATTGAGCTCATTTCCTCAGATCAATCATGATCAGAGACATGGAGAGATCAGAAAGTGAAATCACTCTGCTTCATGAGAGAGGAGCAGAGAATTTCTCTCATTCCTTGCAAAAGGATAAAAAATGTCTCTGCGAGTCAATACCAATATCGCCGCGGTCAACACGCACCGCAACCTAGTGGTCAACAATGGTAAACAAGCCAAGGCGATGGAACAGCTCTCGTCAGGCTTGAAGGTCAACCGAGGAGCAGATGGCCCGGCTTCCTTGGTGATCAGTGAGCGCTTACGTGCCCAAACAGCAGGCTTAAAGCAAGCTATTGATAATTCTGAAGCTGGAATTTCAATGGTGCAAACTGCGAAAGCAGCTCTCGATGAAGTTAGCTCTGCTTTGATCACAGCCCGACAATTGGCTGTGCATGCTGCCAACGAGGCAGTGAATGATGAGGTGATGCTCCAAGCTGATCAAAAAGAGATCAGTAACATCTTGGCAACGATCAACCGAGTCGTGCAAAGCCGACAGTTTGGCATGAAGGTGCTGTTGGACGGGAGCAAAGGTGCAACCGGGGTGACTTCTGGAGCGAACCTGGAATTTGTGGGAGCGACCCAAGCTACGCAAAGTTCTGGTGCTTCTGGTTACGAAGTCATTCTCAACCAGGCGGCACGTCGAGCCCAGATGGCTGGAATGGTTGCCCTGGATAATGAGATCATTGATCGTGGCGAGCAATTGACCATTACTGAGGGTTCGAAAACGGTCAACTTTAGGACGATCAAAGGTGAGACGGTTGAAAACAACTTGAATGCTCTGAACGCAGCAATCCAAGAAGCGGGTTTGAACGTGGAGTTGATGAGAACTCCCGAAGACGAAACAGAAGCAAACGCTCCACAACTCATTAGCCTTCGTCACAAGGAATTTGGCAGCCAGCACAGCTTCAAGGTTTCCAGTACAACGCAAGGGCTCCTGTCCACCAAGAGCGACGTGTATGATACGATCGCCAACGGTTTGGACGTTGCGGGGGAGATCAACGGAGAGGAAGCAACAGGTGTCGGGCAAATCCTGACTGGGAATACTGGCAATGCCAGCACCGATGGCTTGGCAGTCCGCTACTCGGGTTTGGCCTTACCAGGGCAACCAGATCCTGTTGATATTCCGGACTCTCTTGATCCACCGATGCAACTCTCTGAGACTGCGCTGGGCAACCTGTCAGGGGTCAGCGTAGGGAACGTCACGCTTGCTCAAAACTCCTTAGTTTTTCAGATTGGTTCCAACCCATCACAGACCACTTCGCTGGCCTTACGCAACATGCGTACAGACAAGCTCGGCACTGGAGTTGATAATGTAAGTGGCTTCGGCTCTTTGTCTGAGGTGGATGTCACCAACCCGATCAAGGCTCAGGATTCGATGAGAGTGTTGGATCGGGCTTTGGAAGAAGTCTCCTCCACTCGTGCTGGAATTGGGGCCTTTCAGAAGAACAATCTGGAGAGTAACCTGAACTATCTGCGCATTGCTCACGAGAACGTGATGAGTTCAGAATCTGTAATCCGAGACGCAGACATGGCCGAGTCAATGACCAAGTTCACGCGGGATCAGATCATGGTCGAGTCTTCTACTACGATGCTTGCTCAGGCAAATGCTCGTGCAGAGTCGGTTGTTCAACTGCTGAGCTGAGTGCTTCTACGTCTCTCCTACCTTTGTGTTCTGACCGTGGTAAAAGCCAGCCAACGCTAGCTGCGGTCAGACAAATCCCCCCTGTGATTCCATCAAAATAATCTTGCATTCTCCACGTCAGCAGCCTATTCTTTTCGGCTTTTGGAGGGATGGGTGAGTGGTTTAAACCGGCGGTCTTGAAAACCGTTAAGCGAGAGCTTCGGGGGTTCGAATCCCTCTCCCTCCGCCAAGCGGTTCTGCCCCGGAGGAGTGGGTGAGTGGCTGAAACCAGCACATTGCTAATGTGCCGTATGGGTAACTGTACCGAGGGTTCGAATCCCTCCTCCTCCGCCACACCTCTTGGTCCCCACTGCACGCACCTATAGCTCAGCTGGATAGAGCGTCTGATTGCGGTTCAGAAGGTCTCAGGTTCGAATCCTGATAGGTGCGCCAGTAAAATCAGTTACTTACCTAAGTTTTTCTCTCAAAAATCTTTTTCGTAGCAAAAAAATCGTAATTGCTACGCAAGTCTCCTCCTGAATCTAAGCAGATATCCCCTCGATTTTCTAATGTAGTAGGATTGCTGAATCCTGACCCCAATTGCTACGCCCGGTCACAGATTTGACCCAGCCTGCATTTGAACTAATTCATCGGCATTCACGCACATACTGTTGAAAATCTACTTTCATCTGTTTGCTAACAACTATCATCAGACAATCTGAATGAGCCAAGAAGAACTCGTCTATTTAAACGGACAACTGATTCCTGCCAATCAGGCCAGCATTGCTATTTACGATGCAGCAGTTGTATTGGGAGCGACCCTGACTGATATGGAAAGAACATTTAACCATCAAATCTTTCAACTAGATCAACATGTCGAAAGATTTTACCGATCCTGCAAATTTGCGAGGATTGAACCTGCTGAATCAAAATTGGAAACCCAAAATATTATTGAGGAGTTGGTCAAGCACAATTCTCAGTTTCTAAGGCCAGATCAGGAGCTTGGGTGTGTTCAATTTATTTCCCCAGGCGAATTTAGAGCATACGCTGGTGCTGCAGGCCAGAACAAGGAAATGAACCCCACTTTCTGTATTCACACCTTTCCCCTACCCTTTTCTATTTGGCATCATTTTTACACTGAAGGCGCACATGTTGTGACTCCATCCATTCGGCATATTCCCCCAGAATGTATTGATCCAAAGATAAAGTGCAGAAGTAGGATGCACTGGTGGTTAGCCGATAAAGAAACGCACCTGGTTGATCCCAAAGCAATTTCTCTGTGCTTGGATCTGCAAGGAAACGTTGCAGAAACCAGTGGCTCTAATTTCTTGATGTACAAAGCAGGAACGATATGGAGTCCTACCTCAAGAAATATTCTGCCGGGAGTTAGCAGCCAATTTCTAAGGCAACTGGCGGCAGAACTTGATATTAACTGGATAGAAAAGGATTTTCAGGTCTATGACGTGATCAACGCAGAGGAAGCCTTTTTGGCAAGCACCCCTTATTGCGTGGCTCCAGTCACAAAGATCAACGGTCTACCGATCAGCAATGGGGAGATCGGACCTGTATTTAAAGCCTTGATCCAGAAATGGGGAAAAAGAGTAGAGCTGGATCTTGAGGAACAGATTCTTAGGTCCTAAATGACGTTGCAGATGGGTTGACTGCTACGACTGACCCCAGCACTTCAGCACATCCTCATCTGTATTGAGGACATTGAAGAAATTGTTGATGGAACCATCGTAGTCCTGGCCTGCAAAGACGTATCTGTGATTGCGATTCATGACGGTCTCAAAGGTCCCGTACTGTTCGGCACTACAGCCAGTCAGTGAAGCCAATGCTTCCAGATGTTGCCCAGACCCTTGGGCACTCTCTTCTGCAATCTGCTGGTAACTGTCGTTGAAGAACTTCTGGATATTGGCAGTACGCCAGTTGCAGTTTGTAGTTGTTGCAAAAGTATCAATCGTGTAGTTGGAAGTAATGGTGGTCGCTTGAGTAATGTTTCCAGTCAACATTTTGAAATTTTCTTTTACAGAAACAGCCCTTCCCATTTTATTGTCGCCAGTATGACCTCCAAAAAAAGAAGTACCCACCAATAGTTCTTCTCCATCAAAATCAGATTCGTGGCAGGCAAGCAGGTTCTCTGAGAACACCAGCAGAAACACTCCAACTAGTACCATTACGGTCTTCATTTTGTCTCCCCGATTTCTGTTGTGAAACGTGAATTGAAGTGCTGCTGGTGATGCATTGAACAGACCTCCTACCGCCCTGTCAACTAGGTACCAGATCCTGCTGCAGATGGATTGACCTTGCCCCCCACCTACCCCTTCAGATCCGGTCATTCGAACCCACTTTCAAAATTTCACAAAAATCTAGGATTCTGGATGCTCAGAATTGTCATCATACCTGTTTTTGATTAACCCTTGGATTATACGTCCCAATTAGGAAATATGACACATCCCATCTCATGTCAGGAGGATAGAGCGGTGATCGCTGATCAATTTTATGTGGTAGAATTTACATCATCGAAGGGCACTGCACTGACAGCAATGCAGATTCAATGGATCCGTGATGCTGCTGGTGTGGTTTAATTTTCTTCCTTGAAACTCACCACCCTTTCAGTAACCTCCACAAAAAATCGCCCATTTGAGAAGGCGGGAGTTCTCTATCACTATTTTGATTGCATCGTTATTCTAAACCTGTGAGAAGATAAGTTGTGTAAAGCAGTAGTCCTGCAACATGCTCGATGAATTTTCTAACTTTTTTGAGGAAAACAATGGCATCCATTGAGGTGAAGAACTTTACTAATGGCGCTGACGAAGTCAGCACTCCAAGCAATGCCCGGGTGGAGACAGTGAATGTTGGTGGTCAAAGAGTGATCAAACTAACTGTGCAACCTGGTTGGAAATGGTCAAAGGATATCAAACCAATTGTTGGTACTGAAAGCTGTCAAGCTAAGCACATCGGCGTCATTGTCGAGGGAACAGTAACCTGTCGTCATAACGACGGCACTGAGGTGACTTATTCTGGTGGTGATGCTTACGCGGTTGAACCAGGGCATGATGCATGGGTTGTCGGGGACAAGCCTGCCGTTGCTTACGAATTTCATGGTGCTTGGGGAGAATAGAAAACGGATCATCTACCATCCTGAGTTAGTAACAACAGGTCTACTGCCCGTTCCTGCGAAGCGACGACTGGGGTAGCGGGATGGAGTAGACCGTTTGAAACTAGCGTCAAAACTCTAACAGGAGAAAAATGATGGCTTCAAATTTCTACATAGTGCATCACACCGCGAGATTGGGAGTATCCCACAAATATTCTGAGAACATGGAATCTTGGTGGACAGAAGATAGGGGAAAACAATTTAACGAGAACTTGCAGAATGCAGGTATACATATCCATAAGGGTATGTTTATTAACAAAAATTTGGTTTTCTGCATTTACGAGGCGAGGGGCACTGTCTCCGATGCAGAGTTTCAGGAGTTCATTGATGGACCGGGCGCTCTTGGAGTTCACATGGGTTTATATCCTGAAAAACCGTGGAACAATACCTGTCATAAGATAAATCCTAGCTTAGGAGGGAGCAACCCACCCTTTGAACCGTATTTTGAAGACTAGGGTAGTAAAAGTCTTGGATAATAATTTGTGGGAGAATTCTGCGATTCAAATTAACGTTGATTCCTATTTTTGGAAGACAACTTCTCCCACATGAGTGGTTAGTTCTTTTATACTTTTTTCATATTTGTCTCTAAATTTCTGTCTAGCTCCACTCCCTGTTGACTCAACTGTATCCTGGTCGGCATACACTGAATTGTTTATCCAGGTCGTTGGTGAAACACGCACACTCAAAGCGAGTTCTGCCTCTGGAAACATAGAATCAAAGTTTTCTATGTAGTCTGCTAACATCAGATCTAGATCTTCCTTCGTGTGAGTTTCCATAATTGTTGTTCTGCAAATACTCATAGCGACTCCTTATTGAAATTTAAGTAAGCAAATGACAGAGTTCGAGTACTCATCGCAATCGAACTTATCAACCCAAAGATAGACAGAGTCAAGAAAAGAGAAGTAGATGTATTTGATAATGGTTCAAATCAAACTGGTATGGTGCTGTTTCGCATCAATGCCGTTGCGTTGTATTGGGTCATGGTGTGATGCGAAGTTGGATCTCCGGAATCAACCTTCACTGTATACTTTGCAAAGTCTCCGACGAGTCAACAATGAATGCTAGTGCTTATAGAGCAGAGATAGGGGAAAGTTAATCCAAGATGCTACTGAGCTAAAAGAAAACTTTAGGCTTGTCTCCTAGCCAACTTTTCTTGGGGCAGCAAACTATAATAAATAAGATCGTTCAAAGGAGTGGCAACACCGGCTTCCTTGCCTAATCGAACGACCGCACCATTCCAATATTCAAGTTCTGAAGGTTTACAGGCCATGATCTCCTCCTGCATTGACGTCATATGGTTTGCTGGCATCATGTCAATGCCACGATGAATCACGTCAGCACCTTCTGGTGGAAGTGTAACTCCATTAGCCGCTGCAACTGCCACTACCTCATGAATAGAATCCTGGACGAGTTTGCGAACTTCTGGGATCTCGCGCCAAACTCCAGTTGGTACGCGTGTTAATGTGCCAATACCTCCTAACGTTACCGCTCCAGCAAATTTCAACCACAACCAAGACTGTATGTCATCAGGGATCTGAACGGATACTTGATTTGAGGCAAAAGCTGCATGGATAGAGTCCACCCTGGCAGAAGCGCGATTGTCAATCTCCCCAAGGGTAAGCTGTGGGTTAATTCCGCCGACATGTTTTAATTTTCCTGGAGTTTCAATAAAACAACGTACTGGTGAAACTCCAACAATGACATGATCATGTCCTAAAACATCGGCAACCTCTGTCGGCGCCTCCACACCGTTTTGCAAGGTGAGAACTCCTGTATCAGGGCCAATCATCGGTCGAATCTGCTCAGCAGCTTCACGTACATCCCAAGCTTTGACACCTAAGATTACAAGGTCAACAACACCTACTTCTGCTGGAGAATTAGTCGCTATAAAGGGTGTAATGTGAAAATCTCCGGTTGCGCTTTTCACAAAAAGTCCGTTCGCTTGAATAGCCTGAAGATGTGATCCACGCGCAATGAGGGCAACATCATTTCCTGCCTGGGCAAGCCGCACCCCAAAGTATCCTCCTATTCCCCCTGCACCAAAAACTGCAATGCGCATTTTGCAATCCTGAGATTTATTGTGCTAGATCCTAGCACTTTCAAACAGTGTTATTGCCTCATCCTAGCAAAATCATCGAGGCTAGTGCTGGGGCAAACGTATTAAGTACGTGTGAGGCGTTGTGTGATTATTCAGTTGGATTGTAAAATAGACATCCACAAATTAATACTAGCTCTGCCTGAGACTCACAAAATTCTCTGCCCTAAATAGAGTTTCCTTCTTCAACATTTTTATCAGGTACAGAACAATGCAAATGCCGAAACAACCATTTCCCATGAGTTTTCTCCAGCATTGCCGAAACTCTCATATTGAGAATAAAACTCTCGCCCTTTACAGTCTCGCCTTTGAATTCTAATTTGCTGATAACGTAAGCAAACTGGCCATGTAGGAAGAAATCAAATTTTTTGAATGATAAATCCCTAGACTGAGTTTGATCAATATCTCTTTGAAATTGGGTTCTTATTTGTTCAATATCTAATCGAATCTCATCAACTGTTGTCCCAATTAAAGACACGTTTTCTCTATCAAACGCTGACGTGAACCTTTCAACATCTCCTTCGTTGTAACTTTCTGATAGTTCACTGAACAACGCCGCAATTAATTTCTCATCCTCTTTCATCATTTTACTCTGTTGCTTGATTTTTTTATCCTGAATCAGTCCTTCCAAAGTGAATGTTTGATAGCACCGTAGTCACAAATCGTCAGTGAGACTACTCCGTCTTTTGTGCTGTGAGGCAAGGAGAGCGTTTCTTTTGCTTGCTGAGCGTGATCGTCAACACCAACCGATGTTTCATAAACCTCAGTTAGTACAAACATCGTATTTCCTGTTTCTTTATCATCTTTGATTTCTGGCGCTGTAGACCAATTGAGAAAATGCAGTTTTTTTGTTCCCTTCTCTGTAGTGAGTCTCTGCCATCCATTTTGTGTGAACTTCTGTAATTTCATTCCAATTATTGACAAATTCTGGTTTCACTACCCAAATTCGTGTGAGTTGAGTTTTACCCTCGTACATAGCTTGCCCTCTGATGTATTTGGAAACTATAAATTCTCAATAAAAATATTATGAATATTCTCTGGAATCCAAATATATCTTTCAGATGGTAGTCGAATGTCAAGCACTAGCTTCTCAATCAGTTGCATTTTTTGAAGATGGCCAATGAACAAACGGTGCTGAATATTAGTATTTGAAATGAAGGGAAAATACACTTAAACCCATTGCAGCTGCAACATCTAGGATAGCGTTTGAGAGATATAATAGGTTTGGTGTGATTAAGTCAGTTGAGAAATGATTTTGCATTCTTTATGTCTGGTGAAGTATTCCATCGAATTGAACAGAGACGATCAGCGTGAAAAAACGCATCATTATTTACAAAACATAGAATCTGGTATCAACTCGGTTGTGTTTGCGTGTTGATCATTCGAATTTCCTGCAGGCTAGACTTGTAAACGCGTCAACTATCCACTCATGCCAATTCAGCGTATTAATAAAAAATATGAATAATACAAATAATTTAATTAATTAATTTGAAAATACCAATCAACAGATTCAGTATTGCTTTATTTAAACCTAAAAGCGAAACATCTTGTTACATCGACTAAACTGCCAGAGGGATTCACCATCGACTAACTGAGTTTTGGTTCTACTTCCAGTTGGCGACCTCACCAATAGGATGCTGAAAAATTCTTACTTTTCTCCTTCCTGCGCCTCCCAGAGGACTTCTCTATTCAACTATCCAATATCATTCAACAACTAAAACTAGTATATCTCAACTAAAGTGAATCGGCTATTTGCAGGTTCGATTAAGCAGGTCACCTAACTGAAAGAAATTTCAAACCCTCCGAGTACAGTGCTGGAGCACCTACAAGAAATTATCTAGGCACTGGACAATAAAGATGTATTCATATAATAAAAACTCCCGATCAGTTGGGAGTACAATTATTGTTATTAACATCAATTGCAGGAGTTGACTTATGGCTGTCAGGCTTACCCATATATTTGAACCAACAAATGACGGACTATTCGATCCGAAAGAGCATCGACGTTTGGCAAATGAATGCCCAGCGAGGAACCTTCCAGGAGTAAAAAGTATTACTGTTTACAGGCACACCGGTAGGTCGATGATGCTGGGTGCTGTAACCCTAGAAAATTGGGCAGCTATTGATACTTGGGAAAATTGGTGGAATACCCCAGAAGGAGATGAATGGCGTGAAAAATTCTTCAAAACTGGGAAACTAGTCGAAAGAATTATTTTTGAGGTTGTTGAATAAAAAAAATAACAAAAATAGTAACTTAGTTATGATAAAAATCGCGATTTATTGGATGAGATTTCAATTTGTTGCGGTTCTTCACTTCCAAATATTTTAATAGTTGACTCTTCTAAACAAATCATAAGCAGGAGGACTAGATGAGAATATTAATCCTCGGTGCTGGTGCTGTCGGAGGTTATTATGGTGCCCGACTGATACAAGCAGGAGCAGACGTCACTTTCCTTGTCAGACCCAAAAAGCAAAGACTTCTTCGAAAGAATGGATTGGTAATAGAAACATCTGATGAAACTGTAAAATTGAATCCTGCTACAGTGACAAAAGAAAGCTTGAACAGTGAAGTTGATTTGGTCGTCCTAACACCTAAGTCTTATGACTTTGCAGAGGCAATTGAAGTTGTTCAGAATGTCCAGGGAAAACCATTTCTCCTCCCTTTTCTCAATGGTATTGACCATCTATACCAAATGGATCTTTTGTTTGGAAAAGAACGTGTGATGGCGGGGGCTGCGTACGTATCGACAACATTAACAGCAGATGGTGCGGTTCAGCAGCTTAGAGATGATCCGAGTTTCGTATTTGGTGCCCGACACGAATCACAAAAAAATGTTGCTGAAAAGCTTCACAATTTATGTGATAAATCTGCTTTCAAAAGCATTCTTAGTTTACAAATTGAACAGGCGCTCTGGGAAAAATGGGCGGTGCTTGCGACGCTAGCTGGGATGACAACCTTGATGAGAGCTAGTATGGGTAAGATAACAAATTGCCGATTTGGTGTAGAAGCAACTACCAAAATGTATGATGAGTGTTGTGGGGTAGCTGAAAAATCAGGATACCCCATTTCAGCTGATGCTACAGATTGGGCTTTAAGTGTTTTATTAGAAAAAAATGATCAAAATTAACTGCTTCAATGCTGAGAGACTTGGAACTCAATCAAAAGACCGAATATGAGCACATTCTTGGCTCAATGGTCGATTATGCCAAGCCTGTTGGAGCTCCATGCACAAGTCTAATTCTTTCCTATACGCAAATGAATATTCGCGATAAAGAAATCAACTAAAATATATTTAGATTTGAAGATGGCTTGCACTTAAAACCCGGGAACCTTGATGGCAAAGCAAGTGTAGAGCTAGCTCAAAGTTTGATATTCATACCAGATCGAACTAAAGCACCTAATTCATTGGCTTTATTGACCAATTCCTGAAATCTCGTGCTTAAACCTACCTCATCTATATATTTTCCAGCATCTGCTAACGAATGAAAATGGTAGATGCCATGAATCCTATCCATCTGAGGGTGTTGCACGGGGACCATTGCAGTGACCTGATTGTCTGATAATGAATCAATCTCCTTCACAATATCAATCATTTCAGGCAAATGCTTTCTGGACATTTGATATGTTCTCACAACAACCACCGGTGCTGTAATATCCATCGGTTTGTAAACATCTCTCATTAAAACTGGTCCAGAAATATCCCCAGCTGGATCTTCCCATCGCTTCCTGTTTACTTCCATCAACATTGGGTCTTGCCTCGCTTCATGGAAAGCACTCAACGCCTGATGAAAATTTTCAAACTCAAAACCGATTCCCATATCACCAGCATCAGCACCCATAAGGTTTCGAAAAAGTCTTGAGTTGATCGCTCCCTTTTGCGCCATCACCCCCATGACCGTTCTCATCCTGGTTTCCATATCATTTAATCTTCCTGGATATGGGGATCCTCTCAATATTATGTATGCACTCATGTCATTCCTTCTATCAGAGTTATCAAAAAGATCTCTGCACAAGCGACGCTTTTCGAGTTACATAGAGATCAGGCTACTTATTAATCGGAAGAAATAATAAATCAAGCTATGTCTTAATATTTTTCCCCGCTTTTGCACAGGCTGATATCTACCCCCTTAGAAAACAAAAAAATCAAATTTTGCAACAAGCACCAGAAGGATATTACTGCTTGTCCGAATCGGGAAAAAATACGAGACAGAGTACAGGTAAGATTACCCTTCTCAAAAATCCCTCCTCTGCAGATTTCTATCTGCAAAACTCATCGCTATCGGCAGCATTTATTTGGTTGATCGAGAAATCCGCAAAGTGATTCAGTCCAGTTATCCAAAAGGTGTTTCTCGATCTTAACAAAATGGAGAAAGTCTTAGAGAGCAGTGGATTGGGTGCCTTGGCTGTCCAGCCAGTGGCACTAGTTAACGGTGATCTAACAGAGAAAGTTCAGTATGTGGATGGTTTCGCGAAGACATCAAAAATTTTCACTGGTGATGTCGCTCTGTGGATGTTGGATGCAGTGGATGGAGTTGCTCGAATCGAGCAGCAGGCAGAGATGATTGAATCCGTTTCGTAATTTCCAGCACCTAGTAAGTCAGAAAGCGGCTGAACGAGCAGATTAATCAGCCGAACCCTTCATACCTTGCCATTAACATCATCTTTCTAGTTCACAAAGCCATTGATGATGATTCCCACCCCACTCAGGATCAGAAGTCCTCCTGCAATTTTTCCAATATTGATGAAATTTCTAGTAGGAATTAACTTTTCAAGTAGCACGTATAGTGTCAGGCCTATGATCCAGTAGAGGTTCATGATCCCTCCAACGAACAAGAGTGCCATTAAAAACCAGCAGCATCCGAGGCAAAATGCACCATGTTCAACTCCCATCAGGAAAGCACCTCTGTAACCTGGTCGGCGTTTCTCTGTGAGAAATTTCATTGGATTTTGACAGTGTTGCAGACAAGATTCCTTCACAGGTGTGAATTGGTATAGCCCAGCTGCAATCAACACCCCTGCACTAATGATCTGACTAGTCAGTGACATCATCATCGGAGACACAAAGCCTCTCAATTCCAGAACTGATTGTAGCAGAGTTGCCAGTAGGCTAAAAAATGCCCAAGCAGCAAGGTAACCTCCCAAGAAAGTTCCTGCTAAAACGGAGGGATTCTGAGTGTGATTAGAGCGCCTTGTCAGAGTGGAATACAGCAAGATGATTGATGCGACACTCGGTAGCATCATCGCAATCATCATGACCCACCACATTAGAAACACCAAAGCTGCATAGCTAGAAGACCAAACCGGTGGCATCATCATGGAAGACATACCACCGTCAAGCATGTCTTTAGAAGGCGTTTCCATCATTGATGAACCTGAGCTACGGGAGGACATATTCTGCATGGACATTTCACTAGCACCAAATGTCATCTCCACAGCGGACATTGACATACCGACCCCCATCAGTGTGTAAGCAGCTGCAATCAGAAAAATTGCAAGCATTGCAATGCTGATGATTAGCCGGTCTCTAGCTAGTAGCCGCTCAATTCCAGTAAGCTCATTCATCACCACAACTCAAATATAGATCTGCAATAAAGAACTCAGTTTTTGATCACACCTGAGTTGTTCCAGTGCAGTTCACATAGATGGCTGTGTGTTGAATTATTATTCGGTAAATCTATCTGGCCTCCTATCGTCTTAGTAGTTCCACTTGCCATTTCTGCTATGGAGTATTCAAGCCCGTTTGGATGATCAATCCTTGCTCTATGGGGTGCTCCTGTAACTGGATTTTTGATGGGTTCTGTCTGCAATTCAAAAACACCATCTACGACGACTCGTCCGGTTCTTTCATCGAGATCACCTTCGACTTGCACAGACTTGTAGAGAGTTTCATGGTGGGTTGAGGTCATTGCATTGATAACCCAAGGCAAATTGGCCATATCTTCAGTATCACCACCAGAAAGAATTGTCTCTATTGCCTTACGTTGTTCCGGAGAAGCCTTTTCATCAATAATGATCTGACGTTCTCCATTGCCTTCGTGAATAGCACCAGGCCATTTTGCAGTCATCCCGGCTGTTAGACCGGCTAGAGAAACATCACCGTAAAATCCTTTGTCAATGACGAATCCAACAGCTGCTTCACATGTTCCTGTTGTAGGGAGTGCATTAAACTGGCACGGGCAACCATAAGCACAATTACAATTGGTAACGGAATATCCATGAATTTCCCAAGGGGTCATATTGCCTCCATTAAATTACTCTTGTGATAATACCCAACTAATAGAGAGAGACTTTTTTTAAAGGCATTTCAGAAAAAATGCAAAGATTAATTTGACTTTGCAATAATTCGTGACTGAGCCGATTCCTAAAGTTCAGCCTAGGAAGACCCCTCCACCCTCCCCAAGATCATCGGGGTGGTGCTGGTGCAGATCTAGTGATCTCGAAGACAGTGCATGCTAATAATCAACACGCGTATACTGCAGACGCTCAATGATCGTTGCAGCAGCATTCATTCGCGCCCCAAACGCCTTGGCTTCTTCTGTTTCAAAATGGGCATCCCATTTATCAAGTGCAGCGAAGTTTTCGAACCAGACCTCTGCAATATAGACCTTCCAATTTGACCGATCTTGCCACAAGGTCATGTCAGAAGCTCCTGCTTTCTTAAGGTGCTTATCGTGGAACTCGCGATGCAACTTAACAAATTCTTCCACATCGGTTGGTTGCCAATAGTATCTTTCAACAACTGCCATTATCATCTCCACACAAAATTAAAAATTGAGTTCCTGAGTAGTTTGAATTTTCAATTTTGGAACAATATTACCACTCAAAATCAACTTACTGGCGTAAGATATAGTCAAGCGGGCCAACTTACCAGTTACTCGTTTGGCCTAATTCAGAAAATAGACGGGTTTATGCGATGAGGATTTTATTGCAGAACTCAGTCTTCTACAATTAAGGGTAGAGTCCCCATTGGGTCTTGAAAAAACTGGGCTTATGGAGTACGACAACCATACAGAGTGCCCAAAGTTTTAAATCGACTTCTAAGGACCCCAGATGACCTTAAAGTAACAGATCTCTACTCAGAAAGAACTCTGCCAAGATTCAGCAGTGCGTAGAGTCTTCTTTGGGGTCGCCTGTCCTTGCAGCTTTTGCAGCAAGGGTTGCTACTGAGTGAGTGTTTTGACCACCATCAACGGTTGGGAAATTTCTGAGGAACCAATGACTAAAGCAGAAGCTTTTGTGAAAGCGTGGCGGCTTGCAGCTAATGGGGACTTTTCGCTAATAGATCAAATCTATCATCCCCAATACTCTTTTCAGGATGAAGTCACTGGTATTACAATTCGTCTAGAAATGGACAAGAGAGTTGCTACGTCTATTCACAAGAATTTCCTACACGGCCCCTATCGAATTATTCACGAAAGCGATGTGTTTTTATGCCTGCAAAGATATGCGAAAAATAGGTTTGCTGATGCATATCATAACGTCGTGACGGCGATCACCTATCTGGAAGGGAAAATTATCACACAAGAAAGCTTTCCCAGCGGAATGGATAATGACCCTAGTGAAGGCAAGAACTGGAACTGGGAAGACTACGAGTGAATGAGATAGGGGGCTCCCTCACCCTCTCAAGATTCTGCTGGCGGGGCGTAGTGGTTTGAAGAATTTTCACAGAAATTCCACAGAAATTCAGATTTGAAGTTCTGTTTTGCTATACGGCAAACGCTCGCTGGATTCTCCAATAAGTAAACCTACCTCCAGCCTGCTCTGCGTATACTAAAACATTCGATGCTGGCCTGTCGCTCTCTGAAACATCATGGGTTGCCACAATGTAGTTCTCATTTTCCCGAATCGTCTTAAAGTTACCAATCCGCAACGCACCTGCCGTGCACCATGTCTTGGTATGCTCTAGATTGTTGATTTCACCTTGGGAGTTCTCAAATTGGAAATCATCAGAAAGATATTTTCTGAGATGATCGAAGTCTTGAGTCTCTAAAGTTTTGTCCCATGCAGTGAGGACCTCAACAGCACTTATCATCTATGTTCTCCATTGTTTGAGTAAAATTTCTGCGAGGATGAGAAATTGTATCACGGAGGCTCTGCTCTTGATGATGCAAATTATTCAGAATTTAGAAGGCAAGCATTACCCCGAGATAAGGTATTGTTGCAGAGGCATTGTAGGTCCCTGATTTTGTGCCATTTGTTTCTACATCTGAGTCACTGGCATCAATAACACCCAATCCTCCTGATAAGAGCAGTGGTCCCAGCAGGGGAGGTGTTACAAGGGAGACAGAGTAGGCTGTCGAGTTAGAATCCTCCACCCTAGTAGCGGAATCGTCTGAGGTAAATGCAACGGTGCCGACTCCAAGGCCAATTCCCATCCCAAACTCGCCAAGTGGAATCCGGATCACTATCTCGTAAATGGTGTGTTTCTCGGTACCCTTAACGCTTGTATTTGTGCTTTCATCGTAGTCTGCGGTGAAGTTTGAGTAAGCCAAAGCGACGGGAAGAAAGCTTGGAGAGATGAACAACTTATAACCACCATATGAATCTGGATCGGCCATACTTCCAGATGCATTACTACCTGTTGAATCAAACCCTACTGGTAGTCCGAGTCCTAGTATCAAACCAGATCCACCACCTTGGTGGTTAGCAAACCCTACTGGAGCGAATACAAAGAACTGCAGGGCCATTAGTACAATTAATTTACGAGTTTTCATGGCGGACCTTGTTTTAAAGAATTCTGAGAACCTTGCACTCTAGAATGCGTTACTTGTCTGCTTGCTCAATGATGCAAATTATAGACAACAAATATCTCAACAAATTTAGTCGTTCACGGAAGCACTGTAACGAACTCTCCCAATGCTTCCAACCTCAGTAAATGGATTGCCAGGTGATACGCTACTACACCCAGATAAAGACCTGCAAAGAAGCAAGGGCAAACTTGATCAATACAAGATGATAGTCTGAGTTGCGGGAGGGTTCTGGTGTGCCATGTGAGGCTTTGTGTGATTGGTTAGGGAGTAGGTTACGATAAGAAAACGCTACTCCCTGGGATGTAGAATAGTTTTGGGAAGTTTACTCGAATGAGTTCTGGCCAGTAAATGAAGCTATGAACCCGTCTGGTAACCCTGCTTCACCAACATGTGTCCCTGATCCACCGAGGCCTTCGTATTTTCCAGTTCCATTAGCTGTTTCCCATGTCCCACCAGGACCATCACCGTGATAGGTAAATGAAAAATGATCCCCATCACTGTCAACAGCGTAACAAAATCCTGCAGTTGAGTAAGGCATGGGATCTGGTGTTTTCATGAAGCCAACAGATCGACAAGTGCCAGACAATGCTTTGGGAAAATCTTCCCTTGTTTCAGAGAATGTAAAAACAACAGCATTCTCGTTTTCAATTCTAATCAAACCAGGAGCAATCTCTGTAACCACACTGTCTACGACACGCCCATGATTTTTTCCTTCAACCTGATATGTTGATGGTAAATGTCCTGCTCCATTTGCCGAGAGAGCACCTATTCCAAACAAAGTCGTCAGCAAAGTAGTTTTCAAAACCGAATTCAAAAATCTTAGTTTCATATGTCTCCTTTGGATTCATAACGTTTGAAAAAATAGACTTCCACCTGAAAGGTAGAAATATTTACTTATCCTATGATTGAGACTTAAAATCAAGATTCCCAAATGTCACACCATATTGCCAGTGTGGTAACGGATGCAGGATAGGTGACTGTTATAAAATATTATGGGATTGACAGTGATCCTACGAACAGACTGAACATGGTTTGAAAAGAGATCCTAGGCCTTATATTTTCTATATGAGGAAGACAGAAAAACTGTTTCATGTTTGGATTATAATGATTTTGATCTATCTAGGCGTTG